>Ga0209628_10004031_pt1 | contig 10490 bp, 12 predicted proteins | sample TergutCu122P4_FD_187285 | JGI IMG/M metagenome (GOLD analysis project Ga0209628, IMG submission 187285) | Cubitermes ugandensis P4 segment gut microbial communities from Kakamega Forest, Kenya - Cu122 P4 (SPAdes) (version 2) | ecosystem: Host-associated > Arthropoda: Insects > Digestive system... | reverse complement strand
CCACGAACCAACAGCCGGAGTAGCGACCGGCCCTCTACTGTGATTCCGTCGTTTTGATGCCACCAGCCACCGTCAGGCAAACGCTTGCGGTGGCTTTCCTTTTGTCAGTTGCCGCCTCTCGCTGCTCCACTCCGTGGCAGCTTGGAAGCCCGCTCTTGCTGATGCATGGGCGGGCTTCGTTGTTTTGTACACAAACACAATGATTGATCGCAAACTGTCCATCAAGAAGCGTTCTATCGAACTGCTGATTCCGTACTGCCGCAACGCGCGCACTCATTCAGACGAACAGATAGAGCAGATAGCGAGAAGCCTTGATGAGTTTGGGTGGACAAATCCTGTTCTTGTGGACGGCGACAACGGCATCATTGCTGGGCATGGTCGAGTGCTCGCTGCACGCAAGCTTGGGATGACAGAGATTCCGTGCATAGAGCTTGACGGCTTGTCAGACGATCAAAAGCGCGCTTACATCATTGCTGACAACAAGCTTGCTGAAAACGCCGGATGGGATCGGAACATGCTCGAACTCGAATTGAGCGCGTTGAGCGATAACGGTTTTGATCTTGGGACTATAGGGTTCACAGATGATGAAGTCAGCGGATTGTTTGGCGATGCAGACGAGCTGATGATCAAGGAAGTGCATACAAGCAAAGTGGAAGACAGATTTTGGATTTCGATACGCGGTCCGCTTGAGCATCAAGCTCAGGCGTTGCAGCGGTTGCAAAAAATAATGGCCGACATTCCTGTTGATGTTGAGCTTGGTACGGTGGCAGACGATGGCTTGGGCGCGCAGTCTTAAAGGCATCAAGGTCAACAATCACGCAGGATCAAGGAAGACCAAGATTGATCTGCGCAAGATAGTTCTTGGCGCGATAAATGATGCCTGCGTGCTGGATGCGTTCGCTGGGTCTGGCCGCATGTTCCACGATGTATGGGCTCAAGCGAAAAGCTACACGGCATGCGATACAGAATGGTACAAGGACGGCAGGCTTGCCTACGTGTGTGATAACCGCAGGTTGTTGCGTTCCATTGATTTGCAACGGTTCAATGTTTTCGACTTCGACGCCTATGGGTCTCCGTGGGAGCAGGTGCTGATATTGACAGCGCGCCGCAAGGTTGCAAGCGGAGAACGCATTGGCATAGTGCTCACGGACGGAAGTTCGATGAACCTTCGCCTGAACGGTATGCCAACAGCGTTGAAGCAGATAAGCGGATTTTCATCTGTGGTAGCCGGTGCAGGGTCAACGGCGCTTCATGCGGAAATCATTGATCGTGCGATCACAAGGATGGCAAAGCTGATGAACTGTCAGATCATCAGCAGGCATGAGGCAACAGGAAAGACCGCCGCACGTGTGAAGTACATCGCCTTGGTCATGCAAGGTCTATAGCAATCTCCGGCATTTCTTTCCACGATACACCATCAAGTAACGATCCGCCTTTGCCTACAGGGTCTTGCTTTGATACCCACTCGGCAGGACTGATATTTGGCGGAGCAGTCTTGGCGATTGGGTTGTTAGACCAGTGGCCCCACTGCTTGAAGAAGTGGGCTGCGCCAGCCTCGCGCGTTTGTTCGTGAATTTCACGAATCCATTGGTGATCACACGGGCGATGGCCGACGCCAGACTCTCCACCAGTGATGCACCAATCAATGCCGGACAGATTCATCCTGCCGCATGAGCCTACAAGAGGCTCGAACGAAACGAACTTCAATGCTGCCGGCGCTTGGCGCAGCAGGTCAAGACGGTCAACTGTGTTGCGGTGTTCAACGGTTACGCCAAACCAGAAGTTGTCAGGCAGAGAAACGTCAGGACGCGCATCGAAGAAGCGGAGCGCGTTTTCTGGGCGCTTGGTCAGTACTTGGAATGTGTGGCTTGGGTTTGATCGCATAATTTCTAGAGCTTCGATGCGCCACGCATCTTGTGCGTTCTCATGCCAGAAGTCTGACATGGAGTTCACGAAGATCAGGGCTGGCGCTTTGATGCCGAACGGTTTACGCATTCCAGAGTCAGAGGCGCGGGAAACTTTTCCGGTCCAGACAATGTTTCCGTTGACCTTCTTGGTCAACCCTTGGTAATGAGATGCTGTGCCGAACTGTTCGATGCGAAACGCTTGACGCATCGCATAACAGTTTGTGCATCCGGCAGTATGGATGCTGCATCCTGCGAACGGATTCCAAGTGTGCTCAGTCCATTCAATTGCAGTAGTTCTGCTCATTTGGTTTTCCTTTCAAGAAACAAATCATGTTCATATTCTACCAAACAAATATATTTGTGTTAGAATAACAATAGGGAATTGAACTGAATATGAGACGCATAGCAAACAAACAACAAGAGCGTATTGCTAATGATGTTGCAACAACGCAATTCAATCCTACGGCCGAGCAGAGAAAGCAAGTTACTATTCTTGCTGCTCTTGGTCATATGCCTAATGAGATTTGTCTTTTCATAAAAGATGAATCAGGAAAACAAATCAGCGCAAGAGACATAGAAACTTTTTTCGCTGATGAACTTGCAACAGGATTGCTGAAAGCCACGGTCAAGGTCGAACAACTTCTGTACAGCAAGGCTCTTGCAGGAGACGTGGCTTCGATGAAGGCTTGGCTCAAGTACGCATCTGACGTGAAAGACAGAAAGCCGTGGCAGCGTGCATACGGTCATTCATGAATCATGTCGAAGCCTGACCGTTCAGGGAAGTACAGCCATCTCTACCGAACCAAGGGCTGGCGAAAGCTCCGGGCAAGACAACTACAGCTTGAACCGCTATGCGCGTTCTGCCTCAAGCGCGGGCAAGTAACACCGGCCACGGTCTGCGACCACATAGAACCACATCGTGGCGATATGGGCAAATTCTGGTCAGGCCCGTTCCAATCACTCTGTGATTCGTGTCACAGCAGCGACAAAGCCAGGATAGAGAGCGGGACACCACGAGCGGAGTTCACGGCAGACGGGCGGGTGATTTGGTGACGCTCCCAGCAAGTTGGGGGGGGTGGAGCAAAAGATTTTTCGCAATCATCGGAAAACCGCGTCCTGTAGTTTTGTTGCTTAAATGTCCAGAAAAAAGCTGATAAGGAATGTCACAAAGAGGTCGAAAGTCTGCCGCGATGCTGGCTGTTGCGGAGCAGATTGAGCCGGTTACTCACTTTGACCGGCTACCGCCATCCAAGCATCTGAGCGAAGCGGAGCAGTCGGTTTGGATGCGGCTTGTTGCGGATCAACCCGCATCAGCATTCAGCGAAACGCACCGCGACATGTTGGAAATGTATTGCCAGCACACGGTACAAGCTCTGGTGCTGGCCGACGAAATTCAAAACTTCAATCGTGTCTGGCTGGCTGACGATGACGGTTTGAAACGGTATGACAAATTGCTGGCAATGCGCGAGCGGGAAGTTAGAGCAGCTTCTTCCTTGGCTACGCGGTTGAGAATTACCAGGCAGGCGACTACCGATCCAAAAACTGTCGGCAGGGCCAACGCCAATACTCCGCGTGCACGCAAGCCTTGGGAGATAGTCCTAGATGTTAAGCCGAGGTGATCGCAATATCGCGTGGATTGAGGCAGTGTGCAGAATACCGGAAGGGAAAAACGTAGGTAAACCAGTTCGATTGACAATCACTCAAAAAGGCTGGATTAAGAAGCTATATGACACTCCAACGCGGACATTCATTCTTTCGATGGCTCGAAAGAATGCAAAAACCGCGACAAGTGCTTTTCTTTTGCTTTTACACCTGTGCGGGCCGGAAGCAAGGCCGAACAGTCAGCTTTACAGCGCGGCTCAATCGCGCGATCAGGCGGCGATTCTTTTTGGGTACGCATCAAAAATGGTGCGCATGTCGCACGATCTGATTGAGTACGTGCAGATCAAAGAATCGTCCAAAACATTGGTGTGTCCCGATCTTGGAACCACCTACCGTGCGTTGTCGGCAGAGGCTTCCACGGCTTACGGGCTTTCCCCGGTGTTCGTGGTGCACGATGAATTGGGGCAAGTCAGGGGGCCGCGTTCGGAGCTGTACGAAGCACTGGAAACAGCTTCAGCAGCGCATGAGCGGCCCTTGTCGATCATCATCAGCACACAAGCACCGACCGATGCTGACCTGCTGAGTACTCTGATCGACGATGCCTTGTCCGGTGCCGATCAACGGATCAAGTGCGTTCTACATACCGCACCACTTGAACTGGATCCGTTTTCGGACGAAGCGATCCGGGCCGCGAATCCGCACTTCGACGCCTTGATGAACCAGGACGAGGTGCGCAAGCAGGCCCAAGATGCCAAGAGACTGCCGAGCCGTGAAGCCAGCTACCGCAACCTGATCTTGAACCAGCGTGTAGAGGCTCACAGCCCGTTTGTCACAAGAAATATCTGGGCAGAAAACGGCACCGAACCAGCCGATTGCAGGGGCAAGAAAGTTTGGGGCGGTCTTGATCTTTCCAGCGTCTCTGACTTGACGGCGCTTGAGCTTGTCAGCACTGACGGGGATGTGGTCTCAGAATTTTGGCTGCCAAAAGAAGGTCTTGCTGAGAAAGCAAGAACGGACAGAGTTCCCTACGACCTGTGGGAAAGGCAAGGCTACTTGACGGCCACACCTGGAAGGGCCATCGAATACGCCTTCGTCGCGCACCACCTGCGCAAAGTGTTCGACGAATACGACGTGCAGGCCATTGCGTTCGACCGCTACAACATGCGTTTCCTTCGCCCATGCCTGATCGAAGCAGGGTTTACCGAAGCCGAACTGGAGCGGTTTGTGGAGTTTGGGCAGGGGTTCGTTTCCATGAGTCCCGCTCTGCGCGAGTTGGAGGCACGCCTGCTTGGAAGCAAGCTCAAGCACGGAAATCACCCTGTACTTGAAATGTGCGCACGAAACGCCGTGGTAGTGCAAGACCCAGCCGGGAACCGCAAATTCACGAAGCAAAAGACCGCCGGACGCATCGACGGCATGGTGGCTTTGGCAATGGCCGTAGGCGTCATGCCGCAGCAAGTCTCAACCGAACCGAAAGAGTACGAGGTATTTTTCATATGAAACCTGAAATTGCAAAACACATCTACGGCCAGATCGTCATCAAGACGCTGGACGAAGATGCACGCGAAATTTCCGGCCTTGCCACATCCATTGGAACGGATCGAACGGGCGACATTGTTGAGCCTGCAGGAGCCGAGTTCACGCTACCCATGCCTTTGCTGTGGCAGCACGATCATTCCCAGCCCATCGGCCATGTGCTTAACGCCAAACACACGAGCGAAGGCATAGAAGTCAGGGCCAAGCTGGTCAAGCCAACTGACGACATGCCGCAGCGCATGGCAGGGCGTTTGGACGAAGCATGGGCATCAATCAAGACAGGTCTTGTTCGTGGACTGTCCATCGGATTCACGCCGATTGAATACGCCTACATGAAAGACACAGGCGGAATCCACTACACAAAGTGGAACTGGCACGAACTTTCCGCCGTGACGATACCTGCAAATCAGGACGCATCAATCACGTCCATCAAATCACTTGACGAATCGCTGCTTGCCGCGTCAGGCAACGGGCGCGACACGTCGATTGACCGGGGCAAGCCCCCAACCCCGCCCGGCGCTTCGGGCAAATCCACACCACCCGCCGCTGGCGGGTTTTTTTATGCCCGAACGAAAGGAAAACCCAAAATGAACGTAGCTGAACAAATCAAGGCTCTGGAAGCCAAGCGCAAGGAACTCACCGACGAGCGCACCGCTATCCAGACCAAGGCGATAGATGAAGGCCGCACCAAGGACGCCGTCGAAGCCGAACGCTTTGCCGAAATCACCGCCGAAATCGGCGCAATCGACAAGGAATTGGCCGATCTGCGCGTGATGGAAACAGACCTGATCGCCAACGCAAAAACCGTTGACGGCAGCACCGCGCAAGCCGCGAGCGATTCGCGCGCCATCGGTCATATCCAGGTCAAAGACAACCGCGTGGTTGGCAAAGGCTTGGCGCTTGCCCAAATGGTCAAGTTCATCGCCAAGGCGCAAGGCAACCTGTACGGCGCGCAGCAACTCGCCGCCGACGATCAAAAAGCCGATCCGCGCGTGGCGAACGTGCTGAAAGCCGCCGTTTCCGCAGGTTCCACGCTCAACACCGCTTGGGCCGGTAATCTTGTTGGTAACGAAACTTCGGTCTATGCCGACTTTATCGAATACCTGCGCCCGAAAACCATCATCGGCCAATTCGGTGCCGGAAACGTTCCGTCTCTGCGCACCGTTCCGTTCCGCGTTCCGCTGATCGGCCAAACCTCTGGCGGTTCCGGTTACTGGGTAGGCGAAGGTCAGGCAAAGCCGCTGACCAACTTTGACTTTTCGCGCACCACGCTCGAACCGCTCAAGGTTGCCAACATTGCCGTGCTCACCGACGAAGTGATCCGCTACAGCTCGCCCTCTGCGGATGCCATCGTGCGTGATCAACTGGTCGCCGCACTGCGCGAACGCATGGACGTTGACTTTATCGCGCCTACCAAGGCTGCCGTGGCTGGTATCTCTCCGGCCTCAATCACCAACGGCCTGACGCCGATTGCCTCTTCCGGAACCGATGCCGACGCCGTGCGCGCCGACATCAAGAAGCTGTTCGGCACGTTCATCGCGGCCAACAACGCGCCTACCGGCGGCGTGTTCATCATGTCCGCTACTACTGCACTGGCGCTTGGCCTGATGCTCAATCCGCTTGGTCAGCCTGAATTTCCGGGCATCAACATGAACGGCGGCGTGCTGCTCGGACTGCCAGTGATCGTTTCCGAGTACGTAAATGCTGGCAACGTCATTATGGCGAACGCCTCGGACATTTATCTCGGAGACGAAGGCGGGTTCCAGATCGACCTGAGCCGCGAAACATCGCTGGTGATGGACAACGCTCCGACTCTCAACAGCACCACGCCCACGGCGGCACAGATGGTTTCCATGTTCCAGACCAACTCGGTGGCGTTCCGCGCCGAGCGCGTCATCAACTGGGCCAAGCGCCGCGCCTCTGCCGTGGCGTATCTGTCCGGCGTGGCTTGGGGCACCACCACACCGTAACCACGGGCGATAGCAAACAGGGGAATCGGAGACGGTTCCTCTGTTTTGCAACCAAGGAACCGACATGGCAAAAGTTCAATTCACCCACACCAGCGGGCGCATCGAAACGATGGAAGAACGCTTTGCGAGCATTCTGCGCAAGCTGGGCCGTGGTCAGTATCAGACACGAGACATGCGAGCCTACCAAGGCCACATTCCGCCTCACCCAATTCCTGTTCCTGTTCCAGCGCCAGCATTGCAAACCGATGCAGAAAACGACGCGGAACAGATCAAGAAAAAACCAGGTCGCCCACCCAAATCCAAGGCTGAGTAAGCCATGAACATCATCAGCCGCGCCATCGCATCCGTGCGCAAGACGCTCTCGCCTGTTTCATCCGGCGGGCGCGGCTGGTGGCCTTTGTTCGTCCACGAGCCGTCAACCGGAGCATGGCAGCGCGGGGAAGTCCTGCGCGGCATGGACTCTCTGGCTACGCCCATCGTTTATGCCTGCGTCACGCTCATTGCGAACGACATCGGGAAGCTGCGCGCCACGCTGGTAAAAAAGCGCGAAGATGGAATTTGGTATGAAATTGATAGCAAGGCGCACAGACTTTCCGTGCTGAGAAAGCCAAATCGCTATCAAAACCACATTCAGTTCAAACAGTGGTGGGTCATGTCCAAGCTGCGCAACGGAAACACCTACGCGCTCAAGAAGCGCGATCCGCGTGGCATGGTCACTGAACTCTATGTGCTCGACCCGCAACGAGTCACCGTGCTTGTTTCCGATGATGGATCGGTGTTCTACCAACTCAGCCAAGACAACCTGAGCGGCCAGCAGCGTGATTCCGTCATCGTTCCTGCTAGTGAAATTATTCACGACCGGATGAATTGCCTGTACCACCCACTGGTTGGCATTTCTCCGCTCTACGCTGCGGCTATCGCGGCTGGCATTGGATCAAAGATACAGGACAACACGCTGCGATTTTTCGGTAACTCCGCGCAGCCCGGCGGAATTCTGGTGGCTCCCGGCCAAATCTCGACGGAAAACGCACAGAAGCTCAAAGAGAAATGGGACGCCAATTTCAGCGGCCCAAATGCCGGGAAAGTCGCCATTATTGGCGACGGCATGAAATTCGAGCCGATGAGTCGCACCGCCGTAGATTCGCAGTTGATCGAAACTCTGCGATGGTCGGACGAGCGCATTTGCTCCGTCTTTCATGTACCCGCCTACAAAGTTGGCGTAGGCCCAGCCCCCAGCTACAACAATATCGAAGCTCTTGATCGCGCCTACTACTCCGACTGCCTGCAATCGCCAATCGAGGAATTCGAGGCTTGTTTTGATGAAGGGCTTGGGTTTGACGGAGTAACCGAAGGCGTAGAGCTTGATCTTGACGGGCTGCTCCGCATGGACAGCAAGACGCAGATGGAAACACTTAAAGCAGGTGTTGCTGGCGGAATCCTCACCGTCAACGATTCCAGAAAGTCGCTCAACAAACCAGCCCTGGAAGGCGGCGACACGGTGTACATGCAGAAACAGGACTATCCGCTTGATCAAGTGCGTTTCAACAAGATCAAGCAGGACGCCGTTCCGCAACTGAGCGAAGAAGATCAGGCCGCGCTTGAAGAAGCCAAGGCGTGGCGCGTAACACAACGGGCTATCAAAGCCGCACGAGCAAAGGCACTAACTCATGTTTGATCCTGAAGAATTCGGCGCGGCAATGGGTGAACTTGTGCGCGAAGCCGTCGCGCCGTTGCAGCAAAAAATCGCCGCACTTGAAAAACAGCTTTCCGAACGGCCAGACGTTGCAAAGCTGATAGCCGACGAAGTGGCAAAGCAGGTCAAAGCGATTCCGCCAGCAAAAGACGGTAAAGACGGCAAGGACGCCGATATGGTGCATCTCATGGAAAACATGGGAGCGCGCATCAGGGCCGCAGTTTACGAACTCCCAAAACCTGCCGACGGCAAGAGCATCACTCTAGAAGAAGTGCGCCCACTGATCGAATCCTCCGTAAAAGCAGCGGTTGACGCTCTACCTAAGCCTGCCGACGGCAAGAACGGCGTTGACGGTAAAGACGGCATCAACGGCAAAGACGGAACAAGCATCACGATTGCCGACATTCAACCGGAAATTGATGCGGCGGCGAAAGCCGTTATCAACGCCATACCGACACCCAAGGATGGCCGCGACGGAATCGACGGGAAAGACGGTGCGAACGGAAAGGATGGCCGCGACGGGCAAGACGGCAAGAGCTTCACGCTCGACGATGCCAAGGCATTGCTGGAACACCACTGGTCGGCATGGGAACTCGACTTTGAGCGCAGGGCCGCGTCAGCACTTGAAAAAGCCGTTGACCGTCTGCCAAAACCGCGCGACGGCAAGGACGGAAAGAATGGCGCTGACGGGCGCGACGGTATCGGGTTCGACGATCTGAGCTTTGAATTTGACGGCGAGCGCACGGTCACGCTCAAATTCCAGCGCGGCGACGTTATCAAGACGTTCGATCTGACATTCCCCGTAATTATTGATCGCGGCGTGTACCGGGACGGCATGGAATGCCAACCAGGAGACGGCGTGACGTGGGCCGGTTCCTACTGGATCGCGCAACGCTCCACCAAAGCGAAACCGGATAGCCCGGACAGCGGTTTCCGACTCGCCGTCAAGCGCGGCAGGGACGGGAAAGACGGGCGCGACGGCATCGACAAAGAACCAATCGTAAAGCTCAAGGACTGACGCCATGCTTGTCACACTGCAACAAGCACGCGAGCATCTGCGTAGCGATACGGACGCGGGCGATAACGATCTGAAACTGAAAGTGCAAGCAGCGTCAGACGCCGTGCTTGACTACTTGGGCGACTATGCAGATACGTTTCTTGACGATGCCGGGGAAGTTGATCCAGCCAAAGTGCCTGAGCGCGTGAAGCAAGCAACCCTGTTGACCATCGGCTACTTCTTCATCGAACGCGAAGGCTCGCAAGAGTTCCGCGTGGACAGTCAGCACGGTTATGGCTACGCGCTACCACAGGCTGCCGTAGCACTTCTCTACAGCCTGAGAAAGCCGACGGTCGCATGAAAACCCGCATCGGCGACCTTCGCCACCGCGTCACATTCCAGCAACCCGGCAAGGCCAAGGATGAATTCGGCCAGCCGATTTCAGGCGGTGGGGGGTTTGAAGATGTAACCACGGTATGGGCCGAAGTGCGCCCCATGGGATCGAATGAACGGCTCGTGGCCGCGCAGATGCAGAGCGGGCAGACCCATGTGGTCACCACGCACTACACCCCCACGCTGGCATCAGCCAAGGGCGCGTGGCGCGTGCTGTACGGCCAGCGCGTGCTTGGCATCGTCGGACTGCCGCGCGACCTTGGCGAGCAGCATCGTTGGCTGGTGTTCGACTGCACGGAGAAAGTCAATGGCTGAACTCCAGCACGTTCAAGGCTTGTCTGCGCTGCACAAAGCCTTGCAGAATTTCCCGGAAGAACTTGAGAAAAAAATTC
>Ga0209628_10004030_pt1 | contig 10491 bp, 13 predicted proteins | sample TergutCu122P4_FD_187285 | JGI IMG/M metagenome (GOLD analysis project Ga0209628, IMG submission 187285) | Cubitermes ugandensis P4 segment gut microbial communities from Kakamega Forest, Kenya - Cu122 P4 (SPAdes) (version 2) | ecosystem: Host-associated > Arthropoda: Insects > Digestive system... | reverse complement strand
TAATGAAATGCACGACAGTGGACACTTTGCATATAATGAAATGCACGACAGTGGACACTTTGCATATAATGAAATGCACGACAGTGGACACTTTGCATATAATGAAATGCACGACAGTGGCCACTCCAACAAAATATTGTGAAATGTTGATGACTTAGAACGAAGAGCTTGTTTATATTTTTATGCACATCAGAATTCTCTGCCAATCTGTACGGTAGGAATGCGAACTTTTCGTCGTGGTTCTCTGGGTATCCCTTACTGACGCTCAGCAGAATAGTTGAAAAGTTGAGACTAGAGTGTCTGTGCTTTCATTTCTCTGCCCTGCGTGCTACATGTCATGCCGTCTGATCTCCATTATCCTCATTTATTTGAACTCTATAATACTTCCTGTTAAAAATGTCAGTGAAATCTAACGGTTCTACACGCATTGGAAGCTGTGACAACGACTTGGTTTTTGTTTGTTTGTGTTCTAAATCTGTCAGGTTCGTAAAGACACTTACCATCTTCCTGTCCCCGTATGATTGTCCAGAATAGCAAGCAACACGCATACACCAAGACGAACCGCGTGAGTGTTGTCATGGTTACCAGTGAGACTGATGCAGGTTCTTCTCGAAAGCCGCATTTATAGAAACCGTACGTATGGAGCTTGAATGCAACATGGTGCTAAGTCGGCGGTAGGCCACCTGTCATGCAAGTGCTTAAAATCATATGACCAAGTATTCGGAAATTTTTAACATTTGTTACATTATTCTTCAGTTACATATAAAAAAGGTAAAGATATCAAGGGGGCTTATGTACACTGGAAATAAATGACAATAGTTAGGTTGATGGGTCAACGTATATACTGCGCTGTGGGTGAATTTTGACTACGTCTGCTTTTGTTTTTGTTCCTCTTGAAGGGGCCAGTTATGGTTTAGGATTATTCAGCATCCAATAAACTCACTACTTACGTGGTTTTATGCACTATTTAGGACTTTATTATTATTATTATTGGCAGTAGTAGTAGTAGAAGTAGTAGTAGTAGTAGTATTATGCCGATCTCGGTGGCCGCGCCGTCTAAGACGTCGGTCTCTGCGGCCACTCGCTTGCTGGGTTTGCGGGTTCGATTCTCTTCGGTGAAATGGAAGTCTGTCTGTTGTGAGCGTTGTGTGATGTCAGGTAGAGGTTTCTGCGTCGGGCTGATCACTCGTCCAGAGGAGTCCTACCGACTGTGGTGTGTCGTTGTGTGACCATGAAGCCTTGATAATGAGGAGGTTCTGACCCACTGGGGGTTGTTGGGCTATGGAATTATTATTATTATTATTATTATTATTATTATTATTAAATATTTCAGTCCTGATGTTTTCTGTTATACGCACATTTCTGTGTGTTTGATTTACTAACAACTTTTGCCAAGCTGGACGCTGTAATTAACAAAAGTGAAAATTAACAAAAGTGGAAATCAAGGTGGGTCTTGTGATATTGGGACTGAAAATAGAAGTTAGAGGATATAAACTTGATTTCCAAAGTTTGTTATAGCACAATGTGCACCCAGAATTTAATAAATCCATGCAGCAATATGCGAATATATCAAATTGTTGGCATATAACAGCAAATTTATCCAGTTCTTAAGACGTTTCGTTTGCTCCTATACACATTGTGTCTGTACAGTAAGCGTCAGGTATTATCGTGCATCTTCAGAGTGCATTAGATGTACGAGGCTTGTGAAACACACGGAAAGGTTGTTAAATACATGAACAGTTTTTATCCGAGAACTTGAAGGAAATAGTTTACGTCGAAGACTTGTGTTTCTATGGGAGAATAATATTAAAATGGATGTTAAATTGTATGAGCAGGTGTGAACTGGACTGGTCTGCAGTAGGATATCTTCTGGTGTTTGGATCCTGCGAAATAAAGGTTTAAATTAAGGAGGTGGATTTCTTGGGTAGCGGACCGGCTGTTAGCGTCTGGAAAACGCCTCATTTTTGTGCGTTCAGTTTCACAAATAAAGGGACTGCTTCTTAATACACATCTTTCCTTGATTTCAAACTTTCGCCGTGTACTGAATGTTGTCTGCTTTCTTTTGGGTGATTCCCCGGCGTCTGAAATTTATATGCCGACGTTTCGGAACACTCCGTTCCATCTTCATTGCCAGGTAGGTGCGTGTAGAATTCATTCTACACGCACCTACCTGCCTATGAAGATGGAACAGACAGAGTGTTCCGAAACATCGGCATCGCCGGGGAATCACCCAAAAAAAGCATACAACAATCAGTACACGGCGAAAGATTGAAATCAAGGAAAAATGTGTATTAAGGAGCAGTCCCTTTATTTATGAAACTGAGCCCACAAAAATGAGGCGTTTTCCAGACGCTAACAGCCGGTCCGCTACCCAAAAAGTCCACCTTCTTAATCTAAACCTGTATTTCACAGGATCCAAACACCAGAAGATATATTACTGCAGACCAGACCAGTTCACACCTGCTCATACACCTACCTGCCTATGAAGATGGAACAGAGTGTTCCGAAACGTCGGCATATAAATTTCAGACGCCGAAGAATCACCCAAAAGAAAGCATACAACATTTTTACTTTCTCGGGTTATTTATCTGTCTATCCGGCTTTACAACAGCTGTCGCCGTCTTCCGGAAACCAAACGCCATTCCTCTCTGTTTCTCCACTGATCTGGTTCTAAATTTCTTGTTGTCATGGCTGCTTGTACTCCTATCCACGTTTTTCTTGGACGTCCTCTTTTCCTTCTCTCCAGTGGTATCCATTCCATAATTAATTTTGGTGTTCTCTCCTCTGACATAATTTTGACATGGCCATACAATTGTAGTCTTTTCTTCACTGTGATGTCTATGACGTCTGGCTTCCCTTTCACTTCCATTATTTCCTTTGTATGTTCATTTTTTTGTTCTTTCCATCCTCGATTTTCTTGCTGACCTCCTTTGCACATCAATTTCTGTAGACAACATTTTATTTATTTCTCTGGTAGAGATTTGCCATACTTCTGCACCATAAACCAAAATGCTCTGAATTATAGTTTGATAAATATAAATTTTTTTGTTTTTCAGTAATATTTCTGTGCCACCAAATACAATTTAAATCATATATAGCTTTTCTTGTTTGACAAATTCTGTTTTATTTCTGTTGTATTATCTCCCAACTGGTATATTTTTGTACTTAAATAAGTACATTCTGTACGTGGTTTTATTTCTTCCCCGCCGTCAAATTTTAAAATAAAATACATACTTGGTTTTTTCTAAATTTATTGCCAGTCCCCATTTTTCATATTCTTTCTTTAGTTTTTCTTTCCATGTACTCCATGCCACCATTATCTTGTGCTAATAATACCTGGTCATCTGCAAAATTGAGTGAGTATACATTTGTGTTTTGAACTGATATACCCGTTGGCTGGCATTTCCATTTCCAGTTCCTTAACACTCGTTCTAGGTATATTTTGAGTAGAGTTGGCGATAAAATCTAACCTTGTTTTAATCTCTTAGTAACTTTGAAGCTTTTTGTAATTAGGTTTCCAATTTTTATTTTTGAGCTAGATCCTTTTTATATTGATTTTATTGCTTCTATTAATCTTGTATTAATAGTTGATTTATCTAGGGTTTCCCACACTTTATTTAATGTTACACTGTCATATGCCTTTGTTAAATCAAGAAATAATATATGTAACTCCCTGTTAGGGGCTTTCTTTTTTTCTATCATTTGTGTTATGCAGAAAATATTATCTATACTCGTACATGACCTTCCAGCTCGAAAACCTGATTGTTCTTCCATCTCCATATTCTTGTATTCTGATTCTACCAATTGTGCTAATATACGTCCATAAATTCTGATAATTGTTCTTGTTACTCATATTCCTCTATAATTTTCACATTTCCTCTTATCTCCTTTCTTGTACGTCGATGTTATAATAGCAACCTTCCACTCTTCTGGTACTTTCTCTCCATTCATAATCTTATTAAGCAATATGGTAATCACTTCCAAAACCTTCAGACCGCCCACTCTTTATCATCTCTATAGGAATGTGTCCTGGGCCTGCAGCTCTCCCGGTCTTCATTCTCATTATTGCATGCTTTACTGTATTGATATCAATTTCAATAATATTACCTATACCTTTTTCCAATAACTTTTCGTTTTTTCCTAAAAATTTTTATGATCCTCTGCTAAAAGTTTGTAATAGTATTTTTCCCGTATATGCTCTTACCACTATTTTATGAACTATATTTCTAATAAATTTTCAAGACTCAGAGCTCTTTTTACTCCCTAAATATGATTGTATTTCCGAACATTTCGTGTCCCAAAATTTGTTTCTGTGGTTAGTTACCATTCTTATTTTTGCTTGTGCTATTTTGTATTGTGTTTTGTCATTATTATCCTTTGTACTGAGCCATTTTAAATATAATTGTTTCTTATTTTGCCTTCATTTTTCTATTTCTGCACCTCAAAAAATTGTTTTCCTTCCTTCGTTATTCTCTTTTTCTCCCAGTGCTTCCTTTGCTGCTTCATGGATACAATTTTAAGAAGTTATGCATCTCTTCTCTACCTGTAAATTCATTTTGATTTAACTTATTATATAGTCTCTGTTGATATAAAAATTTTATACTTTCATTTTGTAAACTTTCAATATTATATTTCCTTTTCTTATCCACCATTGTTACAGTATTCTGTTTCTTCTTTTCGTGTTTGTCTTTAGTTGTGTACATACTTGTACAGGGAAACAAAATTTTGGCTACTAATAATCTGTGATCTGTCCCACATTTGTTCTTCTATAGGCTCTAACATCCTGTATTTTCAGTTTTAAACCTTGTTTTGATATTATGTATTCAATAATATTTTTCAAGTTTTTTTTGTATGTTGCCTCCATGTATATTTTTCTACATTTTTATGGTTAAAAAACCCATTCTATATTTTCAGTGATGTTTGTTACATAATTCAATTAATTTTTCACCGGTGTCTTTAACCATGTCTTCTCCACAATTTCCTACTACTGTGTCTTCAGTTTTTCTTCCTGTTCTTCCATTCATATCTCCCATTAGTATAAGTTTTCTTCCACTACCAGATTTTACTATTTCTTCGTGTAAGTTAGCAAAAAATGCATTTTTTACTGTAATTCCATTATCTTCATTACGTGCATATATTCCAATAATTGTCAATTTATAACCCCTTATGTTCATATCTAATTTTAAAATCCTTTTATCAGTAGCTTCCCAATTTTTATGGAACATTCCATTTCCTGTTTTTCAAAATTGATACTCCTCTTTTGGCCCTTTCATATTTCTTTATCCCACTGAAATGGTGTATATAATTTCCTAATGTTTTACTTCCTGTTCTCTTCTTTTTTGTTTCTGTTAAAACCGCCACATCCACTTTTATTATATTTATTTCTCTTATTATTTCCTCCATTTTATTTCTGCAACCTTGAACATTCCATGTACCAAATTTCAAAGTTCTGTTTCTTAGCTTGAGTCGTCTATCTCTGTCTGATTTCCGAGGCTTGGTGTTTGGTTTTTTAGCATTTCTTGTCTCTTAGTGAAGAGCGAGGAGCTGGTCCGCTGCATCAACACCCATCCTGGAGGACCAGGTGATTTTTGGTCAAGGTTCTCTTCCTCTAGCCCTTGATAAATCAACATCAAACTGCCGGGCAGCAGTGCTACTCTTGATCCACCCCGGGTATTTTATTTCCCCGGTACTCACAATAACTGGTGAGCGTTCCCCTATCAGCCAACTGGGGAGGCGCCCGATGGGAGACTAGCAACTTCTCACTGGCCTCGGGTTATTTAACCCTCTAAAATCAGTGTATAAATTTTCACACAAACTAACTCCATTAAGCACACTCTTTCAGAAGCTAACATTTCCTCAGAAGGTCAAGAAATTCTCCGCTTTTTATGGAACTCAGAGTTTCATTACAGCATTAAAAATTGCCTGTAACCTGTTCTTATCCTGAGCCAGGTCAATCCAGTTCAATCCCCTCCATTCCACTTGAAGATCCATTTTAATATGTCTCTCATCTACGACTAGGTTTTTCTAATTGTCTCTTTCCCTCACGCTTCCCCACCAAAATCGTGTATGCGCAATTTCTCTCCTCCATACGTGCTACATGCCCCACCTATCTCATTCTCTAGTTATTCGCCCGAATAATGTCTGGTGAGCAGTACAGATCATGAAGCTGCCCGTTATGTAGTCTTCTCCACTCCCCTGTTACCTCGACCCTCTCAGAAACAAATATCTTCCTCAGCACCCTACTCTTAAACACCGTCAGTCAATGTTCCTCCCTAAATATGACAGTCAAAATCATAGTTCTGTAAGTGTAATTATTCACTCTACTTTAACATAACTTCAGTACAGCTGTGTACTGGACCAAACGGACTGTGAAATGTTTAGTTTCTCTACTTGTGACAAAAGTCGATAATGAATGGAATCTCAGGGGCATCCATTGCAGGTGGTGCATGTGGTGAACAAATTGTGGCAGGTCAAGCTGCCTGTCTGCATGTATATATGTTTGTGATTTATTTAATAACTTCAGTTGGTAAGATTAATTAGCGTCCAAGTATAAACTAGTTGAACACTATAATTACTTGTACGAAAACAAAATTCATTAGGAAGCTCTAGGATCCTACTGTAACTTACACTAATTCGGAACTTGTTTTTAGCCACTGAGCTCTCCCAAGAAAACCTTCAGACGTGGTGTCCGCTGTCCTGACAGTTTCTCGAACGGGTAACTTCAAGAATACGAGTGAGAAAAATTTCTAGGTCATTCGAATGCAGCATGCTGGAAATTACTTGACAGTTTCTGATTATTCCATACTTAATTTACTGTAGTGTTGCTGAGTGCAGGTTTCGTTCACTTTTGTAATAACGTAGAGAGGCAATTTTCACGTGTTTCTTTTGAATTATGTCATCGTCATGACGTTTATAGCCAGACACTTCTAATATTTATTATTATTATTATTATTATTATCATCATTATCATCATCATCATAATCATCACTGTCTCTTTATGCAGGGTATCCATACACATATTCCCGATACAAACCATGTCCCTAAGGGATACATTGTTGCAGCTATTCTGTCTCGTTCTTTTGGTGCCTCTATGTCTAGTTCCTGCGTTGGCTCTGTTGTTCTTTTACGTTAGAACTTTCCGCAGTATGTGCGCAGTGCCCAATATGGCTGTTTTCTGTAGCTCCTTAACGTCATGGTTTCCTGGTATGTCGCTAACGTATTATTATTATTATTATTATTATTACTTACTTACTTACTTCTTTACTAATGGCAATTGAGTTGTAACCCGGTGTAGTAGTTCTTACATTAGTAGAGACAAAACAAATAAGAATAAATATGTATGAAAGAAACAATACAAAAACACAGTAAAAACAATACAAAACACAGTACAAATAATACAAGACACAGTACAAATAATACAAGACACAGTACAAACAATACAAGACACAGTAAATACAAGTACACATGTTACCAAAACACCAACACAGTTATAAAACACCGACACATTACGAAACCCACACGTGACAAAAAAAGTTAAAACAAACACAGTACAAGATACACACCAAATGAAATAGTCACAATACAATCAAGTACCATCAATATAAAGTCACCGTGATGTGCATTGTACTTTTGTCCCCCAGGAACGTCACCGTAATTCACTTCACTTCAAAACACAATCACTTCACATAAATCACGTCATTCCACTCCACATCACTACACTTCATTTCACTCCACTTACTTACACTCAATCCCCACTTGAATTCCCTTGCTTGTAACTACATTCTTAACCCTCTTTCTACTCGTAAACCTGTTTAGTTTACAGGGGAAAGACGCCAGTAAGTCTGCAGGTAATTGGTTCCAGTTTTTAATGTTCCTATTTACGAAGGAATATTTAGCAACATCTGTTCTTTGTTTCCTAGTCTTTAGTTTCCCATTATGATCGTCCCTACTCAGGTAGCATTGTTTTAGAACTCTATCCCCTATCTCTTTCCAAGCCCGTCCCCAGGTTTTTACCACAAGTGAGTTTAGTTTATTTTAGTTGGAGGTCTTTTTCTTGTGGAATATGGCACCGCGTCACTGGGTGATTGGTGCCCCAAGTTTCGAGTGGCGGTCTGAAATTCAAGGTCGAATGTTCAGTGCTTCACTGGACATTTGACCCTTGAATTTGAGACCATTACGTTGTTTCGAAATGTAGGTCGATCAGTGACGCAGTGCCATATCCAAGAAGAAAGGAGACGTACAAGGGCGCTGATAAGTCCTTAGCCCGACCTATTTCCCGATGTACCGATTTGTTTGATGGTGAGAATATTTAGTTTGATGCTAGTCTTGTTATATATACATACATTTATGTATTACTAATATTCCTCCAATTATGATTATAAATCGGCTACATGAAATTCAAAATCTTCTGTCGGTGTAGCTTGTTTCTTTCCTGGCGGAGCTAGGGACTTATCAGCACCCCTGTACGTACAGTACAGATTCGCGTAGGCAAATACTGATTTAAACCCCTATTAAACAGTCAGTAAAACACAACTGTATTTACGTTTAAAAACTACGTGTTTCGGTCTAGATATTGAAGATTATGAGGCCAAAAAACCATTCATTAAAACGCACGTAAAAAGTAACCATGAAACATCATCATGTGCTGTGTGGGACACCACAGCTTTACAGTGTTTTTGTAAATCTCTGGGATCCCACATAAAATAACTATGTATGATCTGCATATTACTTTTTTACTTGCCCAATAATTATTGTTTTGTTTTAACCTAATGGTGGTCAGCATCTGGATCGAAACTTGTAGCTTTTAAATAAAAACATTGTGTTAGACTGTTGAATACTGTTTTGGATATTCTCTGAACACACAGTGGGATGAAATGTATTAAATTACTAAACTGAGTCATTGCGAGTTTGGAGTGCATCGGTTGTGTGTCACTAAAAGGGCCGTAATTAGGCGTCATAAACAAAGGTCCAAAAGATAAAGATATAGGATTCTACAGTACTTTCACAAAGCTCACTGATTTGGGGAAACGATGATGATGATGATGATAATAATAATAATAATAATGGCCGTCGAAATTCTTACCGAACTTCGGATATCGCTCGCAAATTACACGATATTTGTTCGATGTACTGCGCTTTACATAAGCCCTATAACTTTACAGGGGTGCTGATAAGTCCTTAGCCCGACATAATTCCCGATGTATTTTGTTTGATGGTGAGAATATTTCGTTTGATGTTAGTCTTGTTATATATATATAAATAGTACTAATATATCTCCAATTATGATAACAAATAGGATATATGAACATCAAAATCTTCTGTCGCTGTAACTTGTTTCTTTCCTGGTTGGGCTAAGAGCCTATCAGCACCGCAATACAGTGGGCCTATAGGGCTACAAGCCATGTATCAACGTGGCACATGTATTTTTAGTGCCACCCACACCATGGTTCCACTGAGGTTTCATATACATGATGTTCTGTGTTTGAGTCTCAGTCCGTAATCTAGCTTTCCTGAAGTTTATCCTTTCCTTCAGTCAATCCAAGCAGATGTTGGTTTAGTGTACTAAAATAAGTCATGACCACTTCCACATTTTTCCATGTTTGTCATTCATACCTTCCAACATCTGGAGGCTGCATGCTTCGTGTTGTTGGGAGAGCTGCATTCAACACGAATAGAGTCACTGTTCCAAGAGAGCTTTTCCCCCAATGTTTCTTGATAACGCAATCTGCAGCTTTGCGCCCAGTAGGGACTTGACAGGAGGGACAATTTGTGGATACTGCTGAATTCGAAAAATGAAACACCCTTTGTGTCTTATAACACTTTTGCTTCCAATATTCACATTAAGTAATTGGTGAAGCATCTCCTAGTCTCAGGTGAAAGTGTAATTGTATATGGAAATGTCAGAATTACATGGTATACAAAGCCGCAGTTTATTGCCTCGCATTGAGCAGGGTCACATGTCTTACGTTGCACAACACATAACATTTTGTACAGAAAGTTCGTCTAATTGTCAGCAAAAATGAATCAGCATTCAGGTCGAGATTGTCAACTCTGGAAATTGACAATACTCGAAATTTGAAAGATATAAATCGTTTCTTGATTAATGTTAAAGGAATTGTAATTGGAAATATTATTAAAGAACTTACTAGATATAATTTAAAGGTTAACATTGGTGCGTTCTTAGGATATGAACGAAACGAAGAAGAATATCAAGAAATAAATTACAAGACTCGAAACCAGATAAAAACCGAAGCCGCTAATCTTGATTAGTTTTAGGCTGACGTTTTAAACAAAATAAGAAACGAAATGGAAACTTTTAAAATCCGTTAATTTCATGTTTTCACCGTGAATTTTCAAGTCAATCACCTTTATTTTCCGACTAATGCACTTAATTGTATAAAACTCATAAGGTTAAAATCTACATGTATCAGTATTTTAAAAGACAATTAAAAACTCCGACATGTTTCGGATCCTCTGGGATCCATCCTCAGG
>Ga0209628_10004029_pt1 | contig 10492 bp, 9 predicted proteins | sample TergutCu122P4_FD_187285 | JGI IMG/M metagenome (GOLD analysis project Ga0209628, IMG submission 187285) | Cubitermes ugandensis P4 segment gut microbial communities from Kakamega Forest, Kenya - Cu122 P4 (SPAdes) (version 2) | ecosystem: Host-associated > Arthropoda: Insects > Digestive system >... | reverse complement strand
AAAATGTCTTGTTGATCAGAGAAAACAATGACGGTACGATCAGTAATTTTCGGGTTGATTTGACTTCGGCCGATTTATTTAATTCACCTTATTATTATTTACAACAAAATGATAAAATAGTTGTTGAACCGAATAAAGCGAGACAATTAGACAGTAAATACGGAATTGCCGATAGCTACAGACTATCAACATATTCCACAATTTTTACTGCACTTTCAGTAATCGGTTCGGCAATTACGGTTATTCTATCCATAAATAAAAAGTAAAATCAAAGAACAATATCATTATGGCAAATCAAACAAATAAAAGTGAATTTGAACAAGTAAAAGATACCTTTTTTCTATGGCTGAAACATTGGTACTATTTTGTTATCGGTATGGTAATTTGTCTGATACTTGCTTTTATTTATTTAAAAGTAAAAACACCCGTAATGACGGTAGCGGCTCAAGTCAGTCTTCGGCACGACGAATCATTGACGGGAGCATCTTCAATGTCGAAAAATCAATCCGTATTGAGCGCTTTCGGGTTAGGCGGAAATTCGCAAAATATTGAAGATGAAACACTCAAAATGGGTTCGCAAGGGTATCTGAAAAAAATGGTTCGTAAATTTGCGCTTAACTTCGATTACAAAGAATCCAAATTTTTTGGTTTTACAGATAAAGAATTATATGATCGGTCACCCGTTGTTTTGAGTGTCGATGACGCAATTTCGGATACTATTTCTCCCGTACTTTTTATTTTGGACATAACAAAAGATTGTACTTTTGTAAAAATGAAATCCAATAACAAAATAATCGGGAAATATGACATAACAACTTTCCCTTCCGTTCTGAAAACTCCATTGGGAGCTTTTACAATTTCTAAATCAGCATATTTTGACAACTATGAAAAACCTATGAAAATAAATGTTTTTTATACCAATTTTGATTTTGTGACCCAAATTTACCAAAAGGCAATAAAAATAGACTTTGAAAAAAAGAATTCGGATTTGATTCAGTTAACAATGAATACCGAAAACGTTGTTCTTGCAAAAAAATTGCTTAACGAAGTGATTGCTAATTACAACGCCGTATGGGATTCCGATAAAAATCTTGTAACAAATAAAACCTTAGCGTTTATCAATGACCGATTGAAATTAGTTGATGATGAATTGCTGCAAGCTGACAAAGCCATTCAAAATTTCAAAGATAAATACAAATTAACGGATATAGAAGCCGATGTAAAATATTATCTTACGCTTAGCGGGGAATTACAGCCGAAGTTACTGGAAGCGGAATCGCAGTCGAAAATGATGGATTTAATTGCTGATTTTGTTAAGGACGAAAAGAGTAAATATTCTCTGTTTCCGCTTGCTCCCAATATGGTTATTCCAGCAATAGGAGACGTAATTGGGAAATACAATGAAGCGCTTGTCAAGCGAAATGATATGTTTAAAACTAATAAGCAAAGCCCTTTGGTAAAAGAAGTTGATGCGCAGGTGGAATTGCAGCGTGAAGTGCTTTTAAAATCTATTGACAATCTCAAAAAAGGCATACAGATTACCGTAAATAATCTGACGGACAAAAATTCGGAAATAAAATCTAAAGTAGGTGAAATTCCGACAATAGAAAGAGATTATCTCAAGCTGAAAAGAGAACAGGAACTTCAACAAACTATTTACATTTTCTTATTGGAAATGAGGGAACAAGCAGGCGTAAAAGGCGTTTCGTTATTACCCAAGTTACAAGTGATTGATGAACCTTATGTCATAAACAAACCTGTGGAACCCAATTTGATGAAAACGGCTATTACTACTTTGTTTTTCGGAGGTATAGTGCTTCCTTTGTCTGCGATTTACGGATTCCCTTTGATTAACAATTATATACGGAGGAAAAAAGAGAAATGATTCGTTTCATCAAGGAAAAAATATTCAAATTCTTTAATGAAGGACACGAACGAACGATTCTGACCAAAAAAAATGTGGCTGCATCTTTTGTCATTAAAGGTATTACTATTATTATTTCTTTGATATTAGTACCTTTAACGATTAATTACGTTAATTCCGAGCGGAATGGTATTTGGTTAACCGTATATTCAATGATTTTGTGGCTTAACTTGTTCGATATAGGTTTAGGTAATGGAATGAAAAACAAGCTGGCTGAAGCAAAAGCGTTGGGAAATATGGAATTGGCTCGGAAATATATTAGTTCGACCTATGCAATAATGAGCATTATTTGTTTAATTGTTTTCATCCTGTTTTGCATTGTAAATCCGCTTTTGGATTGGGATTGGGTTTTTGGAAAATTAAATATATCGTCGATTTATAATAAAGAAGTTCTCGGTTTAATTTGGATATTGATTATTTCGTTCTGCTTTACTTTTATTTTCAATCTATTGAAATCTGTTGTTGCAGCCGATCAAAAACCGGCAATCGGTTCTTTTATAGATATGCTGGGGCAATTGTTCACTTTAATCGGAGTCTTCATTTTATCAAAAACCGTTACGCCATCTTTAATATCACTGGGATTGGTAACCGGATTTGTTCCTGTCATCATTCTAATAGTTTCTACCATTGTTTTGTTTAACACTCAATTTAAAGTTTGGTGTCCGAATTTCAAGAGTATCAACTTTAGCTTGGCAAAATCATTGATGAATTTGGGACTAAAATTCTTCGTTATGGGGTTTGCTTTTCTTATGGTAACTCAGACATTGTTGTTTTTGATTCAAGGAATGACTAATCCTGTGGAAGTAACCAATTTCAATACGGCGCTTCGTTTATTTTCGTTAGGACTAAATGTAATGGGAATTATTGTTCTACCCTACTGGAGTTCATTTACGGATGCTTATACGCAGAAAGATTTTGCATGGATGCAAAAAACAGTTTCCGAATTGCGAAAATTTTTTCTGTTTTTACTCATTTTTCAATTGGCAATGCTTGTCTTTTCGCCTTTGATTTACTATGCGTGGGTCAATCATTGGATGAAAGAAAATCATAATATCTTGAATATTTCATTTTTTATGTCAACTGCCGTATGTTTGTATACCTCTGCGACATGTTGGCTGAATATTTGCATTTATCCCATCAACGGTATCGGAAAAGTGAAGTTGCAAATATACAGTTCAATTGCAGAAATGCTTTTAATTGTCCCTGTTGCGTTGTGGATGGGGCATCGCCTGGGAACCGTCGGAATTATACTTGCGCCGGTAATTGTTTATATTCCGCGTATGATTTGGGCGCCCGTTCAATTAAACCGATTAATTAAGAATAAAGCAACCGGGATTTGGAATAAATAGCAAACTATGATTTTTGTCGGGATTGTAATAATTGCCATCTTTCTGTATATACGGGATTTTAAAATTTCGGCTTTATTGTTTTTTTTCTTTTTTATTACCTCCGGATTTAATTTAATCCCCGAAGCAATAACTAAGTTTGCATTTATATCCAAAGGCAGCGACTTCGCTTTTTTGATACTCATCGGAATTATCTTAACAGATAGCATATTCAATCGAGAATATTTCAATCGAGACAATTTTACCAAATACCTTATACTGTTTGCTCTATTTATGATTACCTGTATGCTTTACAGCAAATATGTTATTAATTTAGGTTGGGGAGATATTATTCGGACTGTCCGTTATCAATTTTTTTGGGTCGCTTCTTTTCTGTTTCGCTTCTTACCGAAAGAGACTTTGGAAAAACTCTTAAAATATTTATTCTTTGTCGCTGTATTTACCGCATTCCTTTTTCTTTTACAGATTGTTATTGATAAAAATATTTTAGTAAAAACAGGAGTCGGTTATGTCAGACTGTTTGGAATAAAGATTCCCCGCTATTATAATCAACCGGACTTACTTTTTTTCTTTACATTCATGGCTTTGTACCATAATCCATTAAAAGGTATTCCGAAATACGTGTCAATGATTATTTTTACTGCGGCTTTGTTAGGCGCTTTTCACCGCAGTTTAATCGGCTGTTTCCTTTTTTCGATATTTGTCGGTTATTTAATCAGATTACCTTATTTGAAAAGAATTTACGTTGTTGCGATATCTTCAAGCGTTTTGTTATTTGTTGTTGTTTTCTTGGGAAATACGTTTGCTCATTCGCGAACATATTTAGATGTGAAAGCTGTAGTTTCCGGCAATATTGACGCAACAGAATTTGATATTGATAATTTAGGAGGAGAGGAAGGGACTTTCACTTTCAGAATTCTTCACTTGTTGGAACGGAACCAATATTTGTTAGAACACCCTAAAGCTATGGTTTTAGGCGCCGGACTGATGCCGGAAGATTCTAAGTTAGTAGATAAAATGTTTGATTTCAAAATAGGATTAGTAGCAGAATTAACGGACCACGTAGTGCAATTGGATACAGGTGATATTTCCTATTCAATTTTATTCCTTCGATTGGGCTATGCGGGAACATTTCTATATCTTTTGCTGATTGGTTACTTAATGGTCTTCTTTTATAAAAAAAGAGAGAATCGTTATGCTTTTTTTTCTTTCCTTTATTTAATACTGACATTTGGCGTTTCGTTTTTTTCGGCAAATCTTCTAAATCCGATTACCTATCTTTTGCCTTTAATCAGTTATCAGATAATCAAAAAAACAGACTCTGAAATGGCTGCAAATAAAAGTTGACAAATGAAGAATATAAAAATATCCATATTAACCTCTTTATACAATTGTGAAAGATTTTTACAAGGGTATTTTAAAGCGCTTGACAAAATTGAAGGTAAAGAACAAATAGAAGTCCTGCTTCTTCACAATGCACCGAGAGATAGCGAATTGAATATTGTTAACGAATATCTTCCAACGTTTGATTTTGTTCGCCATATCATCATTCCCGAGCGGGAAACTTTGTATCGCACTTGGAACAAAGGAATTCAATTATCCGAAGGGGAATATATTACTGTTTGGAATGTTGATGATGTACGATTCCCTGATAGCATCATTCAACAGGCGGAAGCTTTGGATAAAAATCCGGAAGCCGCCATTGCATACGGAGATATTTGGGTATCAAAGCAATATGGAATTTGCGGAACAACAAAAACCAATAGTCCGGTTTATAACCCTTTTACACATAAAAAATTCTTATCGGGATATTATATCTCTTGCTTTCAGATGTGGCGGAAATCCATTCATCAAACTGTTGGTTATTATGATGAACAATTTAAATGTGTTGCCGATTTTGATTTTCAGATACGAACTGTTAACCGGTTTCCGTTAATTAAAGTGAATGAACTTTTGGGTATTTATCTGGAAGAGCAGCCGCATAAATTGAGTGCTGACAAAGTACACGAAATAGAAAACACGATAATCTATTTGCGATACGGCGTTTACGAAAAAGTAGATCCATTTCTTGTTGGTACATCTCGCAAAAAATACCGGCAAAATGAATTGCTTTTTTTTGACGAATGGCATCCGAATGAAATTGTTAAATCAACTTCCATCATTCGTAAATTTATAGGATTAGGATACAGTTCAGTAAAATGTACAATAAGGCATATAAAAAAAATATTATGAAGCCGTTTTTAAAAAGAATTTACAAATCTTCTATGGTATATTTACTTTGGTAAAAAAATAATATTTATTTAGTAGAAAAGAAATGAACCCTAAAATTGATACAATAATTTTTTCGTTTGACCGTGCCATGCAGTTGGAGTTACTGCTTGAAAGCATAGAAGAGCACGATATTGATAAAATATTGAATATTATTATTTTATATTCTTATTCTAACTTCAATTATCAAAAAGCATATACGATATTAAGAAGAAAATTCCCACAATTTAATTGGCAGGAAGAAGAAATATATAATCCTCCCAAATCTAATTTCGATTTCGATCTACTTTATTGGCATAATTTCTATTGGTGGATGAAACACAATTATTTACGCAGAAACAGAAGTGATTTCAAACAAAAACTCGTCAAAATTCTTACTGAAAGCAGCGATAATCTTATTATGTTTCTAACCGATGACTGTTTATTTTACAGAAATATTATCATCCCTAAAGATTGCATTCAGCAGATTCTCGATACTTCGGGAAAAACATCTTTTAGTTTAAGACACGGCGCAAATTTAAAAGGAGGAATTTATTCAAGTGAAAAAGATGCGATTCATTGGAATATGTATGAAAATGACGAAAAAACCGATTGGGGCTATCCCTTTTCGGTGGATGGACATATTTATTTGAAAAGCGCTATTGTTCCAATATTGAGAAAGACTATTTTTACCAATCCTAACACATTGGAAGGTAATCTATGCTTTTATATTAAGAAAAAACAATTATTTCCTTATGTAACAGCAAATAAAGAGAGTTGTCTTATCGGTTTGGAATTGAATCGGGTACAGAATGTTTCTCCGAATAATCATTTGAATCTATCTTCTTCTATTTTAAATGAATATTTTATAAGGGACTATTCGCTTGCTATTGATTTTGTTTCGGAAAAAAATTTTCGGTTTCATCCTCGAATCGAATCAGTTCATGTAGTTAAAGAAGACGAAAAAATCACTTTGTTAAATGTGTATTAAACAGTTAATATTGACTTTTTATTCTTAATTGTTTGGGTAGTTATGAGTAGATATATATTTATTTTACATAATATTAGATTTCTATGAAAGTTGTATCTGTTAAATTTGTAATAATTTTATATTTTTTTAGCATTTCATCTTCCCTTTTTTCTCAAAGCGATTCAGTTGATTCGGATGAAAGGATGAATTGGTGGCGGGAAGCAAAATTCGGCATGTTTATTCATTGGGGCATATATGCTGTTTTTGAAAATGTGTACGACGGAGTGAATGTTCGAGGAGAACAGGTTCATTATGACATGTGGAACTCAATGACTCCTTCGGAATGGATTATGTATCACGTACTCATCCCTCGTGATATTTACCGTGAAGCGGCAAAACAATTTGACGCCAAAGAACATATCGTTGATGTATCAGATTTAATGGCAGATATTTATTTTGTTACAGGAAAGAATTTTAAGTATAAAGTTATTATTCTCAATACCTTACGTTAGTTTTACTCTATAAAATATATAGAATGCTCAGAAATGGAATGAATAATTTTGGCTATATGATTTAATGAAAACAGTAATAAATAACAAACCAAGTTTTACCATTGTAACTCCTGTATTCAATCGGAGCGACTGTATTGGAAAATGCATTGAGAGCGTTGTCAAACAAAATTATAAAAATGTTGAACATTGGATTCTGGACGATGGTTCAACCGACGCAACGTATGATATAGTCAAAGAATATGCGGCTCAGTATCCTATTATACGACATTATCGATTCGACAAAAACAGAGGGGTCAATGCAGCTCGAAATTATGCAATAAAAAACAGTTCAAAAGATTTTATTATTTTTTTAGACAGCGACGATTACCTAATTGAAAATGCACTTTATACCATTCGGGATACTATTCTTTCTTATCCGGGCTATCGGCACTATCTTTTTGCTCAAGCCGATCGAATGGGTTACTATAATCAAAATCCCAAATTGAAAGAAGAAAAATCGGAAATAACATTTGCCGATTTTCTAACAGAAAAAGTTAGTGGTGATTTTGCTCATGTCATGGCAGGCAACTTAATACATCCTTTCCCTTTTGATGAAGAATTTCGTATTTATGAACAGCTAAATTTCTATCGAATATTTAAATCCGGAGGAAAACAACTGTTTGTAAAAAGGATTATTATGAATCGAGATAGAAATCGCTTTGATTCCGTAACAAAAGAAACTTGGTTGAATAATAAAAAAGCATTATATAATCAATATTGTGTTTTGAAAGAAACCGTAACCCTGTTTAAAGATGATTATTTGAAGACTCATGCGGAAAAAACCTTATCAAACATTGTCAAAAGAGCTTATATCCTCGGACTTGCTTTGGAAAAATATAAAGAAAATGCTGTAATTGTCACAACTGCAAATGAGTTGAACGTGAAAATACCTTTGTTATTACAGATTATTCACCGGATGAAATTAGGTTTTATCTTACAAAAAATACTATTTTTGTACTCAAATATTAAAAACAAGATTTTTCGATAGATGAAAATTATCCATGCAATTTTTTCTTTCAATGTAGGCGGAGCGGAAATGATGTTGATAGACATTATCAATGAACAATGCAAGGAAGCATCGGTCAGTTTGATTATTGTAAATAGCAAAATAAATGCAGATTTGTTAAATACGATAGATGAACGGGTAACCGTTTTTTCTCTCATCAGAAAAGAAAGCAGTAAAATTCAACTACTATCTGCTTTCCTCAAAATAAACCAAATAATTAAAAAAATAGACCCTAATGTTATCCATTGCCACGATAATAAACTATTTCCTTTTTTTATTCAATGGAAAAGAAAAACCTGCATTACCGTTCACAGTGTCAATCTTTCAATTGCTTTTCTTAAACACTATCGTAAAATATTTGCTATATCTGCTGCTGTGCAACAAAATATTAAGGAATTAACCGGAATAGATGCTCAAATAATTCACAATGGAATTGAAATCGATCAATATTTACCACGTGCAAATTATAATTTTGATCTTGAAAAAGATGAATTTAAAATCATACAAATCAGTCGTTTATTTCCTAAACAGAAAGGGCAGCACATAGCTATTCGGGCAATAAGCCTGTTAAAAGAACAAAACCTTAACTTAAACTTCAAATTGTATTTTGTCGGTGGTGGAGAAGCGCTGACGGAATTGGAAGATTTGGCTCTCCGATATAATGTTCAAGATTGCATTGTTTTCCAAGGAGCTGTCGATAGAAAATGGATAAAAACCAACTTGCAAAATTATCATCTGTTAATACAGCCATCTCTTATTGAAGGCTTCGGGCTTACAATTGTTGAAGGTTTTGCCTGCGGATTACCCGTTATTGCAAGCGATTTGGATGGTCCGAAAGAAATCATAGAAACCTTGCAGTCGGGATTATTAGTTAAACCGAACAATCCCGTAGATTTGGCGGATAAAATATACCAAGTATATCAAGCGTATATATCGAATACTTTGAAAGATAGCAATTATATACTGAAAGACAAAAATAAATTGAAAATTTTTGATATACAAACAACGGCAAAAATGTATATGAAACAGTATAACATTAATTAATAATATACATTATGTATTTAATTAATAAGCGTATTCGCCATGTCACTCATTGCTCACAAGATGTGATGAAAGAATTTGAAAAAGCAATTCTTTCCGATAATGCCGTAAAGGCAGTAAAACAGGGTTCGCAAGTATGGTTTCTTCCGGTGTACTACTTAAATAAAATTTTACGAAAAGCAGGAATACATTTTACCCAAATGCTCACGCGACTTTTTGTTCTTGATTCATCGGAAAAGCAAGACGCTTATTTTGCCGGGATGATGGGAGGCGATTTTAACAAATTCTATCCCTACGCATTCCTTAACAGGAAAAAAAGATATATCTATTTTTTTGATGCGTGGACAAAAGAACAACCGGAAATTGTAGATTTTATCCGAAGTTGTAAAATAGATCAAATTTTTGTGTCTTCTTCTCAAGCAGTAACCGATTTGAATAAAAAATTCGGACGATCTATTGCTAATTGGATCCCTGAAGGAATTGATATATCAATGTATAAACAATTCTCATATAATCAAAGAGATATTGATGTCATCCAAATCGGTAGAAAATATGATTGGTACCATGATCAAATTTTACCTTTTTTCAGCGAAACCAATAAAGTATATTTATACGAAAAAACAAAAGGAATAATCATTTTCCCTACTCAGGAAGAATTCATAAATGGACTGGCTCGGTCGAAGATATCCGTATGTTTTCCGTCGAATATCACACATCCCGAACGAGCAGGAACAATAGAAACCATGACTAACCGTTATTTACAGTCAATGGCATCTAAATGTCTGATTGTCGGACATGCGCCTCAGGAGATGCTCAATTTGTTCGGATACAATCCGGTTATCGAAATAGACCGGGACGCACCTGCAAAGCAACTGAGAATAATCCTCGATCATTATTCGGACTATATCCCGCTGATTGAAAAAAACTTTGAAAATGTCTCTAAATATCATACATGGAAAAATAGATGGGAACAAATAAAAACTGTTATCGATACTTTAGTATGAATGCAAGTTTTTATGCGAATATTAGAAAATGTAAAAAATATAGCGTATTTTTGCGTTTAAATAAAGCGCTAAAAACAGCATAAACGATACACCCTTGTTAATAAACTAAAGGCATCCATGTTGAATCAAAGAATAAAAAATGGCATAAAATGGATTATCCCTTATGGAATAATACGCTATAGAGAAAAAGAATTTCAAAAATATTTAACGCTTATTTATGAACAACGTTCTCAAAAACAAAAAGAGATAAAATCATATTTTTTATCTTTAAACCCTAACAAAGAAGACCATGAAATTAACGAAATTATCAGTTATTTTAAAAAATATGCATTCTCAGTCTTTCCTTATGAGTTTTCAAGGAAATATCTTATGACCGATATCGATGTGTTTTTTGATAAATCAA
>Ga0209628_10004028_pt1 | contig 10492 bp, 4 predicted proteins | sample TergutCu122P4_FD_187285 | JGI IMG/M metagenome (GOLD analysis project Ga0209628, IMG submission 187285) | Cubitermes ugandensis P4 segment gut microbial communities from Kakamega Forest, Kenya - Cu122 P4 (SPAdes) (version 2) | ecosystem: Host-associated > Arthropoda: Insects > Digestive system >... | reverse complement strand
ACACACACTCGCTCACTCATTCACCCACACACACTCGCTCGCTCACTCACTCACTTACCCACACACACTCACACACACATTCGTTCGCTCACTCACCCACACACACACACTCACACTCACACACACACTCACTCACTCACTCACCCACACTCACTCATACACACACACACACTCACTCACTCACTCACTCATTCACACACACTTACACTCACACAGTATTCGCAACAGTAACAGTAGCAGTAACCGTAAAAGGAACAATAAACGAGATCATCCAGAAAGTTACATCACTTATTCCGGCTGAAGGTTTTGTTGCTTTTCTTTCCCCGTCCCTCCATGGGAATGCCAGAATAATCCTTTCAATCGGCCACAACCTTGTCTTCTTCAACGTTTAAAGCTCACCGAAAGCGCCCAATTTTTCATGTCATTTGACGCTAAATACGTGCGTATGTAATTGATGAAGTTGATGCATCATTGTTAGGTAACATACGATTCATGTGCCCTTTTTACTGCACCTTCTTGTCGTGCGTTGTTGTCTAAATACGTACAGCAATTACCAAGTGGTTACTGAACGTTGCAATCCAGCGGATAACATGCATGGTCCGTTAGGAATAAGAACATAAGGACGGCCAAAGAATAGATGGAGAGGCGAAGTGGTAAATGATTTAAAGAAGATAAAACTGAGAAATCTGAGCCACATCGTCAAAGATAGAAAAGCCTGGAATGACCTGGTGAAGAGGACAAAAACCCGTGTAGGGTTGTAGTGTCAGAAGAAGAAGAAGGATAACATTCATGCTTCTTATCCGAGATGTCCCCAGATTCAGATCTTGCTCCAGATTTAGGGTATCGTGGGGTTTGACGAGCATTAAAATTATGCACGACAGCTTCCTTCCACATCTTATCCAGTTAATTATTCATCATCATCCGATTATTCTACGTTGCATTATTCCGTGTTACTACCAGCGTCGTTAAACAATCCTTGAATACAATTTTAAAACGTGGCTGTGGCCATTCACAGTTCGTTTGTTGCTTTCACAATTGCCGCCTCTTAATTTATTAGATCCATGGGATACAATATTAATTATCACCATTCTTCTTACAACAGAAATTTACATCGTTAAAGCAGATAACTTTGTTAGCGAGAGAAATCAGATTTATCGATTCTTAGAAGGGCCATAGCTAGATAATTAACTTAGTATCAGGTGCTTCTCGCATGTATACGGGATCTAATCTACGTGAGCTTCCTTTGATATGAAGGTTTGGTGGTTAGAGTAATGTCAGCTGCAGACGCTGCAAGTGGCAAAGTCCTCTTTCTCTGCTGCAGATCGCCCCACTAAATTCGTGTAGCAACCGATGGACCAGCATGATTGTCCTGCTGCAATGTCAGTTACACACATATCACATCGCAGTGACTTCGCTTTCAGTTCATAAATGAAATTAACGGCAGGGTGTAAAAGGCCAGCTGCGCGAGGTCGTTCTTTTGTGTAGGTAATATGTTTTAGTTTGACTGGGCCCTGTGAACTCGTAATTGGTTCATAATTAGGGACCGTAAAAGGAATTTGATGATTCCAAAATCGTTTCTCCGAGACTAAAAAGTTATCAGTGCATGATATCAACGTTGCAGTAACAATTCTGCGTCTTCCCTTGGGGCTTGATTCGGATGACGCCTTGTATTTCTAAAACGTCGGCAGCTTTTGCTGATAAATTTACAATACTTTGTAAGCCAATAAGAATGTATTGAATTACGCCATCTGGAGACTTTTATGCTGTTTCAGTGGTCAGTTTCTGTTGTACTTAAATTTTTAGGCTAATTTTCGAAGGGAAGTTTTTCCTCGGTATGATGCACGTCGGTATTTACAAATTACCGTCCAGTGACTTTGCAGAGAAGTGGTTGATTTTTCCATGTCTTTAGAAACGCCAATCATTTCCTCTTGTTCTTGTATTCCCACCGTAACAACTGCAATATGGTGGCGGTTGGAATATTTTTATAAACCTAGCGTAAAGTTTGGCAAAAGAAATGTGAGGCGCGCCACAGGTGTGGAGTTTGATCCAAGACATTTGCCTCATTAATTAGATATACATAATAAATGGTATGGAAAATTGCCTTATTAAGGAAAAAAATTTGAAATATGCTTGAATGAAAATTGTAGGACACTAATCGACCAAACACAAGAGCATTTTCAATAATTGAGAATAATCATAGCAAAATTTGGCAATTTTACCCTCTGACCAACTGAGGAAAGCATAGCGGAATTTCTCTAATGAATGAACGTTTTAACCCCGTTTCCATATTCGTGTGTCAAGATTTCGGGACCCGTTTTTCAACTCGATCACTCTTATTATCAAGGAAAATGTTTATTTACAGAACGCCGTCTGTCGGTGTTTGTGGCTTCACTGTGAAGGAAGACAACTTGTTCTCTTCAAGAATTTATTTCTATCTCACTTTCGCTGAAAATAAGTTTCTGTTATAATTATACTACGGCAGGGTCAGGAAAAGTGAGAAGAGTAAGTTATACATAAGAGTATGCAATTTGACCACAGACTGGCGCTAAAGATAGTCATTACGACCTTAAATACGACGCTGAACTTCACAGAATATGTGCAAGACAGCCGTGAGAGTAGGCTTGTGGAGGTTTGGCAAGGACGATTTGAAAAAGTAGATTAAAGGAATTTACCGGCGTCTGAGATTTAGTTACTAGAAGTGTAGTTGTTATATTACACCTTAAAGGAAATCGCACAGCGATACGGGATTGTTCACGTTAGCCGCAGTATCCACACATGTTCGAAGTACTGTACCTTCTCTCCAAGGCCCTTCACAACACCTAGTGCCATTACGGTAAAGGGACTGTTACATTTGCGTGTATGTACCAAAACTGTATTACGTAAAATTATGTAAATGGCAGCTGATCCCGGTGGCCGTGCTAAGGCGTAGGTCTGTAGCCACTTGTTTGTTGGGATCGCGGGTTCGAAACCCACTGGGGGCATGGAACACATGAAGACCGCCGAAGGGATGGCATGAAATGGTACAGCTCACACTGGCAAGAAAACTGACAAGGTGATGAAATACCTCTTTCTGTAAACCTCGATTATGTTGTGTGTTTCGAAGAGGCTTATGCCTACTTGCTTCACTGAGAAATCTTCTGGTAAAAGGTTCTTGTTTTTCATATAATTTCGAGACCGAAATCCGAAAGTTGCGACACTTATGTCCCCTTTGTGTGGAACTTTTACCCCTATTTGTAGGCCAAATCTTCACCATGGTAGCTTTCCTGTACACAGACTGTACCGAAGTAACACGCACAGTGTTCTTGTCTTCAGCTAATTCGAATTTAGCACGCATATGAAATTTGATCTCCACTTTCAAAGGCATTTGGCGGAAACCGCCTTTTGACAGATTCAGAAGCTAACGCTATTAATATGGGAGTTTATTACGTGTGTATGAAGTTTCAGAATGTTGTCAGAATCCACACACGAATATTAACATGCAGTTTGGAGAGTCTTGTTCTGCTGGTCTTCGCATCCATCACTCTGAGCAACAACTTAGCATAGAGCATTCGCAGTATGGAAAGAACATTTAATGGTGGGGCGACTTCTGTTAGTGTTCGTAAATATACTTTACATGATTACTGAAACATCTGGAGACTAAACAAGAATGTACAAGTTCTTTCCTGACCAATGATCGCCGATATTCTGAAGGGCATTGCTTAGGTTGAGATTTCCCCGTGTTTGTCCGCTCGTCCATTTGATAAGAGCAGAATGATGATGAAGATAATGAAGTACGGAGTACTGGTGGAGTGGCACTGAAAGAGTAAAATCGAATTGTTCGGAAATAATCCTGTTCCAGTGCCACTTTGCCCACAAAAATACCTCGGATGGGTTTGCTTGGGATCGAAGTCGGACCTCTGTGGTGTGAAGTCGCCATTTCACGGCCTTGAACACTGAAATTAATCTGCATTACAGGCTGTACATACAGCCATTCTTTTGGTACTTTATGGGGCAAGAATGTGTACTGCCATTAGAGAGACCAATCGGTGAATGCTGTATGAGGAAATAATTGATGTTTCTTATTGGAATGGCGTGAACACATACGTACGTACATACATACATACATACATACATACATACATACACACACACACACACATACAATCATACATACTTACACACACACACACACACACACACACACACACACTCACTCACTCACACACTGTGTGGACAAAATGTACATTTCTCTTAGTTAAACCTGGTGGTTCATATACTGACCACCAGGCTTTAAAAGGGTAAATGGATTGCAATGAATTTCAGTATTTTGGTAATGGGGGATGTGACGTCGTATAGAATAGTCTTCCATGCTGAAGATGGAGGCATTGGGTCTGTCAGAGGGAACGTGGCATTATCGCATCGTAACCCCTCAATTTCGTGCTTAAATCAAATTTTTTTAGTAACAATCCGCATTCAATTATAAGGCGTATTAGGATTTTCATTTGTGTTTATTTATGAGCGGGCGGCACAAATACAGATATGAGGATCAGAGTGAAATGTGATTTGAATGCAGGGGAGCGCGAAGCCCTGCCGTCTGAAATTTGTACGGTGGCTCCTAATACGTGTGGGAGGGGTTCCTCCGTTTGGAAGTTGCGTCGTGTCACCCTTAGCTAGCGCCTAGGATTTTGACGTGTCCCCTAGACCTTTGGAACATTTTGCACCCCTGCCGTAAGTGTATATGACAGTGTTTCCCGAACTTCTTTCCCTGGAGGCACTTATACAATAACTTCATGGCCGAAGAACTCGGGGCTGTGAAAATAAACACCGTCCAACTACACGGTGCGTCAGGAAAGTAATGCCACTGAATGCGTGGCTCGACAACTGGCAACGCTGTAGCCACACCTCAGACACCAGCCGAGACATACATTCTTACTTGATGATCAGTGCAAGTTTCAACTCGACAGCATTAACACTTCTGATTTGACAGCGAGTTGTGTAGGTGTGTGTAGTAGTGACGCGTTACGAAAAGGGAGAAACGAAATATCGAGCAGCGTTGCGCGATCACATTTTGTGTCAAACTTCATGAAAACACAACAGAAACTTACGAAAAATTAAAAAGGGCTTATGGAGAGCCTGCTGTATCAAGGACACAGGTTTTTAGTTGGCATTAAGCATTTTTGGATGGCCGTGAGTGTGTGGAAGACGAACCTCGTTCTGGAAGACCTTGCACGTCAATAACGGACGAAAATGTGACCAAAGTGAGGGATCTCGTGAGGTCTGATCGACGTTTGACAGTCAGAATGATCAGTAATGTGTTGAATTTGAATTGCCAAACCGTCCACGAAATTTTGACCTTTGAACTGGGCATGCAGAAAATTTGTGCCAAGCTCGTCCCAAAAATTCTGACCAATGAACAGAAGGAAAACCGAAGGAATGTGTGCCTGGACCTTCTTGAACGCATAAAAAATGACAAAAAGTTTTTCAAACATGTCATAACAAGTGATGAAACGTGGATTTTCGAATACGATCCTGACACCAAACGACAAGGTTCGGAGTGGCACACGTGCAACTCACCGCGCCAATAGAAAGCAAGAATGAGCAAATCAAAAATCAAAACCATGCTAATTTGTTTTTTCGACAGTCAAGGGGTTGTTCATAAGGAATTCGTGCCTCAAGGACAAACAGTTAATAAACAGTACTATCGTGAGGTCCTTGAACGACTCAGAAAATGGGTTCATCGTGTCCGGCCAGAGATTGGGGACACTTGAATGCTGCATCACGACAATGCTCCCTGTCAAACTGACATCTCCGTGAACGAATTTTTGGCCAAAAAAGGTATTTCAGTGGTTCCGCAGCCACCATACTTGCCTGACCTGAGTCCGTGTGACTTCTTCCTTTTCCCAAAACTCAAATTCCACCTCAAAGGTCGTCATTTTCGAACTGTGGACAACATCCAAAAGGTCGTGACAGACCAGCTGAGGGCACTTCCACATGAAGACTTCCAGGGCTGCTACCGGGAGTGGGAGCAACGTCTCCGGCGGTGTGTGGCTTCCCAAGGGAACTACTTTGAAGGGGAAAATGTTGATTTATAGGTAAATGTTAAATAAAAAAAATATAGCACCAGTCTCATTACTACTACTATAAACCAAACACCAAGTGCTGGTGACACACAAAAATTACTCCAGTATTGCCAATTGTCGGCCCAAATTTTTGCGATATTGCTAGGGATATTTGGAACTTTTGCGGTACTCCAAATTTTCATTCATTTATTCCACGATTTCTCGCCGAACCTCTAGCTATGTTTCGCGGGTCACTGGTTGGGAAACACTGGTATAGGATGTGGGGGTGTGGATTGGATCGAGCTGGTACAGGATAGAGAATAGTAGCCGCTCTTCTTTGACCTCTGGGTTCCGTAAGGAGAGAATATGTTTCTTTAACAGCGACTCTCGTCTTCTCCCTTCAGATGACGTTAATTAGGTACTCATTTTATGTTGTATGTATGAGGTACTTAAGTCGTTACTGTATTACAATCCAGTGTTCATTTAACAACCTGCCACTGGCAGACGGTTGTAACTGGCGTGGCTACATTTCATGGTGCTATAATCTCTCGCTCTCTCCCCGCTGCACTGCCCTTTCAGAACAAAAGTGTCTCAATTCGCGACATTAAACCATTACTGACCAAATTATTATATAACCTTGAAAAGGCGCGCTGCGATTAATTAATTAATTATCACTCCTCTAATGACGCATTGGGGAGTGAAGGTATAGTGCCAGAATTTCATGGCGTAAGGCAGTAGATGTAGGTGAGCGGTTTGCTGCAAGTTCCGGCCGATATGGAGTGATCGTTTTTGCTTTCCGGACGATTATTACATGCTGGAGATTTTTTTTTTCCTTTGGCGCAACAGCCCAACGCGGGCCGGCCGCCTCATTATTGAGGTTTCTAGATCACCCACAATTAGACACACACACACACACACATACACACACAGAGTAGGACTCCCCTGGAAGAGTGATCAGCTTGTCGCAGATACCGCCAGTGATACAACACACAAGATGTGCAAGAGAGGAACATCCGTGGCCTCAGCTGGATTCGAACCCGCAATCCCACTAATCGTAGCCGCTGCACACCTACGCCTTAGACCGCACGGCCTCCAGGACAGGCCATTAAAGAATTATTGCACAGTCAAATTAAATATTGATTACGAAATATTACGTGTGACTACGTGAAAGGAGGGTCCTCAATCTTCCTCATTGATGGTTTGACGGGAGGGAGGCTATTTCAGCACCAAGTAATACATTTACCTTCTGTTGTAAATAAATTATTGGTTCAATCCGTCTGTGCTGAAAAATGTTGTATTAGTTCCAGGAATGTTGGTAGTGAGGAGGGGCAGTGCAGAGTTTCCTTGTCTTTCATTTTCCCGTAAAAATATTAAGACATTATGTGCTGCCTATAAGGGTTTTTCACTTATGCCTGATGAAGGTTCACAGATAAGCCGCACCGCATTGCACATTAGGCATAAACGTTGTCAAATACGTCTGTGGCTGACGGTCTTTCTGTTAATCTGTTCACAGACGCATCACAACTGGATGTCTCACCCTAATATTGCCATTCTTTTCCTGGGGTTCACAGACCCTTTAGGGGTCCCTGGATAGATGGCAGGGTGTTCGTGAACTTGGATAGAAAAAATTACAATTTTGCTTTCACTAACCTCCAACTGAAATGTACCTTTCATTCAATAATGAGTGTGGGCAACAAAGAAATTTGTGGCATGTAGCATCAAAGAACGTTTGTTAACCTCATTAAATCTGTCTTTAGTTTATGTATTTAAATAGAATTTTCTGCGAAGAGGTTCGTAGGTTTCGCCAGACTCTCAAAGGGGTCCATGGCACGTCAGAGGTGCAGAACCCGTGCCCTTACGTTGTAAGTTACCTACGTGGTAACGACAAGTCAGTCAATGTTTAATCTGTTTGAAACGCCTGTTCAGGCAAGTTAGCGCCGTCGGCGTCGCCTTCAATCGATTTTCGGTTGCGTTTCGCAGATTTGCGGTACGTGACTTTAAGCTTCATCTAGTCTGTCCGTCCTTCCGTCCGCATGAGCAACTCGACCTACTGTGGACGGGTTTTCATGAAATTTTATGCTGTTTCCTTGTATTAATGTCTGTCGATGAAATTCAATTTTTGTTAATATCAGACAAAAATAACAGGCACTTAACATGAAGATAAATTTGTGTTTGTTACTACCGTTAGCATGGTTGCTGTCGACATTAATCGACATTATTATTTCTTAATGCGATTTACATTAATTAAGAAAAATAAAAACTTGCATTAATAATATTTGGTATTTAGTGCTTATGTCTAGAAATACTGAGTGTGAAATTTCGTATGTGGAGTAGGGATGTACCTTTAGACAGTGCCGCAGTATTATATGTAACTGGCGGCAACAAAAAGTCAGTTGCGTCAAATTTGAGGTTATGTGTGATCGATACGTTTGACTAAATCAAAGTAGACATATAGATAATAAACTGTTTAAATGGCAGGGGCGGGGATAGCTCAGTCGTTATAGCGACTTGTTACGGACTGAACCGTCCGGGGATCGAATCCCGGTGGGGGGCGAGATTTTCCGCACCCGTCCAGACCGTCCCTGGGGCCCACCCTGCCTCCTATACAATGGGTGTCGGGTCTTTCCCGGGGGTAAAGCGACGGGAGCGTGGCTTTAACCACCCACCTCCATCTATCGCCGAAGTTAAAGAAAGAGGAGAGCTACCTGTACTCCACTTCTGGGCTTTTGTGGCCTGATCTAGGGCGAACCTTACCTTTACGTTTACTGTTTAAATGACAGAATATCGTAATAGTATTAACAACATTGTATAGTATGTGCGAAATTGTACACAATAACAAAGCATCACACCAGTGGATTATATGGTATGACCGTAAGAGAATGACCAAGAAAAAAAGAACCGAACGCCTTACTGCCATGTGCGTACATTTCGTACTGTTCTTATATCTTCAATTCCTCAACGCGCGGACTCTACCGAAAGCTCGGAAACCCCTTGTCTAAACTATCGGGTGTACTGTCTTAGGTGATAGCTGGTGTCTTGGTTTATTTCTTCTTTTCGTACTTACTTACCTTCTCACTTACTGATTTACCTACGTACTTACATGCTTAATTCATTTAGTACATAAGAATACCAAATAAAAGTAAAACACTTTGCGAGGTTTAGTTGATTTTGGAGGAACCTTTTTTCAAAACGTGAAACATTTTTCCTTTCACAAAAGGAACAGCCTCCCTTTTGCTGGCTCTATGATACAAAATTCTTTGAATACTTGAGTTTATTTAATTACTCTCCAAACAAAGTTTTCTTTGCTCTTTGTGTTAAAGCATCCTGGATTCCGAGAAAAGAACAACTCGTAAATAATTACCTGAGGTGAAACTGAATTTTGTATTCAACGTAAAAGAGATAAGCAAATCATTAGAATTTAGTCACATCATGAATTGGTTTATGTTAAATAAAAAACTATTTTAAAATTCGCAGACACCATCAAGCCATTAGCGTTTGTGAGGGCAAGAAAAGCTTCAGTATTTGCCGACCTGTACAACCGCTGGACACAAAGGGCTCACTTGAGTTCTTGGTTAAGGAGAAAATTCTAAAGGTTATTCAGGCAGTTTAATTCCACCGTCTGCAGTGAATCAGTTTGTCTACGGAACTGCCCTTTCGCATTCATAGAATTTATTTATTATAGTAAATATTACTAGTTGGGCCCATGCCAATAATTCGCATGTAGAAACATTAAAATCTTCAATCAACCAAAATTACAGCATCTTAATTTTACTAAACATTAAAAATTGTATTTACTAATGCCTGATGCTGGGTAATTTCTTTCGGAGATCAACGGATCAAAACCAGCTTGTGAATAAGAAGCATAACGTTGAAATTGACAGCGCTGCCTCAAGCGGAGAAAAAGGAATGTGTTAGCTTCTCTTGGCCTCCGCGTGAGGCAGCCCTGTTAATTTAAACGTTAGCTTTCTTGTGAAAATGAATGTGGGGAATGAATTACTTAATACAAAAGAGATTGCCATCAATGCCGAATCGCAGCCTTTCTAAAAATGTCCATCTTGAAGAGATGCTTTCGATAGTACACTAGATCATGATGTTGGAAACGAACCTCACCGTATTACACTAAACTATATGATGATTCACTGTTACTACTAACTAACTAAATAACTAACTAACTAGCTAAGTTCCCCGCGTTTTATGGAACCCGAAGGTTCGTTACCTTCTTTAAGTGGTTCATCCCCGTTGTGTGTGATTACAATATCAAATATCAAAAGATATCGGGTGGGTGAGTCAAAACACAACACTTTATTACGGTGTAAGGTGTCATAGGGTAGACGACATGTTTCGGCCCTTTACTATAAGGCCATCATCAGGTCTGACATGGTGAAAACTAAAGAGGAAAATTACAATGTTACATATTGCCTATATACGAGTACATAGTATGCTATGACTAAGAG
>Ga0209628_10004027_pt1 | contig 10494 bp, 11 predicted proteins | sample TergutCu122P4_FD_187285 | JGI IMG/M metagenome (GOLD analysis project Ga0209628, IMG submission 187285) | Cubitermes ugandensis P4 segment gut microbial communities from Kakamega Forest, Kenya - Cu122 P4 (SPAdes) (version 2) | ecosystem: Host-associated > Arthropoda: Insects > Digestive system... | reverse complement strand
CATTGATGCGGGTGAAGCGCAGTTCGAGCGGAATCGCCGCGGCGAAATGCAGCAGGTTCTGCCGCCGGAAATGGCCGCCGATGCCCTTGAAACCGCCTTCGCCGGCAGCGCCGGTGAGCAGAGAGACGACATTGGCGACGACGCCGGCGACGCCCTCGTCATGGCGTCCGCGCAATTCCACCCGGATATCGCCGCGCTGGGGCAATGCGCCGCCATACAGCGCGAGCAGCGCCAGGCGGGTCATGTTCCAGGCCGCGGCGACGGTCGGGCAGGAATGCCCGGCCAGCTTGACGGCGTCCAGATAGCGGTATTCCAGCACGCCGTCGTCGCAAGCGCCGAGAAAATCGGCCAGGGGGTCGTGCAGGCGGATGGCCGGCAGCCGGTCGAAAAATTCGGGATATTGCATCATTTGCCTCCTTCGCCGGCGGGGACGATGCCCCAATCGCCCCATTGATACCAGTCCTCGCCCAGCATCTCCGCCGGATGCTGCGTGCGCCCCGAACCGTTGCCGCATTGCAGCGCGTCGGCGGCGCAATATTTGTCACAACCCCAGCAGGTGCGCTCCGGGTGTTTGGGGTGCAAGGGAAATTTCTTGCGCATTTCCGGGGATTGGAAGGAGGCGGGTTGTTTGCTCATGACTTCACCGCCTCGTTCAACGGCGCGTCGCGGATGTCAATGCCGCAACCGGGGCAGTTGCTCCAGTTGGGCATTTGCTGGTCGGGCTGCACATAGCGCCCTTCCTTGATTTCCCAGTCGTAGTCACAATTTGGACAGCGGGCGGAGAGCCGAAGCAGCCGACGGCCGACCTGGTAAGCCATGAGGGCGCCGCAAAACACACCGAGTGCGAGCTTGTATTGCGGCTTGGGGGCTTCGGTCGGGGCCAGTACGAACCACACAATACCAGTCATGATGCCGAGCAGCGCGCCAGCCAGGAGAACGAGGTTGCGCACCGTCCGGTTCCGCCTGGCAAGCGCTTTCTGAGCCAGGGCTTGCGCGGCGAATGCGGCGTCCATGACGGGGCGTTCAACCCTCAGCCAAACTTGAACAAAATCCCGAAGCCGGCGCGCGGGTAGTTCCAGTCGACGTTGGCGAATTCGTCGCAGACCACGCGGCAGGTGCCGCATTCGAGGCAGCCGTCGGTAATCAGGCCGATGCGCCGGTCGTCGAAAGACCAGCAGCCGGCCGGGCAGCAGTAGACACAGGACTGGGTCTGGCAGCGTTCGTTGCAGATATTGGGGTCGCGGATCTTGATGTGCGGGCGGTCGGCGTCGACGCGGTAGCGGTTCTGGTAGAGCTTTTCTTCGACTTTCATCATCGTTTTTCTCCTAGCGGGTGGCGCGCCAGAGGCGGTAGGCGTCGCCCAAGAGGCCGAGCAGCGAGCGCCGCTGGCGGAAGGCGGCGATGATTTCCTTTTCCTTGCTTTCCTTGTCGCGGCCATCGACCGAGAAGTAATTGAAGGCGGCCTGGTTGAGCAGCGCCGGGTAGTCGGTGACGTATTGGCGCTGGCGGTCCAGGGTGTCCGGTATCTTGCGGTATTTTTTCAGATCCTTCATGACGAAGCTGGCGTCGAGCCTGGCCTGGTAGCGGGCGAGGTTGGCGGCGCTGGCGGGCTTGCCTTCGGCGGCGAGTTCGAGCAGGGTTTCGGCGGCCATGCGGCCGGTCGTCATGGCGAGGTTGGAGCCTTCGCGGTGCACGGCGTTGAGGAAACCGGCGGAATCGCCGACCAGCATCCAGCCATCGCCGTAGAGGCTCGGCAGCGCGTTGTAGCCGCCTTCGGGCAGCAGGTGGGCGGCGTATTCGCGGGTTTCGCCGCCGGCGATCAGCGGCGCGACCGAGGGGTGGCGCTTGAGTTTTTCCAGCAATTCGACCGGCGTGGTCTTTTGCCGTTTCATGTCGGACAGCATGCAGCCGATGCCGACCGAGATGGAATCCTTGTTGGTGTACAGAAAGCCGGTGCCGACCATGCCTTCGGAGATGCTGCCGACCATTTCGATGACCGCGCCTTCCTGGCCGGCGAGGTTGAAGCGGGCGTCGATGGTTTCCTTGGGCAGGAAGATGACTTCCTTGACGCCCAGGGCCACCGCCGCCGGCTTGATGTCCGCGCGCAGCCCGGCGCGGCTGGCGACCAGGGAATTGACGCCGTCGGCGAGGATCACCGCGTCGGCGTAGATGTGGCCGTTGTCGCGGTCGACATTGACGCCGATGACGCGCCCGCTGCCGTCCCGCAGCAGTTCGGTGACGGTCATTTCGCACAGCACCAGGGCGCCAGCCTGCTGCACCTGATCCGAGAACCACTTGTCGAAGCGGGCGCGGATGATGGTGTAGCGGTTGCCCGGCTGCTGGTTGTACTGGTCGGAGCGGAAGTGGGTGCCGAGGTGCGATTGCGCCTCCATCAGCCACATCCGCTGCTCGATCACCTGCCGTTCGAGCGGCGCGGAGTCGCGGAAATCGGGGATGATCTTTTCCAGCGCGTCGGCATAGAGGATGGCGCCCTGCACGTTCTTGGAACCGGGGTATTCGCCGCGTTCCAGTTGCAGCACTTTCTTGCCGGCCCTGGCCAGCGTGTAGGCGGCGGCGTTGCCGGCCGGGCCGGCGCCGACGACGATGACATCGAATTTTTCAGTAGGCTGGTTCATGGTCTGTTCTCACGGTCTGCCCAGATGCGCGGCAAAGCTTTTCTGCAGGGCCGGCAGCACCTGGAGGCAATCGCCGACGATGGCGTAGTGGGCGAAGTCGAAGATCGGCGCGTTGGGGTCGTTGTTGATGGCGACGATGCAGTCGGAGGCTTCCATGCCCACGCGGTGCTGGATGGCGCCGGAGATGCCGGCGGCGATGTAGAGCACCGGGCGCACCGTCTTGCCGGTCTGGCCGACCTGGCGATCGGCGCCGACCCAGCCGGCGTGGATGGCCGCCCGCGATGCGCCGACTTCGGCGCCCAGCACCTTGGCCAGATCCCAGACCAGCTTGAAGTTTTCGGCCTTGCCCAGCCCCTTGCCGCCGGAAACGATCATTTCGGCATAGGGCAGCTGCGGCTTGTCGCGCTGGTCGTCGGGCACGAAATCGAGAACCTTGGTGACGATGCTGCTCTCGATCAGGTGCGGGTCGACCTCGACGATCAGGCCGCTGCGTTCCGGCTGCGCTTCCGGCATCGGCATCACGCGATGGCGGACGGTGGCCATCTGGGGGCGGTAATTGAGGGTGACGATGGTGCACAGCAGGCTGCCGCCGAAGGTGGGGCGGGTCGACAAGAGGCAGCGGTCTTCCGGGTCGATGGCCAGTTCGGTGCAGTCGGCGGTCAGGCCGGTTTTCAGCGTGGTCGCCACCGAGCCTGCCAGATCGCGGCCCAGGGTGGTGGCGCCGAGCAGCAGGATTTCCGGCTTGAACTGGTTGACCAGATCGGTCAGCGCCTGGGTGAAGGGCACGTTGCGGTAATCGGCCAGCACCGGGCTGGCGACGCGGTAGCAGCGGTCGGCCCCGTAGGCGAAGGCGGCCGCGCACTGCGCCTGCAATGCCGGGCCGGGGGCGCCCATGATGACGCCGCACAGTTCGACGCCGAGCTGATCGGCGAGCTGGCGTCCCTGGCCCATCAATTCCCAGGACACCGGATGCACATGGCCGCGTTCGCTCTCGACCAGCACCCAGACGCCCTTGTAGTCGAGCAGTTCGCCTTCCAGCTTGACCTTGCGCTTCTTGATCGGCTTGTCCGTCCTGGCGTTATTCATGGCTTGCTCCGGTTTGGTGGCGTTGCAGTTCCTTGCCGACCTTGGGTATCTCGGCCAGTATCCTGGCCAGCAGAGCGTCCGGCGCGGCCTGCGGCGCGGCGGGGTCGAAGGCGATCTGCTGCGCCTTCTCGGCCCTCGGCGTCGGCCCGAAAACGCGGCTGACGACGGTCGGGCTGCCCTTCAGGCCGACCTTCTTGAGATCCTCGATGCCCGCCGACTGGCGGTCCCAGGTGCGAATCTCGGCGCGCGCCGCGCGGAACATGTCGGGGGCCGAGCCGAAGCGAATCTCGTTGGTGCCTTCGAGCATGGTGATCAGCGCCGGCAGCCGGGTTTCCAGCAACTGCACGCCGCCCTCGGCGCGGCGCTCGACCTGGATCTTGCCGCTGGCGCGGTCGATGGCGACGATTTTCGAGACATAGGTCAGCAATTCGAGATCGAGGCGCTTGGCGATGCCCGGCCCGACCTGCGCGGTGTCGCCGTCGATGGTCTGCTTGCCGGTGAAGACCAGATCGACCGGCTGTTCCTTGTGCAGCGTGGCGATGGCGGCGGCCAGCACATAGGAGGTCGCCAGCGTGTCGGCCCCGGAGAAAATCTTGTCGGTAATCAGCACCGCGTCGTCGCAGCCGTAGGCCAGCACCTTGCGCAGCGCCACGGCGGCGGGCGGCGGCCCCATCGTGATGACGGTGACCTTGCCGCCGTGGGCGTCGCGGATGCGCAGGGCTTCCTCGATGGCGAACAGATCGTAGGGGTTGATGATGGCGGGCACGCCTTGGCGCATGATGGTGTTGGTCACCGGATGCACCCGGATATGGGTGCTGTCGGGAACCTGCTTGATGCAGACGACGATATTCATGATTCCAGTCACGGTTGCGTAATGAACGAGGAGCGAGGGGCCGCGGCGGCCCGCTGGCGCTCCTGGGGGCGGGCCAAGCCATTGCCGGCCCATGCCGGGGAAGCCGGAAAAAACGCTGTCGAAAACCGGTTATTGTCTCCGAAAAATCACCCCCGCGCCATCTCCGCCCGCCATTCGCTGGCGGCGGATTTCGGCGATAATCATATTTCCCTGAACCATTCCGCCACGAAGGTCCTGCCATGATCCTCGACAATCTGTTCAAGTTGATGTCGGAAAAGCAGGCGTCGGACATCATGATCGCCGCCGGCGCGCCCATTCACATCAAGATCCAGGGCAGCACCATGCCGGTCAATCAGCAGGTGATGCTGCCCGACATGATCGACAAGATCGCCTACGAGCTGATGTCGCCGGAACAGATCAAGGTGTTCGAGGCGACCTGGGAGATGAATCTGTCCTTCGGCGTGCCCCAGGTCGGCAACTTTCGCGTCAACATCTTCCGCCAGCGCGGCTCGACCAGCATCGTCATCCGCTTCATCCTCGGCAACATCCCGCCCCTGAGCGAACTGGGCCTGCCCTCGCTGCTCTCCGAACTCATCATGGAAAAGCGCGGGCTGATCCTGATCGTCGGCGCCACGGGGTCGGGCAAGTCGACGACCATCGCCTCGATGCTCGATCACCGCAACACCTTTCGCTCCGGCCATATCCTGACGGTCGAGGACCCCATCGAGTTCCTGTTCAAGCACAAGAAATCCATCATCAACCAGCGCGAAATCGGCATGGACACCGCCGACTGGCAATCGGCGCTGAAAAACGCCATGCGCCAGGCCCCGGACTGCATCCTGATCGGCGAGATCCGCGACCGGGAAACCATGCAGGCGGCCATCGCCTACGCCCAGACCGGCCACCTGTGCCTGTCCACGCTGCACGCCAACAATTCCTACCACGCGCTGAACCGGATCATCAGCTTCTTCCCGCTGGAAAACCGGCCGGCGCTGTTTCTCGATCTGTCGGTGGCGCTGCGCGCCATCGTCTCGCAGCGCCTGGTCAAGCGCCTGGACGGCAAGCTGACGCCGACCTGCGAAATCATGCTCAACACCCGCCACATCGGCGAATTGATCGAGCGCGGCGAAGTCCAGTCCATCAAGGACGCGATGGAACAGACGCTGGCGCCGGGATTGCAGACCTTCGAGCAGGATCTGTTCAAGCTGTTCCGCGAAAATGTCATCAGCCTCGACGAGGCGCTGGCCAATGCCGACTCGCCGACCAATCTCTCGTGGCTCATCAACAATTCCGAACCGATGGCGGCTGGCGGCAGGGATGAGCGGAAAATCGACGCCGCCCTGGAATTCGACAGCACCGACGCCGGCGGCGCCTCGTTCCGGGAATTCACCATCAACCTCTCCGATGCCGAAGAACAAGCCTGACATGCCCTCCGCCAGCGCCGAACTGCAAACCATCCGCGATTTCATCCGTTACGCCGTCAGCCGCTTCGGCGCCGCCCGGCTGTTCTTCGGCCACGGCAGCGACAACGCCTGGGACGAGGCCGTCTACCTGACGCTGCACACCCTCTGCCTGCCGCTCGACCGCCTCGAACCCTTCCTCGACGCCCGGCTGCTGGCGCACGAACGGCAGGCGCTGCTCGACATCTACCAGCGGCGCTGCCAGGAGCGCCTGCCCGCCGCCTACCTGACCAATGAAGCCTGGCTCGGCGAACACCGCTTTTATGTCGATGAGCGCGTCATCGTGCCGCGCTCCTTCATCGCCGAATTGCTGGGCGAGCGGCTGGCGCCCTGGGTCGGCGATGCCGACGAGGTGGCGTCGACGCTCGACCTGTGCACCGGCTCCGGCTGTCTGGCCATCCTCGCCGCGCTGGCCTTCCCGAACGCCGAGGTGGACGCCGTCGACCTGTCGCCGGAGGCGCTGGCCGTCGCCGAGCGCAACGTCGCCGACTACCATCTCGGCGAGCGCGTCCGGCTGGTTTCGTCCGACGCTTTCGCCCAGCTCCGGGGCCGGCGCTACGACCTCATCATTTCCAACCCGCCCTATGTCGATGCCCAGGCGATGGTCGCGCTGCCGCCGGAATACCTGCACGAGCCGGAAATGGCCCTCGGCTCCGGCGAGGACGGCCTCGACTTCACCCGGATCATCCTGCGCGAAGCGAAAAAACACCTGAACCCGGAAGGGCTGCTGGTCGTCGAAATCGGCCACCACCGGGCGGCGCTGGAAAACGCCTTCCCCGAACTGCCCTTCACCTGGCCGGAAACCAGCGCCGGCTGCGAGCACGTATTCCTGCTGCACGCCGCCGATCTGCCGGATTGAAAGGGCCGGGCGCCGGCAAATGAAAACGGCCACCCGCGGGTGGCCGTTCGTCGATCCGGCTGTCGATCAGGCGTCCTTGAAGATGCCCATCTCGAACAGTTCGCGCTTCAGCACCAGCTCGCGCGGCATCTTCTCGCCCATCTTGTCGAACCATTCCTTGTGGCCGGCCAGTTCGCTCTTCCAGGCGTCGATGTCGATGCGGGTCAGGGCCTCGAAATCGGTCTTGTCGATAGCCAGGCCGCTCCAGTCGATGTCGTCGAACTTCGGCATCCAGCCGAGCACGGTTTCCTTGGCGCCGACCGAGCCTTCGCAACGCTGGACGATCCACTTCAGGATGCGCATGTTGTCGCCGAAGCCCGGCCACATGAACTCGCCCTTCTCGTTCATGCGGAACCAGTTCACGCAGAAAATCTTGGTCGTCGCGTCGACGACCTTGCCGATGCGCAGCCAGTGATTGAAGTAGTCGCCCATGTGGTAGCCGCAGAACGGCAGCATGGCGAAGGGATCGCGGCGGACGACGCCCTGCTGGCCGAAGGCGGCGGCGGTCGTCTCGGAACCGAGAGTGGCGGCCATATAGACGCCGTAATTCCAGTTGAAGGCCTGATACACCAGCGGAATGGTCGTGGCGCGGCGGCCGCCGAAGATGAAGGCGGAAATCGGCACGCCGGCCGGGTCTTCCCAGGCCGCGTCGATCGACGGGCACTGGCCGGCCGGCACGGTGAAGCGGGAATTGGCGTGCGCCGCCTTGCGTCCGGCCTTGCCGTCCTCCGGCGTCCAGTCCTTGCCCTGCCAGTCGATCAGATGGGCCGGCGCTTCCTTGGTCAGGCCCTCCCACCACACGTCGCCGTCATCGGTCAGCGCGACGTTGGTGAAAATGATGTTTTCCTTCAGCGTCGCCAGCGCGTTGTAATTGGTCTTCTCGGATGTGCCGGGCGCGACGCCGAAGAAGCCGGCTTCCGGGTTGATGGCGTAGAAACGGGTGACGCCGTCCTTGTCCACGCGCGGCTTGATCCAGGCGATGTCGTCGCCGACGGTGGTGATCTTCCAGCCGTTCAGCGACTTCGGCGGAATCAGCATGGCGAAATTGGTCTTGCCGCAGGCCGACGGGAAAGCGGCGGCGACATAGGACTTTTTGCCTTCCGGCGATTCGACGCCGAGAATCAGCATATGCTCGGCCAGCCAGCCCTGGTCGCGGGCCATGATGGAGGCGATGCGCAGCGCCAGACACTTCTTGCCGAGCAGGGCGTTGCCGCCGTAGCCGGAGCCGTAGGACCAGATCTCGCGGGTTTCCGGGTAATGCACGATGTACTTGACGGTCGGGTTGCACGGCCATTTGACATCCTGCTGACCCGGTTCGAGCGGCGCGCCGACGGTATGCACGCAGGGGACGTATTCGCCCTTCGCGCCCAGCGCGCCGAAAACGGCCTTGCCCATGCGCGTCATGATGCGCATATTGACGACGACATAGGGGGAATCGGAAATCTCGACGCCGATATGGGCGATCGGCGAACCGAGCGGCCCCATCGAGAAGGGAATCACATACATCGTGCGCCCCCGCATGCTGCCCTTGAACAGGCCGTTCAGCGTGGCGCGCATCTTGGCCGGCGCTTCCCAGTTGTTGGTCGGGCCGGCGTCCTGCTGCTTCTCGGAGCAGATGAAGGTGCGATCCTCGACGCGGGCGACATCGGAAGGGTCGGAAAACGCCAGATAGGAATTGGGGCGCTTCTCTTCGTTGAGCTTGATGAAGGTGCCGGCCTTCACCATTTGGGCGCAGAGGCGGTCATATTCCTCCTGCGAGCCATCGGCCCAGTAAATACGGTCAGGCTGCGTCAGCGCGGCGATTTCGGCGACCCATTTCTTCAGGCCCTCGTGTTTGACGTAGTCGGGAGCATTCAACGGTGCGGTCATGGCGGTGTCTCTCTCAGTTGCTGAAACATGGATTGGTTACTGCACCAGCCGCCGGAAGCCGCCACCGAGATCGTGAACAGCAATGGGCCGTCGCCTGGAAAATCATAATATTGTGCTACAAGTCGGGGTTTACATCCACTTGCCGGATGCCACGACGGATATTGCAATCGGGGCAAAGCCGCCGATGCCGGATATCTGGTAAAACAGCGGCAAAGGGATCGACATCCCGGTCACAACCAACCAAGGGGACAAAACCATGCGCCAAAGCCTTGCCTTGAGCCTGATTGCCGCGTTGACCGCCGCTTCCGGCGGCGCCGCGGCTTCCGGCTTCCAGTTGCAGAACCAGAGCGGGGCCGGCAATGGCAACGCCTTCGCCGGCGCGGCGGCGGCGGCCGAAGACGCCTCGACGGTGTTCTTCAACCCGGCGGGCATGGCTTTGCTGCCGCGCGGACACAATATCTCCCTGTCGGCCACCGCGCTGAATCGCTCCATCCACTTCGACGACAAGGGATCGACGACCACGCTCGGCGGCATGTTCCCGCTGGCGAGCGGCGATGGCGGCAACGGCGGCGGCATTTCCTACCTGCCGCACGGCTACTGGGCATGGGGCGTCGATGACCGCTTCAGCGTCGGCGTCGGCGTCGGGCCGACCTTCGGCAACAAGACGGAATACGACGACGACTTCACCGGGCGCAACGCCGGTTTCTTTTTCGAGATGAAGCAATACAACATCAACCCCTCGCTAGCCTTCAAGCTCAACGAGACGCTCTCGCTCGGCGCCGGCATCAACTTCGCGTACAACGAATCGCGCTTCAAGCAGGGCGTGCCGCTGGTGATGCCGGCGATGGGGTACCCGGCGGGCAATCATCTCGATGTCAAGGGCAGCGACTGGGCGCTGGGCTACAACCTCGGCCTGATGCTGCAACTGACCCCGGCTACCCGGCTCGGCCTCGCCTACCGCTCGCAACTCGATTTCAAGCTGGAAGGCAGGGAACGCTGGGCGCAGCCGACCGCCGCCGGCGTCGATCAACCGATCAGGGCCAGCATCAAGACGCCGGCCAATCTCTCCCTCGCCCTGTCGCAGTCGGTTGGCGAGCGATGGGAAATCCTCGGCGACCTGACCTGGACCGAATGGAGCGTGATCGACACCATCCAGGTCAAGAACAAGAACAGCGGCCAAGCGTTGCAGCAGATACCCTACCGTTTCAGGGACACCTGGCGGATCGGCGTCGGCGCCAACTACCGCTACAGCGACACGCTCAAACTGCGTTTCGGCGTTGCGCATGACAAAACTCCGGTGCGCGCCCCGTCCGACCGCACGATGACCCTGCCGGACGCCGACCGAACCTGGCTCTCCGTCGGCGCCAAATACCAGTTGAGCGGCACCACCTCGCTCGATGTCGGCTACACCCACATCTTCTTCGACACCGTCGATACCGCTCGCCAGGTTTCGACCGGCTACCCCGGCCCGGAAACCGTGCGCCAGACCGTTCGCGGCGAATTCAAGACCAGCGTGGACATCCTCTCCCTGCAGCTCAACGTCCATTTCTGACGCGCCTCCCTGAAGAATTTTCTCTCCAACTGCTTGACGGTTTTTTGTTGGTGGGCCATAATCTCGCTTCTCTGCTGCTGCGGCCCTTTTGGGGTTGAGGAGGTGGTGGAGGTGATGATCTTTAACAACTTGGACAACCG
>Ga0209628_10004026_pt1 | contig 10494 bp, 9 predicted proteins | sample TergutCu122P4_FD_187285 | JGI IMG/M metagenome (GOLD analysis project Ga0209628, IMG submission 187285) | Cubitermes ugandensis P4 segment gut microbial communities from Kakamega Forest, Kenya - Cu122 P4 (SPAdes) (version 2) | ecosystem: Host-associated > Arthropoda: Insects > Digestive system >... | reverse complement strand
CGTGCCTTTTCATGATCGGCAACAATGGGAACGACCTCCTTCTGCATGAAGCGCCGGATCGTGCGCTGCAACTCCTGCTGCTCGGCTGTCAAATCGATTTGACCCATTGATGTTTCTCCTGAACCGTGCATGGTTCCCAAGGTCACTCCAGCTTGAGATTCCCGCGCACGACCCGCTCTTTGGCGGCATTGCGTTCCTCTTCCCAGAACTTGGCGAATTCTTCGGGCGAGCTTTTGACCAGCGGCGTGGCGATTTGCTCGAAGCGCTCCTGCATGACTGGCAAGGCCACGGTTTCCTCGATTGCCTTGGCGAGCCGGTCGATGATGGGTTTGGGCGTACCGGCAGGTACCACGACCGCCTGCCAGGTGGTGACCTTGAAGCCCGGCACACCCGATTCAGCAATCGTCGGCAGCTCCGGAAGGTCTTTCACGCGCTTCGCCCCACTCACCGCCAGCGGCCGCAGCAGGCCTTCCTTGATGTAGGGAAGCGAACTGGAACGGCTGTCGATCATGAAGGACAGACGGTTGCCTATGAGGTCCTGCAAGGCCGGCGCACTGCCTTTGTAGGGAACATGGGTGAGGTTCGCATTCAATGCCACTGCGAGGGAAGACGCGGCTGTATGAGCAGAGCTGCCGTAGCCGGGAGAGCCGTAGGTCAACGGCGTGGGACTGGTTTTGATCGCCTGGATCAGATCACTCATCGTTTTATAGGGCGAGTCCTTGGGAACGACGACCACCAAGGGCGAATCGGAGAGCTGGGCGACCGGCGCGAACGCCTTGGCCGGATCCACCTTGAGGTCCTTGTACAGATATTGATTGAGTGCGATCGTGCCCACATTGGTCCAGAAGATGGTGTAACCGTCCGGTGCCGCACTGGCTGCTGCCTGCATCGAGATATTGCCATTGGCGCCGGGCCGATACTCCGGCACCACCGGCTGGCCGAGGTTCTGGCTCAGCTCGTTTTGCATCATCTTGAACGCAATGTCTGAAGGCCCCCCAGGCGCGAAGCCGATGATGGCCCGAATCGGCTTGGTGGGCCAATCCTCCGCATGGGCTGGAACCGCGGCCCATGCCACCAACAACATCACAAATCCCCACTTCATCAACCTCATCTCAATCTCCTGTTTACAATGCGAATTTAATTCGCGGAACGAATTGAAAATTTGCTCAATGAATTAATAGTACTACACCATGCTGACCCGTGTCAACGTCGAAAACAATCGCGTTTGATGAAAAAGCCCGTTCACAATCGATGCCACCGCAAATACGCTGGCATCGGTTGTTTTTGAAATTGGTAGCAGCAAGAGTCTTCAGCCAAGCGGCACTTTCTCCGCCATTCGCACAAACCGCGTGCTGGATGCAACACATTCACACTTCAGGCGATGGACGATGTCCCCAAGCGGCTGCACGGCCCGCGCAAACCCGACGGCAGGCCCCATCGAGAGCATGCCTTCCTCGTGTTGACCACGGACATAGGCCAACGCCTTCGTGCGATCACCACTGATGAGCTCACCGAACTCCTGATAGCTTCGCGCCCCGGCTTGCTCCAGACTTGCCACTTTACGCGCGTTCTCGTTGTCGATGACACGCCAGGTATCGCCAAGGCTGCTTAGAACGGCCCTGGTTCCGTGTTCGTCGGTGGCGACGACGCGTCGCTTGTAGTCGTCATGCGCGGGGGTTTCCTCTGCAATGGTGAAGATGCTACCCATCACCACGGCGTCAGCCCCCAGGGCCAGCGCCGCGGCAATCTGGCGTCCATGTCCAATGCCGCCGCCAAGCGCCAGTGGAATGCTCAATCGCTCCAGTCCATACGCGCCGTTAAGAAAAGTCGGCAACTGGTTACTGCCAGGATGGCCACCCTCTTCCATCCCGACCAGCGTGACGGCATGCACGCCCATGTTCTGCGCGGCAACGGCATGCCGCACGTGGGCACATTTGTGGATCACGACCGCACCGGCTCGCTGGATGGCCGGCAGCAGATCAGTTGGCGGCAAGCCGGCCGTCTCGAAAATCCGTACCCCCTCCTCCAGCGCGACTTCGAGTCGGTTGTGCATGGCATCGTTATTTGTGGCCCGGCGCGACAAAGTCAGGTTGACGCCGAACCCATCGCCATTCGTCAAATCTCTGCACTCCCGCAGCGCTTGGCGAAACGCCTCGTCGGACGGATAGCTGCGCGCGGTAACAAACCCCATGCCTCCTGCGCGAACCATGGCGGCCACCAGTCGCGCGTCGGACAGCCACATCATGCCACCTAAGAGGAGAGGCCAGCGGATGCCGAGCAATTCGGTGATGCGCGTCGGCCAGCGCTCGGGCAATGGCGCATCCGGAACTTCGCTGTTCGAGGCGAGGCACCGGCTTTTCAGTTCGGCGCGGGCGCTCATAGATGTCGCCCCATCAGAAGCACCGGCTGCAGCTTTCCAGCAAGCTCGGCGAGAAGCGGCCCCACCTCGTTTCGCAGCAGTGGCTGCGGCAGCAGCGAAGCCGGCCCGCCACAGCTGATGACATAGCGTTCGCCGACAGGCAACTCGATGGCCGAAGCAACCGTATTGATCTTGTATTGCGGGCGCTCGTGAATGACGAAGCCCCGCTTGCCATACGACGCCAGTTCGACTCGCATCGCCTTCAGTTCATCGGCATCGCTCACCTCCCCGTGCTTCTTTGCCTGCAACAGCAGTTTGGCCTGTTCCTCAGCGGGGCAAGCCGCAAGATACGCCCAGCCGATCGCACTGTGAAACAGAGGAATACGCGAACCCACGCGCAGGTTCATCAGCAGCGGGGAGTTGCCTTGGCAACGCAGCAGATAGACGATGCTGCTGTCGTCACGCCGCCCCAATGCGACCGCGACCTGGTACCGATCGGCAAGCTCCTGGAGCATGGGCCGGATCACTTCCAACGCCTCCTGCCCCGCGAGGGCGGCACCGCCAATCGCAATGGCCGCGACACCCAACTGGAGCTTGTCCTTGCCTGGCGCGGCACTCAGAAATCCTGTCTTCTGCAATGTATGGCAAAGCCGCCAGACCGTGGGCTGCGCCAGCCCCGTGAGACGGGCGATCTCGGTGGTGCCAAGCCATCGCCTATCGGCATTGAAGCAACGCAGTATTTTCAACCCTCGCGCCAACGCGGTGACAAATTGCCGATCGGCGGATTCATCCGTTCGTTCGGGTGCACTTGTCTCCCGCTTGACTGAAGAAACTCTTGACACAGCGAACGCACCTTTCGTATGATAAACTCACCAGTCGAATTATTAATTCATTTAGCGAATTATAATGACCATGCGGGAAGACATCACACCCCCCGACAACACTATTTCAAGGCTTCATGGCTTGATCCGTTGGCCGGGAGATTGCCATTGGGGCGACGGCGCGCTCAAGCGCGCATTGCAGTCTGCAAGCCGCCGATTGAAACGCCCTCTGATTGTGACCGACCGCATGGTTTGGCAAGCGGCGGGCCCTTCGGTGCAGTCGGCCTTGTCCAGCCTCGAAGGAGCTGGATGGGTTCTGTACGACGGCGTGATGCCCAACCCCACACTGGCCCAGGTCCGCGAGGCCCTGGAGAAATCGCGCAGCCACGGTTGCGACAGCCTGATCGCGGTGGGCGGCGGAAGCACGATCGACGTCACCAAGGTCGTGATGGCAGGCATGGCCAGTGGTCTGAGCATCGAAGAACTACAGGGTACGCATGGCCAAGCGTGGCTTGATGCGGCTGCCGAATCGACAGATCCAATGTTCGTGGCGGTTCCCACAACATCTGGCACCGGCAGCGAAAGTAGCTCTGCTGCGTTGATTCAGAACGACGACGGGCGCAAACGCGTTTTCCGGTCGCTGCGCACACGCCCATCGATCGTGGCACTCCAGCCCGATCTGACACTGAGCCTGCCGATGCGGCCCACGGCTCAGGGCGGCTTCGACGCACTGCTGCATGCGCTGGGTGCATGGGTCAATACCGAGCCATCGCCCATCGGCAAGGCGACTGCGCTTCAGGCCCTTCGGCTGGGATTAACGGCCTTCCCCAAAGTGCTGAAAGAACCTGGAAACCTCCATGCGCGCGCGGACATGCAGATGAGCTCCTACTTGGCGGGCGTTGCCATTGGCATGTGCAAGGTGGACGCCATCCACGGCATGTGCACGCCGCTCGAAGCTCGCGTGCACATGGCGCATGCGGAAGTACTGGCGCCGCTGTTTGGCGTCGTCGCGCGCTACACCGTGCAGACTCATCCGGAGCAGTACGCACAGGCAGCGCGATCCCTGCAGGTGTCAAACATCGGTGACGACCTGCGGGATGCGCAGGCTATCATCGCGCGCATCGAATCACTCGCCGAACTCGGTGGAATTGCCACCGCATTCGCCGATCTGCGGCTCGACGAGCAGGGCGCCGCGCAGCTCGCGACGCAAGCCTTGCAGAGCGCATCGACACCGCTGAATCCGCGCCCTCTTTCCGCTGCAGAACTCCAGTCGCTGTATCTGAAATTGGCAATTCCAGGAGTGCCGCAATGAATGTCATCAATCCCCGGCCGTATGAAATGCTCATCGGCGATCGCTGGAGCACCGGTTCCACGGGGAGCACCTTCGACACTTTGAATCCCGCAACCGCGCAGTTGCTTGCGCAGGTCTGCGAGGCAGGCGAGGCGGACGTGGATGCCGCGGTGCGTTCAGCCCACGAAGCGTATGAGAAGCACTGGCGGCGTACTACGCCCGCCGAGCGCGGGCGCCTGCTGCGACGACTGGCGGCCCTGTTCGAACGTGATCGCGAAAAGCTGGCCTGGATTGAAACGCTGAACGTCGGCAAGCCCATCACGCATTCGCTGGACTCGCTCAAGTCGATGCCTTCGTCGCTCGAATATTTCGCGGGAATCATTCCCGCCGCGCGCGGGGAAACCATTCCCGTGGGCAATGTCGACGTGCTCAACTTCACCATCCGCGAGCCGCTCGGCGTCTGCGTGCTGATCATGCCGTGGAACTACCCGATGACGCTCACCATCAACAAGCTAGGACCGGCACTGGCCGCGGGCAACACAGTGATCCTGAAGCCATCGGAAGTCACGCCGCTATCCACCATGGCGCTGGCGCGGCTCTTCGAGGAAGCGGGTTTTCCGCCCGGCGTGGTCAATGTGGTCAATGGGCCCGGCGCCACCGTCGGCGAATGGCTGGTCAAGCATCCGCTGGTCTCGCGCGTCTCGTTTACCGGAGGAACCGTCACCGGCGCACGGATCCTGGCTTCCACCGCCAGCGACATCAAACACGTCACGCTGGAGCTTGGCGGCAAATCGCCCCTCATCGTGTTCGACGATGCGCCGCTCGACAAGGCCGTGGCGGTCGCAGCCGGGGACATCATCAAGAACTCGGGGCAGGTTTGCATTGCCTGCACGCGACTGCTGGTTCAGGACTCCATTCGCGAGGAATTCCTCGAGAAACTGTGCCGTCGGCTCGATACCATTCGCATCGGCTCGCCGTCCGAGCCAGCCACGGAGATGGGGCCACTCGTCAGCGCGGCGCAGAAGCAGCGCGTGGAGCGATACCTCGACATCGCGGAACGGGAAGGCGCCAAGCTCGTGCAATTCGGCCGCGAGGAACTCAACGACGCGACATCCGCCGGGTTCTTCGTCAAACCCACCCTGCTGCTCGACTCCACCGCACGAATGCAATCCGCGCAGGACGAGATCTTTGGCCCCGTTCAATCCGTCATCGCGTTCAGTGACGAAGAGCAGGCACTGCGCATTGCCAACGATTCCCGGTACGGGTTGGCTGCCGTGTTGTTCACCAGGGACGGGGGCCGGGCTTTGCGGATGGCGCGCGGCATCCAGTCCGGCAGCGTTGCGATCAACACCGGCATGCGCACATCGTTCGATGCGCCATTCGGCGGCTACAAACAATCTGGCATCGGCAAGGAACGCGGACTCGAGGCCATCTGCGAAAACATGCAGATCAAGAATGTCAAGTACGACATGAGCGTGTGAGATTAGCACCGTCAATACATGAGGTTCAAAAAAATGGACTGACCACGAGCTTTCCTCTTCAGTCACAGCAACGGGATCAATCAACAGGAAGACACCATGGATCTGGGTATCAAGGATTGCACGGCATTCATCACCGGCGGAGCAGGCACGCTCGGCTTCGCAATGGCCAGGCGTTTCGTGAAGGAAGGCTGCAACGTCGTGGTTTGCGATGTGAACCAGGAAGCCATCGACCGCGCATGCGCCGCGCTCACCGAACTTGGCGGCCACGCTCTCGGCGTGCGTGCCGATGTCACCAGCAAGGAGGAAGTGGGAGCGGCGGTGCAGGCTGCGCTGGACCGCTGGAGCAAGGTCGACATCCTGGTCAACAATGCCGGCTTCGCGCGTGACCGGTATCTCACCAAGATGGCGGAGGAAGACTGGCATGCCGTGCTCGACGTCACCCTGACAGGGGCATTCCACTGCTCGCGTGCGGTGCTGCCCTCCATGATGGCCAATGGCTTTGGCCGGGTCATCAACATCGCATCCCGCGCGCACTTGGGGAACCCGGGGCAGACCAACTATTCGGCGGCGAAGGCAGGCCTGATCGGCTTCACGCGCTCGCTCGCGCTCGAGTCGGGCAAGTTCGGCATCACGGCCAATGCGGTCGCGCCGGGCGTCATTTCCACGCCGCGCATGCAGCAAAGAGCGGATTACCTCGAGTTGACGGAGCGCGCCAAGTCGAACACGCCCGTCGCCCGCCTTGGGGACCCGGATGACGTGGCGGCCACCGTGGCCTTTCTGTCCTCGCGCCTGGCAGGCTTTACCACCGGAGAAACTGTCCACGTAACCGGAGGACGTTACGCATGACGAGCAGCAGCATTCCATTCGATCTCGACGAGCACCTGAAGCGCCGCCTCTATTTCGAAGACCTCACCGAAGGCCAAACCTGGGAGAGTCCACGCCGCACCGTGACGGAAGCCGACGTTGTGCAGTTCGCGGGATTGTCCGGAGACTACAACGCCCTGCACACTGATGCTGTCTTTGCCGCCGATCATCCCTTCGGACGACGGGCCGCACACGGGCTGCTGACCCTGGCGATCGCATCGGGCCTGACCACGCGCATGCCCGTCTATCGTCTCATGGACGGCAGCCGCCTTGCCTTGACCGAGTTGCGCTGCCAATGGCGCAAGCCCGTCTTCATGGGGGACACCATCCACGTCGAGCTGAGCATCGGTGAGAAAACACTCTCGCACAAGCGCCCTGGCGTCGGTCGCGTCGTGATGATTCGCGCGGTGAAAAACCAGAACGGCGAGATGGTCGTGGAAAGTGAATGGACCACGCTCATGAAATGCCGGACGGAGGCTGTATGAGCCGGCACGAATCCGCATTCGATCCCCGGGTGAGTTTCGACGCCCTGGTGGAACTCACCCATCCGAAGTCGGTGATGATCGTCGGTGCGTCCACCACGCCCTCCACGCTCGGGCACACCACGGTGCTGAACGTGCTGGAGCACTCGAATTTCCAGGGCGACGTCTACCTCGTCAACCCCAAAGGGGGCGAGTTGATGGGCAAGTCGCTGTATGCGTCGGTAGACGCCGTTCCCGTGGAGGGCATTGACGTCGCGTTGCTGCTGATCCCGGCGGACACTGCCATTGCCATCCTGCAGGCCTGCGCAGCCAAGGGCGTGCGCTACACCATCGTCTTCACCGGAGGCTTCGGCGAGCTGGGCGAGGCAGGCAGGCAGGCCGAGGAAGAAATGCTCGCGCTTGCACGCCGCACCGGCATGCGTCTCTACGGCCCCAACTGCGCCGGGATGACCATGCTGTCGCCGCGTCTTGGCCTCACGTTTTCCACCGAGTTCTGCAACGACGGAAGAACCGGTGCGCTGTCCCGCATCGGACTGGTGACTCAGGGCGGTGGCCTGGGCCGGTCGCTGATGCAGGGCGACGAGCGCGGCGTGCGGTTCTCTCGCTGGTTCTCCACCGGTAACGAGCTTGATCTGGACAGTGCCGATTTCATCCACTGGCTGGCCAATGATCCCGGCACCGACCTGATCTGCACCGTGATCGAAGGCATCAAGGATGGCGCGCGCTTCATCGCTGCGGCAGCTGCCGCGCAACGTGCGGGTAAACCGGTCATCGCGCTGAAGATCGGGCGCTCGGACTTCGGCAAGAAGGCGGCGCAGTCGCATACCGCATCTCTTGCCGGCGAGGATGCCGTAAACGATGCCGTGTTCGCGCAATACGGCGTCATCCGCGTGGAAGACCTCGACGAGATGCTCGACGTGGCCAGCATTTTGTCCCGCGTGGGCGTTCGCAGCCTTAGCCGCGTCTGTGTGTATTCGTCTTCGGGCGGAGCGGGCGTCCTGTCGGCGGACAAGGTGGGCGAAGCGGGCCTGGTGATGGCCACGCTGGCGGAGGCGACGGTGCAGGAGATGGCGCGCCACGCTCCTTCCTACGCCGCGCTGACCAATCCGGTCGATCTGACGACCAAGGCGCTTATCGATCCGGCCCTCGCCAAGCGCTGCCTGACACCGCTCTTCGCAGACCCCGGTGTCGACGTGGTGCTCTACCCTATCACCTCCAACTACGCAGCCAGCACGGAAGGGCTGGTCCGCAACATGCTGGAAGTAGCGCGCAGCGGTGACAAGGCGTTCGTGCCTGTATGGATGAGCAGCCGCCGCGGCCCTGCCCACGCCTTGCTGATTCAGGAAGGTTTTGCGCCTGTGTACAGCCTTCGCAACGCCATGCTGGCACTCAAGCGCATCCATGCCTATGCAAGTAAAGGCGTTGAAGAGCCGGACAGCAAGCCACGCGGCTTGCCGACGTCGGCGCCCAGGATCGAGCTACCATGCAACGAAGCGCAGGCCAAGCAACTGCTGGCTCGATACAGTGTGCGATCGCCCCGGGAAGTGCTCTCCGCAGGTGCCGACGCAGCCGCCGAACAGGCACGGGCGATTGGTTTTCCGGTCGCGCTCAAACTGGTTGCGGATGGCGTTCTCCACAAGAGCGAAGTGGGCGGCGTGCAGCTGTTCCTGCAGGACGAGCAGCAGGTGCGCGCGGCCTATCAGCGCATCATGGACAACGCACGTGCACATGGCATTGCGGAGCAGAGCATCCGCGGCGTCCTGGTATCCGAGATGGTGACCGACGGCGTGGAAATTCTGGTCGGCATCCACCGCGATGAAATCTTCGGCCCCGTGCTCACCGTGGGTGCTGGAGGCATATGGGTGGAGGTTGATTCCGACGTGGCTCGCTGTCATCTGCCCGCCTCGCGCACGACGCTCGAGCGCACGCTCGGGCAAACCCGCATATCAAGGCGGCTGCAGAGCCACCGAGGCATGAACGCCCGCGACCGGTCCGCGCTGATCGATGCCATGCAGCACATATCCGCCCTTTTCGAATCGCTGGGGGATCAAGTGCAATCCCTGGAAGTCAATCCGCTCGTCGTGCTGGATGCCGGCAAAGGCGTCGTTGCGTTGGATGCCGTGATCGAGTAACAGGCGCGTGTGGGCGCTCCATCTGAAATGGAGCCAACCCTGCCTTCAAGAATCAAAGGAAAGAAGACAACATATGTTCGACAGCAAAATCGGCGGTGGCAATGCCCACTCCATCACGGTGCGAGGCCATGACCTGGTCAATGATCTGTTTGACCGCGACTTCATCGATGTGATGGCGCTCGAGCTGCTGGGCCGGTTCCCCACGCCGCAGCTCAAACGCATGCTCAACCTGTTCCTCGTGAGCGCGACCGACCATGGGCTCACGCCCAGCGCGCTTTCGGCCAGGCTGACGCTGCATGGTGCGCCGGAAGCCATGCAGGGCGCACTTGCCGCCGGCCTGCTCGGGGCAGGCAGCCGTTTTCTCGGCGTCATCGAATACTCCGCGCGATTTCTGCGCGATGCGCTCCCCAAACAGGACAGCTACACCGACGAAGAGCTGTGCCGCTACGCGGAAGAGTGCGTCAAGGCCCACAAGGCCGCCAAGCGCAAGCTCCCGGGCATCGGCCATCCGATCCACGTCGATGGAGACCCTCGCTGCGAGAAGATGTTCGCGATCGCCAAGGAATGCGGCTACTACGGTAATTACTCCCGCTTCGCGGTGGAACTGGCCGCCGCCGCCGCGCGCCTGTCGGGCCGCAAGATCCCGCTGAACGCCACGGGGGCAAAAGGCGCCATCGTGCTCGACATGGGGCTGACGCCGGAACTCGGCAAGGCGCTGACCATGATCGGGCGTTCCGTCGGTCTGATGGCACACATCATCGAAGAGCAGCAGAATCCCATTTCCCAAAAGGTATGGGACATGGCCGTGGGTAATAACACGAACGTGTAGAAGTCAGCGGGATGAACAGTCGGTGATTCCCGCGTCGTATCGGGTAACGGCGCGATTGAACTGGCTACGCGCCATCTCGACGACCGCCAAAGGCTCTGGCCAAGCGATGGGGGTGGATGCCTTGCCACTGAGCAGGCACAGCGCATAGCGCATCAGCGCCTCGTCCAGCGCCAGGTAACGGTCGGCCACCGCCGCGCGCAGCCGCCGCAGCCGCTGCAAGGCGCCAATGGCCCAG
>Ga0209628_10004025_pt1 | contig 10494 bp, 6 predicted proteins | sample TergutCu122P4_FD_187285 | JGI IMG/M metagenome (GOLD analysis project Ga0209628, IMG submission 187285) | Cubitermes ugandensis P4 segment gut microbial communities from Kakamega Forest, Kenya - Cu122 P4 (SPAdes) (version 2) | ecosystem: Host-associated > Arthropoda: Insects > Digestive system >... | reverse complement strand
TATTATTATTATTATCATCATCATCATCATCATCATCATCATCAAATCCATTAAACGTGGTGCACTGCCTACTTTTAACATTCGGCAACTCTGCATTTTACACACACAATATATTCATGTATTTTTACAAACTTCACAAGAAGAACAATTATTTCCCTAACCAGCATCTGTTTGTTAGTCCCTATAATGAAAACATACTGTTCTCTATGAGGTAGGAACTGAAGTTTCATGTGTAATTTGGATGAACGCCAGTCTTCAAAAAGACAGTGTATTATTTTGTACTCTCTCAAGTTTTCTTCTTATCATATTCTTGTTTGTTTCTCTGCTGTGTAAGTTAGTCACAGACTTCTAACGGGGAAGGCTCTGAATCGGTCCGAGGCAAGTCCATGTGGGATCTGTTGGGGTGGACAAAGTGGCACCGTGACAGCTTTTCTTCTTAAGTGTTTCAGGTTTCCCCAGTCAGTATCGTTCCACCACTGCTCCACACTCATGCTGTATTCGTCTGCAATATATACGAGCAATTTACGTTCCGCTGTATGCTGTTCTCTTGTGCACTCGGCCTGAGCACCAACTGGTCATTATGGTGTCAAGACAGGACACAAATGCAGACTAAACCCACAATGACATTAGTTTATAAATTCTGCTACAAATCGAGTGCATATATTGTCCGTAAGGTCTATTATTATTATTATTATTATTATTATTATTATACACTAATGCTTTCTTATATTATTATATCACCTCTCTTCTCTCTCGTTTTTATTTGTTATTTATGTATTATTCTTACGTTCTTGTGCTATCTCCGTAATTGGCCTTATCGCTGTAGTGCCTAAGAATTAATTATAAAGAACTACCGTTAATATTATTATATTCAACTACTGGAGCAATATTGTTGAAACATTTAATTTAGGTGTCAAATAAGTTATAAATCTTTTTCTTGTTCGTGTGTGTTTAGTTATGCTGTTTGTGTTATAATCATTTTGTGCCAGTTTTATAACTGGCCATTGTGCTGATAAACTGGCATGCCATCAAATGAGAAATGAACTATATTTTCAGTAGCATAAGCTACTAAAGCATAAACATGGAAGAACCGTTGTTAAAACTAAATTTTCCACTCCAACCCTCGATTTAAATCATCATCATCTCGATTCCACTCCCCTTAATCTTTAGCAAAGCGTTTAAGAGCACAGCCAGTTGATCCATGTTTCTGGATACTGTCATGCTAGGCGATCCTACAAGGTTAACTGGACACAACGATGTGCTTACTGTAACAAGATCAGAGCAAGGTCAGTCCCTTGGCTGGATACACGTACATCTGCTGCCAATGGGATGCACAGCCGTATAGACACCCTCAGCAACGTCTGCATTTCGTCCGATCGTACCCGCATTCTTAAAGACAAGACACTTCCCGACTTAAAAGCAATTCCAAGTTACGCGATTTAATACTTATGAAATTTTTAAAATTTATAAGTAACACTTCTGAAACCCGCGGCGAATTTTTCCTTGCGGAAATGAAAGCGCAATGACACGAAGTTGGCGGAAGAATACTGCTGGGCGATAACACAGGCGTCGGGGCTGTCACAAGTTCCTGCGTGTTACATTTTGCATTTCGACTGGAGTCCCTTGTATACCTACACACACAGTTGACCGCATGTATACTCCATTCCGACTTGCGCCGGACCTTACTGAACGTAAATATTGCGTAAGGGAGTGTAATCAAGATTAATGGTGGAAAAAACCTCATAGCGGCTAATTGGGACAGGCCTGAACGACTCAATCTCACAGTGTATGCGGTGGTGATGTTAATAACAGCATCAGGACATTTCTGCATTTACCCAACTTTACAAAAAGCCTCGCCGATTCATTTAACAACGCTGTCAGCGATTCCGATTACATTAACTCGAACGGTACGATGACAAGTGAAGAACGAACTGAAAAGTATCTGACATGGAGCAGTCCTAGCATAATTTGGGACAATGTCCTGCCAGGAAAACTGGTAAATCTCAGAAACACGTGCCCCAACCAGATTCGAAACGACTGCTTCCCGAATACGGTTCAGAAGCATTACCACTTTGGCCAAGTTGCTCACCTGAAGGCATCAGCTATTAACCGAACGCCACACAGTAAGAATACGCAGACTGGGACAGCTTTCTAGGAAAGTGTCAACGTAAATGATTGAGCATACTTAAAAATGTACATATGTTGGCTTATCATCTCAGTAATCAACATTCTTTCACGCACGGACAAGGAACATAAACATACATCTGCGTGTAATTATGAGGGCAATCTCTGCTCCCGTGTTATTTACAAGAAAAATTAAGGATGGCCTTCGAGCACATCATCCAGAATTTCACTCACGTTACAAAACAAAGGCCGGGGTGTCTGACGCATACATTACCCAATGATAATGACTCTGGCAGCTCCGCCATCAAATTCAGTGTGATACATAACTCCGGCTATTTCTAAACAAACGGAAAATGAATTGCTGGTGTTGAAGAGAGCTGAAGCAGAAAAAGAAAAAGGTAAAGATGGCGGCGGCGGCGGCGGCGACGACGATGATGATAATGAAGTCCTCGATCAAGCAACATTCGGTTTACAGCCTGCAGCACATTGCGGATTTCAACATTTATTTATTTATTTATTTTGAGAAGCTAATGCTGGTTTTATGCCTGTCATTTCCTATGTTTATACACACGAATTAGTGTTTTAATATGACGTTTATGTTTAATGGACCCTCTGAAACGAATTGATCACCCGTTCAGAAACGTCCTACTGGCTGTGTGTCTGTCTAATTGTGTGTAACCTATAAACCTTAACATTCAGGCGGCCTAGGCCCGAGGTAAGCCGATGCGTTTAGAATTTTTTTTAAAAAAAACACACAAATTATCGATATTTACCAGGGATCATCAACGGTAGCAGAAGATATACCAAGAAACAGACGAATGGACAGTAGAGGTCTTTGTCAGAGGATATAAAGATGTATACACCCATAATACACTAACATTCTGTGCACAACAAGCAAAGTGTTTCCGGAGAAATATTCTCCGAAATAACAATAAACTCAGTGTCCGGATAATACACTCGTACAGGGCGGGTTGTGTTGCAGAATATGCAACAATTGTGCGTGAACACAAAGATACGAGCTGCTACGGGTCGTGGGCATGTCAGTGTGAGCGCCTCTGCACGCACTGCACTAAGGTACGCCAGCACCTCGCGGCATGCAGCAGACCACACACACATGGGCTGCGTCATGGACCCAAGATGACGACGGAAAACCCAGGCAGAATTTCTGGTGCCATGAGACTGGAGACACCTGAAGTCGCAGTCCCAGTGATATGGACTGTGAACGAGCAAGACAGGGAAATCTGTACTGTTCTCGGGGATGTGACGATGGGCTATCACACAGACCACCGACCACTGACTTTGCACAGCACGTTCGTCCGAAATGTTAGTATATAATTATACAGCATAAACCACCAAAATGCAAATTTTCTAAACTAATATTTTAATTTTTATAATACCTTCTACGAACCCTCACGTACAGGTATGGTATAGTGTGTTTTACACGCAACGGTGTAGGCAGTCTTGTAGGTGAAAGTGTTACTGTATTTTTAATTCTACCTTGATGATGACGTCAAAAGTTCGCCCGAAACGCTGGCTAACTTCTTAGTTTATTATGACGATGGAGGCAGATGGTTCATCCGAAACGTTCGTAAATTTCTAGTTCTGGCCAAAAAATGGACGCAGAAAATTCCGGTTTCCATCCTGACGGTGGGGACGGGAGAATAATCCGAAACCTGAGTGAAGTTAAAATTCGAACCTTCAAATGAAGGCATAAGGTTCATCCGAAACGCTGGAAAATTCCGAATTCTATCACCATGATGAAGGCAGCAGGTTCGAAAGGTTGGTACGTTTCTAGTTCTACCATGACGATGAAGGAATCACTCTTTTCCCAAATGGCGGCAAATTTGTAATTCCACCCAGTTAATGGACGCAGGCAGTAGAGTCCTTCGAAACGATGTTAAACCTACATCAGACTATGGCGTCACAACCCACAAGCAATCGGAACAATCACCACAATGAGCTCAAATCTCGGAAATTTACTCCTCACTAAATCGTGACACTCTATCAACCGACGCAGTCATGCAGCGGAATATGACTGTTACGTCAAACAGCGATATTTCTACCATACAACGTCCGTGCTTGTCTGGATGCTGGATCAACTTAATGGATTATGTGTGTGTGGGTTCTTACAATACGACAAAAGCTGGGAGATTACTCTAATTCACGGAAAACAGATTCTGAGGAAGTGAATCGAGAGTGAGTCTCTTCTGCGCAGCGTTCATATTCTGACGACACTTTATCAATTACAGGAACTGGGGATCGCCATCGATTAAGGCCTCGTGGGAAACGACGTGTTTACTGAAAATTCTAAACGTTACGTGTTAATAATGGTTCGGTGTCCGACAGAGGAAAGCTATTTTTCTCTTTACCGAAACGTCCACACCGGCTCTGGGACCCACCCGGCCTCTATTCAACGGGTACAGCAGTACCTTTCCCCGAAAGAAAAGCGGCCTAGGCGCGAAGATGATCACTGTCTGCTGCCGAAGTTGAGAATGAGTGGAGCTGTAACTCCTCTGCACCATAAGGCATCATGACGCGTACAGGGACGTGCTAACCTTCGCATGCGGTACGGACTGGCGACACACTCACGGTCTAGCTCTACGTCAAGTATTGTCCTCCAAGTACTGTATTCCTCCTCCCATGGCGGGAGATACAGAGACAAGAATGGCTTGGTGATTATTGATTTTTATATAATTACATACCCAAAATCACAGCGCAGTCACCTAGAAAACTTACCGCACCTATTAAAACACGAAGTCCATTAAAGTGCTCACCAAAGCCGGCCAATGTAACGTATTGTGAGAAAGATGAGTTCAGCCTTCATCCTCTCAAAATATTTAAGATCCATTTTAACAATATCCTCCAACCTTAATCTTCCAAACAGTATCTTCCTTTTAGGTTATCCTTCCACAAATTTTGTATGCATTTATCCTCTGTACCATGCGTATTTATGTAACTTCGAATATATCGATCAGGGTGGTGTATCAGCAGTAGTTATTCAAACTTGTATTCTGAATATTTCAGAATCGGATCCCTGACAAATTAGTGGCTATCCTGAGGCCTCTGGCGAGGCTTCTCTTCCCAGACAAGGAAGGGAATATCTTGAAACATGTCCAAATTGCCACTAATTTGCACCTTCTGATTCTTGGCATACGTCATTCGCTGGTACGTAAGCTACACAGTTGACTTGTTACGTAATATAACCTAAGAAACAAAAGAAAACTGTGTTACAGCCTGGTGTGTAAGGGTTAACCTCAGCAGCAGAAAGTGTTTGGGACCGATTTATTGTGACTCAGACGACAAATACGAAAGGGAGGCTGGAGGTAAAAGCCCACGCACAAGTGGAGGCGAGTGTCCTCAATTTAGTGGCCTACTTGATCTTGTGTATGGGGGTCCTGGGCAGCCCGTAAGTTCTGTACAAGCCGTTATCTTGCCAGTAGCTTGTTACCCCGACAGGAGACCGCCCTTCTCGGCACTTGAAACAATGAACACGTCTCCGCCTTCCAGTTGGACGGATGTCTTCCGATTCTCATAGAACGCATCCTCATCACTTGTGACAACTCCGCCCAGATCAACTTTCATTCCAGCTCTCGTCTCCATATTCTGACTGAAGGAAGACACCTCCGGCTGCTCTCCATTACCTTCTTCTTACTTTGCTTTGTGAGAAACCACGGGTTATGTGGGTAGTAACCTGTCACTTTGTTATCCACGCCTTCCGTTAAGTCACAAAAATGCTTCAATTATAAACGATCCACAAACTTCCAATGGACAATTTAATTATGACATCAAAACCAACAAATGCGCATAACTGTATAATACTTTCACACACTTTTGTGCATTTGGTGGTTATTATGCACATCGTATACCTCCTACACGTTTCGGCCACTCGCGCATGTGATATAGCCACATGAGTGGCGGCAGCATGGAGGAGGTATACGATGTGTACAATATACTTTCATACACTTACGTGCATTTGTTGGTTTTGATATCATATCTGAAAGTTTCAATTAGTTTCGTCATGTGTCTATCAGCAGGTAATAAGTTCACAACTGCCGATTACTAACGGCTTTGAAATACAGTAGTTCACTTTAATATCGTACAATAATGGTCAATTTGACAAAACCTTTTTATACAGTCACAGAACACTAAATTGCATATCAGTGTTTTTAATCACACGCAACCTTCTCCCTTTTCGATCGTTTATCTGGCAACCTGTTTCGACCTGCAGGACGACGCTAGTTGCCAGATAATAATCGACCAAAAAAGGATTGAGTGTGTGTTGTGTGTGACTGAAAACACTGAAATGCATGTGAGCGTTACACCAACCGGGATGTTACATATAAAGAGTACACGAATTTATTTATCCTACGTGGTACTTAGTTAAATTTTTCTCCCACATGTTTCAACTGTTACCATCATCCTCGTGGAGGTCACTCAATAACACTCAAGATGGAAACATCAAAAGGTTTTCAAAGTATACATTTTTTTGCAAGAAACATAATGTTAAGACCATCACTGTTACCATTTTTGATGTTACTGAATGACCTCCCTGAGGTTGGCGGTAACAGCGGTTAGTGCCCACGCACCAGGTTAAAAATTCGACAGTACTGCAGGCTTCGACTCACGGAAAATGGAATTGCAGACTATTTGATTTCATTTCACTTCCTGAGTTTTGAACGCTGCTTTCACCTGTAACCTCTTTAAACTTCGCCGGTATTTTGATGAACAATTAGAAACAGTTTTAACTACTGCTGGAACAATACCACAAGACACGAGACAGTTAAAAAATAGTGGAAGTTTAGTGCTACCACAATACCCAAAAACCTACCTCACCCGAACAAGTACACAATGTGCGTGTACGCGTCAAATAAAGGAACTCAATTTTCCTTACTGTTTTGGTGTTAACATTGAAATACATTTTATCTGAAAACAAATTTACATTTTAGATTTGAGGTTCTGACGGCGATGAATACAAAGTTCGTCAGCGTGGATGTGATGACGCGTGGTTTGGTAGATATGAACCAACGTTTCGGGTAAACCAGCTGCCTACATCTTCTGGGCAAGAAGAACTATCATCAAATTTATGTTAATCTGGACACACGACGGTATTATCATAAAATCTTGGAAGCTACGAATCTGAATTGGAAACAAATATAACAGTATCACACAAAATCGTATAACTGGGCGTCTACGTATGTACAAATAAATGACAGTAGCCATGAATAAATGTTACATCTTATATGCCGCACTTGTTCGTAATGCTACGCAATGAAACTTCTAGACAAATTTGTATGTAACATTCAGAGATTGAAAATCAATTTCTGAACGCACCTCAACCCACACGCCAGTTGAAAATTAAATCTATTCCTGAAGGCTTCATTAATAATGTATTATACACCTAAGCAACCAGTGGCGCTCGATTTATTCAACTCAACATGAGAAGCAAACAGATGCAACTCCACGTTACTGATCGTCATAGCACTACACAGAAAGACCACCACTACACCACTCTGTTCACAGCATGATGATTCTAGCCCTGCGCTCTATTTGGGGAATATACAGCTGTAAGTTCGTAACAGACCGAATACAACAGACGGACTCATACTGCCGAAAATTCTTCAAATTTCGAGTTAATTAACATCCTAAGTAACGTAAGACTTGAACCTTTCACATGGACTGAAGTGGTGAAACATCTTTTTTACAGGCTGACCAACCAAGTGAAACCGGAATACAAGTCCGCAGTTTCGGAGATGTTATCGCGGACGGTGATAGGGCAACTTCCGAAAAGATGGACTTCAATTCCGAAATGACAAATCTAGTTGTCTGATACGTTTTCATCCTAGGCCTATAAAACACAGTAGTTACTAAATATACCATATGCTTCAACACTCTACCCACACACTGTATTTATGAGTTACATACTTTTCTTGCAATACAAGGCGACTGTTTCCCCATGCAGTATTAACCGAATGGTCTTCGTACCTGAGGTCCCGATTGTCTGTGGTGAGGTAGGAACTCAAGTGTTTAATCCAGGTACTTACGTCATTTCTTGAGAAGCTACCAGTCGCTCAGCTAGTAAAGAAATAACGCCCATACCGTTCATTACCGTGTTAACAAAAGCCCGCCAGTAGCCTGTTCTGAGCAATTTTAATTCTTTCAACTTTTAAACCCAATTATAATATTTTCTCTACGTCTGGGTCTCCCGAGTGGACTCTTATCTTAAAAATTTTCCACAAAAACTACGTACCTCTCTCACGCAAGTAAACAAACTCTCCACAAAACTCGTTAATTTTCTTAACACTCTACTTACCTGATTCCACTCCAAACTTCAACAGATTTCTCAATGAAAGCAACACAGAAGTGTCACGGAGTTACATCAAAAGACAGAATGCAAATTCGTTCCCGTGCTGAATTAAGCACAGGAACGAATACCTCGTACGACTGAACGGATGTGGCATAGCTCCAAGCATTCTTAAATTCGGCACTAAATGTGGGTGCACGGTCAGCTTCATGCTACGGCCACTTTACTGTGACAGACGGAAGCTGCTGTATATACTGTCAGATTCGTGCAAGGGTAAGGTAAGTGCCCACGACTAAAAGTAGGAAATTAAAATACACGTAGTATGTGTTACATATTACGTATCTTAAGTATAATAAGCGACAAAAAAGTCAGAATTTTTAAAACTGCTGTGCAAGGGCGAATGGCGGGGCTCAGTACTGGCCCCAGGTGCAGAAGACCACAGTTACAGCCCTGCCTACCGTGTAGGAGGCTGCGTGGACCCCAATGGAGAACAGAAAAATAAATCTCTTGCTTCTGCCTAAAATCAGAACCCCATGCCCCGGTTGTGCAGTCCATAACTTAGTCACTATACCAACTGAGCTACTCATATACGAGCGTTTCTATAAATGCTGTTATCACCCGGTACCCTTTGGTCTATAATTTGTCTGGCACACAAAGACGAGGAAAAAATTAAAGACACTTTGAATGCAATCACTACCGAGAATACGAGGTTGTGTTACGCAAGCCGTCACCATAGGCCATTAACAGATGTGTAAAGGTATAGAATTTAGTTACATGGGGTCTGCGGTTACCTCATCAGTGAGGAAATAGATGTGAACCTGAAAGATGAGGAAGTAGTACGTTCCCCTGACGGAGGCCACCTACTGTCTGGGAATCCGTTCTTCTACCACACAAGCTGGGGAATGTTGGGGAAATGTGAGGAAATATAAGCCTGGCTGGCATTCCATACAGAACCGCAAGCTGAATCTCGAACAGTACGCGCGACTAAACGGTATTACAACCCAAAACATCAGAGTTTACAGAACAGTCTTCGTACTTCGGCAACAGGAAGATGTCATATCGATCGACCGACCCCCTTTACCACCTTCAGTATTCCCCTGCAGCCTCTAGCCATTCCACTCCCAAGAACACTGGCTGCAGGCAAAAGCTGTCAGCTGGTTTACACAGGACAGCCGGGCTGGAAAGATATTCAATAAACGGCCAGGAGGCGGAAGCTTCTAGCGCTGTTAACCCTAACAACCCTTCTCCGTGGCTTCAGTGTACTCATTTTCAATACTTCCAGGCCGACATATCACTGCAACGGATTATGTTAATGTACTAAACAGCTGATTTACATTTAAAATTGGACTTAATTCTATTTCTTTCTGACACACAACGGCTACCGACAGATAATACCACTCCCCACTTCCTCTTCGAATTGTCTCCTCCTATTCATAAACTATGAACAGACGAAACGCGACGGCATGCTACGACCTTACAGAACTCTATCTGGACAAATGTAAATAAGGAATTGGTAATTCCTGATGAGAACTGTTGATTTCCTTCGCACGTAGCTGGTTTCAGATACAATCCGATTTATTTTTTAGGTGTGGAGCTAAATTTTAAATACGTTGGATTTAACACGTTTAGGATATGTGGACAAGCACACATGCCACGCATGCGCAGTAAGTTATCACAGTAATAGTGTCGTCTTAATCAGTAAAGGGACGAACGGCGCGCTGCATGATGTAAATTCAGAATTACAGATCAATTAGGCATCATCAGCTGCAGTTACTTTCAGTACGAGACATCGAGATACGTTAACACTCGGGGCTTGCAGATAACGTTAACAAATCTGGATGTGCGCGCTTGACTCAATGGCTGACAGTTCCATTTGGCCTACTACGTTACCTGAACACGGGGTACACAATTTCTCCAAAAATCCACGAGCCATCTATAAATTCTTGGCGCCAGAACGGTGAAAAGAAGCAAATTCCACACGGAAGACCCACAGTTCCGGAGTGACTTGCGAGCCTCCTCTTTCTCGGGCCTTCTGCTCGGTGCATGTGAGTTGACAAACACTGCTGTAT
>Ga0209628_10004024_pt1 | contig 10495 bp, 2 predicted proteins | sample TergutCu122P4_FD_187285 | JGI IMG/M metagenome (GOLD analysis project Ga0209628, IMG submission 187285) | Cubitermes ugandensis P4 segment gut microbial communities from Kakamega Forest, Kenya - Cu122 P4 (SPAdes) (version 2) | ecosystem: Host-associated > Arthropoda: Insects > Digestive system >... | reverse complement strand
GCGGAAAGGCAGATTGTGAAAACGGTCGGCGACAGGACTTTCCAGCACCGCCTGGTCGAGCCAGACCGTTCCCTTATTTTCAATCCAAACGGCAAAACGTGCATTGTTGTCGGTTGTATTTGAGGTTAATGCAAAAGGAAATTTCGCCCAGTCAGTTCCTGTATTTTTCAGTTCCTGTACGGCGTAAATCGATTGTCCATCGGCGCTTTGCAATGCAACATATACTTTCTTCCCTGCAAAATTTTGAGAACGGAGATAAATTCTACCCTGATAGGTTTTCCCGCTTTGCACGGCAATTCCCCAACGATTTAAACCGCCATTGATTAAACCCGCCTTGCCGTTACCGCCGGTATAGATTATTTTTTGAGCGTATTTGCCGTTAAAAGCGTTTACTGAATCAAGTGAAAACTGTGCGGTATTGTTTTCGTGAAAAATATCCCACATTCCCGATTGCGTTACCTTTCCGTCGAATGCCGTTTTCTGGTAATTCTCCTCAAAACTTCCACCGAAAATTTTCTGGTCAAACAAGCCGCCATAGACTTCGTGATTTACATCTTCAATACATGCGCCATAAATGTTTTTGCTAAGCCTGTTCTCAACAGTTGCAGCGTCAATTGTTACGGGATTTTGATCCGCTGTCGCCGGTATCCAAACTTTATATTTGCCTGTTTGCCGATTTCCTACTGCATAATACGGAATAGCCGTAATACCACTCCCCGTTATTACATTTATCCCATTTAGTAAATCTTTGTGAAAAGAATAATTAAACGGAGCGCCGGCATCGAGTTTCAAGTCATTAAGGTTTTTGTTATCCGCCTCTTCGAGGCAATATATGACCGGACCTGAAGCTATTGCCGACAATCCATTCAAGGTCTCAACTTTTTCATTGGCTGTTATTATCCGTGGTTGCATTGGAAGAACGAGTTCTATTATATCGCCTTTAGTCCATTCCCTGTTTATTTCGGCATATCCGTTTGCCATGATTACCTCCTGTGAAATCCCATTTACAGTGAGTCTGATCTCCGGTTTAAGATTAGACTGATACAGTCCGTAAGTATTTTCCTTTCCCAACGCCCATCCCGGTATGCGTATTCTGAGAGTAAAAACGGCATTTTCAGAAGGGTTAATATTTACCGATATTTTCCCATCCCAAGGATATTGGGTTACCTGTTTTATCTTCACTGTATTACGGCTAGCGAGAATGATATTACTCTCGCTGGAAATGAACAGATTGATGTATATTTGATTCTGCTTGTAAGCGTAAATATATCCCGGAACCACCGACATTATTTTCAGAAACATTGGCGGGCAGCAAGGGCACGAATGCCAAATCCATCTCGAACAACTGTCCGCATTCAGCGGATTCTGGTAGGTGTAACGATTGCCTTCGAGAGAAATCCCTGCAAGAATATTGTTATACAAAGCACACTCAAGTTCGTCCATGTATTTCGCATCTCCGGTCAGTTCGTTCATTCGCCGGCTGAAAAATCCCACGCCGACAGCAGCGCAAGTTTCTAAATAAGCATCGGTTGGCAGATAGTAGTCGGGACCAAACTTCTCGTCGAAATGCACAGCGCCTACACCGCCCGTAACAAACATGCGCTTGCCGACCATATTATCCCACAATCGTTGAGCGGTTTCGATATATTGGGGCGACCGGTTTTCGATCGCCGCAGTAGCTATACCCGTTGCAAGCAGGGTAGCCCTGACGGCATGTCCCTCAATAGTAGTCTGTTGGAATACGGGAATGGAATCCTGAGCATAAGTTCCAAACGAAGGACGGGAATGATTGCCAAATTCTGGGGCGGAATATTTATTGTCCCGTATCCATTTTTCAGACACATTGTTTCCCCATGCACCCCAGAGCGGATATCCGCAGTGGTTGCCTCGGTTTTCGATCCAGAAAGTCGCCAGGTTCCAGTAATCCTGTTCGTGCACGGGAACGCCTACCTTTTTTTTCAGTTTCTTATCATTTTTGTAGAGCCAGTAAAGTTTTATCATCGCTTCTTCGGGACCAGAATGTGCAGGAACCACATTTTTTTTAGGATACGCGCCCATATATTCCGTCATATAATTAGCGAAACGGGTAGCCACCGCTAACAATTTGGTTTTTCCGGTAGCCTGATAATAGTGTACGCCTGCCTCTATCATCATACCTGCGTTGTAAACGTCGTGCTGCCAGCGCAGAAGGCCTCCGTTTTCACCCCAAGGGTGATCCGGTTCATTAAGAATGGTATAAGTCTCTAAATATCCGTCCGGATCGGCTTTCTGTGCAGCTTCGATGCGGTCGATATATCCGTCGATACGCGCCTCCATCTGGGGATCAGGATATTGAGCAAGAAAATCCGATATTCCTCTGATGGATTCGTATATCAGTCCGTCGAACCACGGCGCTCCTAAATGACCATTCGTTCCCCGATCGCCGCGAGCTACTTGGTCAAAATTAGAAAAGGTGTTGTGATTGCGTTTGCCGGATTCGTGTAAGCCTTCAAACTTATTAAGAACATCATTTGTCGTGGTTGTACTCCATAACCGGAATTTGGGGCTCCAGAAAGGATCGTCCACTTTTACTTCCTTGATGCCCACGAACCGAATATTCACGTCTTTCCGGTTACCGGCGTAAGCAACAAGGGTTAGCAACAGCGCAAGCACAACACTTTCCGCTTTGAGTAGCGGGACACTACTCAAAGCTAAGAAAAAATCTTTTGGGTGTATAACTTTCAATGGATTGAAATAATATTTACTAATGTTTCGTACCTGAAATAATCCCTTCAAAAAGGTAAAAAAAGCAACATATTTGTTTTCGTATTTAACTGAAAATCAGTAAAATTTCAAACTAATTCCAAAAGTTATAACAAATATGCAACAGGACAAAGTTACAAACAAATTTCAGAACTGCAAATAAATTTCAGTTCAAATCAGATGAGAAGTTCAAGTATTTTACTTAAACAACATCTTAAAGATTCATGCCCGCCTGTAACGTTTAAACAATCCGGCTGTTTGGTTTAAACAACCGGACTATATTGTTCTTGCATCGGTCGATTCCGAATTCGGGATCGAGCGATACATTTTTCGGGATCGAGCGATGCATTTTTCGGGATCGAGCGATCCCGTCGGAGAAGACAAAACAACCAAAAATAGCTCTGAAAGAGCGGTAATCAATAGCGTCGGGCAACGCCCGACGGGGTAGGAATCACCAAAAACACAAGCGCTGAAAGCGCGTAATCACTATTCAAACACCGGATTTCGCTCTTTCAGAGCATTTGAATGGTACAGGTAATTGGAATATTTACTATATTTGCAGTTGTTACCAGCTAACTGTTTTTTTGTTAATAATTATAAAATAAATTGATATTTAAAGAAAACATTCTATCTTTGCAATGTGCAAAACCGATTTTGCATTGAAGTGAAAATTTAATAATTATTCTATATTACCATTAAAACAATAAGATCGGATGAAACAAGGGTTGATAATCATTCTTTTTTTCTTGCAATATTGTAGTTTATCAGCACAAAACAATATCGTATTGGAAAATGAAAACATCAAGGCTGTTTTTGATACAAAAACAGGATCATTGGTAGAACTGACTTACAAAAAAGCAAACTGGAATGTCGTTTATCGTCATGAATTAGGACAATCATTTCAGATGTTAGTGCCTGTTGAAGGAAAAAATGTTCCTTATGCCGATGAATACCGGTATAACAACGCAAACGGCAAGGACCAGAAAGCGCCGGCAGTTACTAAAAACGCTAATTCTGTTACTTTCAAATGGAATGATTTGAAATCGGTTTATAAAGAAAATCTAAATATTTCATTTACAGGGACAGCAACCTTAGAAAATACGGGAATAAAATTTTCCGGCGAGGTCAATAACCGAAGTAATTATGTTGTAGAATACATTGCATGGCCCTATTTAGGCGAAGTCGCTATTCCCGACAAATCCCAAAAATTCTATATAGAAAATAATACCAACAGTTACATAAAAAATCTATATCCAAATTTCAGAAACGAACCCGGCTATTGGGGCGTGCGTTATCCCACTAAATTAGTTAGCTTGCCTATAGAGGGTTTTTTATTGTTTTGCAATAACACGGGAGGTATGTATGTCTCTACTCCGGATTGCATCGCCAAAGAATTTATGATAGGTTCTTTGGAGTTAATACCCGGTTGTGATGCGCAAGATACATGGTATCCTTCGGACAAAATGGATGGAGAATTAGTAAGAATGCAATTTAAAGTAAACCGTGTATTGTATGCGCAACCTGAAAGTCATACTACGCTAAATACCATTGTTTTACGCTTTTATCAGGGAAATAAATTTGAAGGCGCTGACTTTTATAAAAAGAATATGATAGAACAAGCGGCAGATCCTTCTATTAACAATCCGGCGACATGGAGAAGAGTTAACGTTTCTAATGCCGGTCAACTCATTTCTATCGCCAGGGAAAGCATTCTTTCCGGAATATCCTGTTTGTTGGTCAACGGTTGGTATTCCACAGGAGATACTTCATTTATTACCGTAATGCCAGGTTTGAAAGACGCCATCAAGCAATGCCAAAAAATCGGATGTAAAGTAATGCTCGAATGTAATTTCACTCATGCAAATCCGCATGCTCCTTTCTATCAATCGCATCTAAAAGATATGTTTATTGCAAGTCCGTATGGCATGTATTATGATAATGACAGAAGCACATTATGTCCTGCAGCGTTGACAGTACAGAATTATGTGAAAAGTTCATTCGCTTTTGCATACAAAACAACAGCCGATGGATTACTTTGCAACGACATACCTGAAATTCCAATCGGAGAACAATCTTTCTGTCATAATCCCAATCATCATCCCAAGCCGGCATTCTTGGCTCCTGCAATAATTGAAATGAATGAAAAATTCCGGAAGAATGCAAGGCAAATCAATCCACGCTTTCTTGTTGGAGGACAATATCTTTATGACCAACAATCGGCTTTTCTTGATTTCAGGGTTCTTACTTCGGTAGTAGCCTCGCCAATGCTGCGATATATTAATCCGGCAAAGATTATCGTTGCTCCCATAAATATCCGAAATGCAAGGGAAGATATTAACTCCTGCGTATTATACAAATACAATGTATGTTATGATAATTTGTGGGAATATGGCTCTCTTTCCGAAATTCCCAATATCGTTAACTATGCGAAATCTATTGAACATTTCCGGTCAATCTTTCGGAATTATATTTGGGATGCCGATATGATTAATCCGAATGCCGTTCAGGTGACAGGCAATAATATACAATATACGGTTTATCAAAGCAGAAAAACCGGAAAACGCTGTGCAGTCATAGCCAATATGGGAGCCAATGCTTCCGAACCGGTGAAAATATCTTTCGTAAACGGCGCTTCCGTAAGCATTGCCACACCTGAAAATCCCAATGTCGGAATTTATTCGGAAAAAACTAATGTTGCGGAACTCTCCTTATTAATAGCAATTGAAAATTAATTAAAGAACAAGTCAATGAAAAAAATAGTATTATCGATTCTCATATTGTTTTTTACAATATCCATACCGGCTCAACCTTATCATCTATTTGAAAATAAGGAAATAAAAGCTACTGTTAATCTTGACAACGGCGCTTTGGAAACGCTTCAAAATAAACTCACAGAATGGAATATTATACCAACCGGAAGCGGAATCTCTTTCGAAATGGTGTTACAAGGCGAACAGGGGGATAATATATTAGTTTATGGACTGAAACAGGACAAGCCGGTCAGCAATGAATACCAGGATAGTCTTGTGTTGGTTTGGAATGGAATAAAGTTGCCGAATGCAGATAAAAAAATCGACATACAATTTAAGGAAGTCGTTCAATTCTCGCAAAGCGAAGGACTAATATTTTCAGGACAGATAATTAACAATAGTAAATATATTATCAAAAAGCTCCATTTTCCAAATATTGGAAGTATTTCTATTCCTGACCCCAAAGGGAAATTATTAATGAGAGATAATTATTATTCTTCACTCCGTGCGAGAGAAATATATCCGAACAATAATTTTACACAGGAAGAAAGCCGGTTGCCGGAATTAGCGTTCGTGTTGCTGGAAAATCAGAAACAGGGACTTTACATCAGCAGCAAGGACAGGGCATTTAGCGAATTTATTCAGATTATATGTAAAGCATTGCCGACCAAAGTCTTCACGGCTACTTTAGGATTAGCCGATGCAAAAAAGAATCATATCGATCGATTCAATTTAGATTATAAGCTGGTAGCGGCAAGAAATATTTATGTATATCCAAAAACTACTGTTGACTTGGCGCCGGTAGTCGTAAAACCTTATAAAGGGTCATGGGAATATGGAGCCGATATCTACAAGGCATGGCGCTCCAGCTGGTATAAACCTCCTTATCGCGCAGAGTGGATACAGCAGGTGAATACATGGCAGCAATTGCAAATCAATAGTTCCGAAACGAATGTAGCATTCCGTTTCAACGATTTGGTTAATTATGCCAAAGAAGCTAAAAGATATGGCGTTAATGCAATTCAACTGACAGGATGGACTTATGGAGGACAAGACAGAGGTTTACCTATTCATGATGTCGATCCGCATTTAGGTACAAAAGAAGAGTTTAAGAAAGCTATCGAAGAATGTCAGGCAATGGGAGTAAATATTATCCTGTTCACTAAATTTATTTGGATCGAATATACTTCTCCAGCTTATGATAAATACAAAAAATACATCGCTTGGGAGGAAGATGGTACGCCGCGCATTCGGGGAGGATACAGTTACGATACCTACACCCAGCTCCTAAGGTTTAACAACCGTCCGCTATGCGTATTGTGTATGGCTGACGATTCCTGCCGGTTGCTATTGCAAGATGAATTTAAGAAATGTTTGGATCTTGGCGCTGCAGGCATGGTATTCGATGAAAATATGAATCATGGTTCCATGTTTTTATGCTATAATCCCAACCATAATCATAAGGTACCCGGATTTATTCATCAGGGAGCTAACATTTTGGATGAAGTATTTTATAAAATGACGCAAAAATACAGTCCGGGATTCTTGATGGCAGGCGAAGGTCCTTACGACGAAGAATCTCTTTATTATGCAACCTATACGAGAGCCGATTTATATCACGATGCCGGACAAAGGTATATTGATCCCGATTTGCCTATTGCATGTGCGATCATTGATAATGGCGATTTCAACAAAGTTAATATGTGTTTGAAAAATCGCTATTCAATAAGTTATGAACCTCATAATTTTCATGGACGCCTCAGTGATTTTCCGAGACTTATGGCTTACGGAATGAAAGTCGATTCACTGAGGCGCAGATATTCCGATTATCTCTGGACAGCCGAATATCGAAGCAGCATTGGAGCAAATGTTGAAGGTGCGAACTTACTTTATTCTGTATTCAAAAGAAAAAGTGACGGGAAACGAGCTGTAGTAATAATGAATTGCAATCTATCCGAAAGTTCTTCCGCCAAATTGAGGCTCGACGATTCGTCAGGAAAGCTGGCGATGGTATCGCCGGAAAATCAGGATGAACGCCCTTTCTATAATAATGTGCAAATTGCGCCGCAAAGCGCTATAGTCGTATTGGAAAAATAATTGGAAATTCCTGCCCTGATGAAACAAGGATTAATATTTATTCTCTTTTTCCTGCCATGTTACAGTTTACTTTCCCAGAACAATATTGTTCTGGAAAATAATAAGGTTAAAGCCGTATTTGACGTAAAAGGCTCCTTAATCGAATTAGTTTACAAAAAGCCGGATTGGAAGGTTGTTTACCGGCACAAATTGGGACAATCATTTCAGATGTTAGTTCCCATTGAGGGGAAAGACATTCCTTTTATAAAAGAACGCCGTTTCAATAACATAACCGGATCAATACAGTCTGCGCCTTCGATAAATAAGACCGACAGTTCTGTTATTTTCATTTGGAAATCGTTAAATTCAGACTACTACGGAGCATTGGATATTTCTTTTTCAGGGAAAGTCATCTTAACCGAAGATGGTTTGCAGTTTAGCGGAACAGTGGAAAATCATAGCAAATTTGTTGTTGAATATGTATCTTATCCATACTTTGGCGAAATTGCTGTTCCTGATAAAACAAACACATTCTATTTGGTGAGTAAGAATTATACTAAAGACATTTTCCCCGGTTTTGGCAATGAATTTGGTTATTGGGGCGTCGATTATCCTACAAAACTTGCTACGCTTCCCAATGATGGCTTTTTGCTCTTTTGCAATGATCGAACAGGAATGTATTTTTCCACGCATGACGCCAATGTAAGCGAGCTTTTATTAGGATCTCTGGAACTGATACCGGGTTCTGATTTGCCGGGTCGTTGGGCTATTGCAGACACGTTGGACGGAGAAGAAATGAGAATGCAATTCAAAGCAACGCATGTTCTTTATGTCCCTGCCGGAAAGCAGGCAAGGTTAAATCCTGTGGATATTAAGTTTTATCAGGGTAACAGATATGACGGAGCAAGTATTTACAGTCAAATATTGAAAAATTCACCTGAAAGAACGAACCGGCTGGACTCATCAATTATATGGCGAAGCGTAAAGATTTCAAACGCCGGACAACTTGTTGAATATGCGAAAGAAAGTATTGCCAACGGAGTATCGGGATTGATTATAGAAGGCGCATATAGTGCGGGATCAAATTCGTTGGCAGTTCCGATTGCCAATCTGAAAGAAGCTATTGCTCAATGTAAGCGTCTGGGATGCCATATTTTGTTGGATTGCAATTTTACTTTTGCCGACTCGCGTTCTCCTTATTATAAAGACCATCTCAAGGACTTATTAATTACAGACCCTTACGGATATCCTTACGACAAAAATACGTTGTGCCCGGCGGCGCCAGCCGTGAGAAAAATGATAGAGACTTCATTTTTATTTACATACAAACAAACCGGCGCTGATGGGATTATTTGTAACGACTTGTCGAATAATGCTCCTGCTTTTTGTTTTAATCCTCATCATGGACATCCTGTGCCTCAATACGTGGCTCCAGCAATGATTCAAATAGAAAAAGAATTTAATACAGTTGAAACGTCCATGTTGCGTTATTTAAATCCTGAAACGGTTACACCGGATCCTCAGTGGAATACAAATGCCGCTTCATCTCTTGCCGGACAATCTTCTACGCAGCATTTTCAGACATTTGAGAATAATGAGATCAAAGCTGTCATTAACCTTGATAACGGCGCATTGGAAAGTTTACAAAATAAACTTACCGGCTGGGATATTATAAAGAAAGGATACGGTGATTCTTTTCAAATGGAAATCATTGATAAACAAGGACAGCATGTTGTTGCAGACGGAATAAAGCAAAAACAGCCGATTTGTGAAGCCTCTCAGGATAGCCTTGTTTTTATTTGGAATGGAATCAAATTAAATGATTCGAATACTACTATTGATGTCACATTCAAAGGAATTATCAAATTTTCTCCAAGCGAAGGCTTAATTTTCTACGGTCAGATTACAAACAACAGTGAGTTTGTCATTAAACATTTAATTTGGCCTGCCATTGGTAATCTGGCAATTCCTGATGAAAACGGAAGCCTCTTTTTCAGAGCCGTATGGTATTCCGTGCTTCATTCACAAACCATATATCCAAATAAAAACTTCACCCAAGTCGGATGCCGTTTGCCTGAACAGGCATTTTCTTTGATTGAAAATCACAAGCAAGGTCTTTACATCTGTAGTAAGGATACAGCGTTCAAAGAATACATTCAGCTATTCTGCACAGCCATACCAACGAATTGCAATTACCGTATAGAGGCAATACGTAATGTTTACATTGATCCGAAAGAGACGCTTGAAATAGTTCCGGTAGTATTAAAACCATACGAAGGGGATTGGTATAGCGGAACGGATATTTACAAAGCATGGCGAAAAAAATGGTATAAGGCGCCACACCGTCCGGAATGGATCAAACAGGTGAATGCATGGCAACAATTACAAATTAACAGTTCGGAATCACGCATTAATTTTAAGTTTTCCGATTTGGTTAATTATGCCAAAGAAGCTAAAAGATATGGCGTTAATGCTATACAACTTACAGGATGGACTTATGGAGGACAGGACCGGGGACTTCCGCTTCATGATGTTGATCCTCGATTGGGAACATTGAATGAGTTTAAAAAAGCGATTGCCGATTGCCAGGCTATGGGAGTTAATATAATCCTGTTTACAAAATTCACATGGGTTGAATATACTTCTCCACAGTATGACATATTTAATAAGTATATTTGTTGGGATGAGGACAGCGCTCTGCATTTTCATGGCGGATACAGCTATAACACTTATACGCAACTTAAAAAAATTAATAACCGGAGATTAGGCTCTTTATGTCAGTTGGAAGATTCCTGTCGCCTCTTATTGTGTCGCGAATTTAAGAAATGCTTGGATCTTGGAGCCGCAGGTATGGTTTATGATGAGAATTATCATCATGGCGGCGTACAACTTTGCTTCAATCCCAACCACAAACACAAAAACCCTGC
>Ga0209628_10004023_pt1 | contig 10495 bp, 8 predicted proteins | sample TergutCu122P4_FD_187285 | JGI IMG/M metagenome (GOLD analysis project Ga0209628, IMG submission 187285) | Cubitermes ugandensis P4 segment gut microbial communities from Kakamega Forest, Kenya - Cu122 P4 (SPAdes) (version 2) | ecosystem: Host-associated > Arthropoda: Insects > Digestive system >... | reverse complement strand
CCCCAAGCAACAGATCATCTTGATTAGCATTTTAAGTGTTGTAGAGGAGATGGGAACTCACTATTTAAATATTTGTTACACGAATGCCTTTCTTCAAAGTTTAATAAAATAACTTAACTGAAATCAGTGAAAAGAGGATTGACAATATACACTACAATTGACAATATACACTACTTCCGTAACATTATTAGATCCCTCAAACCAAAGGAAAAAATTATTGCAGCATTAAGGCAAAAATAGAATTAGGAAATATAACTTATTTTTGTGGAAGAAGAAAAAGAAAGAGAAAAGTCTAAATCCAAAACCTGATAGGAAGATAATATTAAAATGGAGCACAAAAATTAGGTTCTGACTTTCAGACTGGATTTTCTTGGCTCAAGCTATGAGCCAGTCACTTTCCTATGTAAACATGGTGATGATGTATAAAGTTCCATAAATGACTTATTGACCGGCTAAATAGCTGTCACATGTTAAAGGAATGAATTTTACTGTGAAGTTGGTGAATTAGTTTAAAAGCATTTACTTACACTGGCTGATCGGCATCTAACTTATCTTGAAGATCATCACCATTATCTGTGTCTGCAAAAGGTTGTAGAGACACCACGAGTGAATTATATATACTCGTATATGTACAAGTCAAGAAGAGAATCTTTCAAATATTTTCTTCCAGTATTGCTCAATATACAACCTATAAATTATATAAAGTAATAATATATTCTACATGCCAGTACACGACATAGAATGTCTTTGTCCGTAAGCACCATCCTTTGAAGATATCCTATATGGGACAGCGAAGGTAATTCCCACAAATGCTTAACTTCCCTAGTAGATGGAAAAAGTCTCCAGTACTCTTTGGATAGGAGAATGAGTAGGACATACAGCCGGTCTGAATGCGGTGTTAAAACAGAAATATCTTCCGTTGCCGAGAATCGAACCAACGTCTTCAGTCCCTAACTTAATCGCTACACTGTATGGCCTAGTGCGGCTACAGGGCCATAGAAACAAGACGCGGTAGAGTTAAATGGTTGTATTTATTAATGACAGCAAGAAAATAAATGTATCAGGCGTTAGTGAAGAATTACTTCGAGGATCCTCCGTAGTGAAGAATTACTTCGAGGATCCTCCGTAGTGAAGAATTACTTCGAGGATCCTCCGTAGTGAAGAATTACTTCGAGGATCCTCCGTTCTAAAAGTCCCATTTCTTGTGCGATATGTCGTGAAATTCTCAACCGCTTTCGTTCCGAAGCAGCACTTATGGTAGTTTCCTTATATTGTGTTGGTAAATTTCGCGGAGAAACCTGCATTCGTATGTTACTCAGGATTTACATGTGGAGACACTTTTGCATCGTCACAAAGCGTTAAAATAAGGACAACCTCGACCAAGATAACATAGCACGTACTCCTGTGCAGTGGTAACAGTTTGACTGTTACAGGCACCGAGGGTTACAGAAAATCTCCACATTCGTCCCATGTGTATTCCATAATATTTCCACTACAACTCAGACAAAGAGTACACAACTATTTTTTCCGTTCCTAACAACAGACACTCTCACTGTGAGTTTTACCAACTTTTGACTGTGACGTTTATCTCGAAAGTAAAATCTGTGGACGTACGTTGGTGTAATATTTTCGACTTACTTTTCTCAGCAAGGGATCACTTTATGTAAAGTAAAGGGGCGAATTTTTTTTTAATCCATATAATTTTCTTAATAGAAGAACTTCAGGCAAAAGAGAAAAGGATCATGGGACATCCAGTGAATGCCAGGTGTAAAATGAATTCTCTGAAGAGTCACCGTGGATATGCACGTCATAATTTCATGAGCTGCAAGAGAACACACGGTAGATTTCAGTATCTTTTCGGACGCTCTAAAACAAAAAACTCTTGTTTCTGCCAGAAATCCGACTCTGGTTTCTCCTTCTTCCAGTCCTTAATCCACCCTCTTCACAAACTCAACTATCCCGATATGTTTGTTCTTAATTAATACTCATAAGATATTTAGCCTTCATTATAATTATTAACAATTAATGCTATAAATTTAGTATGATCAATTGTAAACACTTGTGAACTTGGGAGCCTTCAGGACAACTGTTGATAGCTTAAACATATCTTTGAAAACTTCCTAATATATAAACAGGCTTTTGTGCTTATCTGGTTCAATATTTAAGGATTAAAAGTGAGCGTATTTCAATTTACTTAAATATAAATAAGAACGTAACGTTGTTTGTACCATTTTGGTTCTATTTGCAAAATTGCGCAAAGTTTCGTCAGGTCTGTCTGTGTCTCTATGTCTGTCCGCTCGCAAAACTAGACTTCCACTGGAGGGATTTGCGTGAAATTTAATATTTGTGCATTTTTCGAAAATCTGCCAAGAAATATGAAGCTCCATTATAATATGGAAAGCATAACGGTTATTTTGTAAAAAGACCTATGCGAATTTATGATAGCTAATATTTCGTTCAGTTCTTCTGAGGATGAGACATTTTACAAAGTTGTAAAGAAATCAAAATACAAATTACACACTTATATTTCTAAAAACAGTCCTTTTATGAGATAATATCATAAAGAATAGGATATTTTTTCACAACTTGGTACACAGAGAGAGAAACACAGGCAACAAGCGACAATAAAATAAGGTGCAAGGATTTTGCATGCTGGATGACTAAGGTTACAAACAAGTAATCATAATATGTGGAAATAAAATGCCAACTAAATGCAACAGAGGTTTGTATTGCAGAACTTATTGTTTGCTCAACATGTTTCGAAACATGCTGAGCAAATAATAAGATCTACAATAAAAACCTCTCTTGCATCTAGTTGGCATTTTGTTTCCACATATTAACGAAGATGCACGGTCAAAATCACATAAAATAATTATTCATAATATTCAATTTATTCAATTTAATATTTAGAAATTCCTTCAAGCTCTTGTTTAAAATGAATAAGACATCGATGTACGCTACGAGCTGATTACCACTTTCTTTTGATGAGAACCATCGCGATGTGTTCTATCGAATATAGTGGTATAGTGGTATGTGTTGCTCTCCATTCCTTACATTGTTGCAATGTTAGAGTATTTCTGAAACGATAGTATACCGAACACTGTAAGGCCAATTTCACAACACTAATCCTATTTTATGAACGTATAAGACATGGATGTAAACGAAATGGGATTCCATTCAATGCGCAATTTGTGTACCTAAACAATGTTCTACGTTGCCCTGAGGATGGCTACTATACTTTGTCATTTTATGATCAATGTTGTGTTTATACACGAAATAATATACCACTATACCACTGTCTTTGTTTAAAATTCAGCACATAAATTTGCGGTAATGGAATGAATTGTTTGTTTTACCTGTGCAGTTGAGTTCTTGAAGATCATCGGCTCCGACCAGGGTCAAGTAAGTAGCCACTAAAATCAGGGTGAAACCCGGAGTCATCTTGCTTTATCCCGTGTAAATTAGCAGAAAGAGATTTTATCAAGAATCGAGCAAAAGCGTTCCCAAGAGCAAGTTATCACGAAGATAGTCCTATCAGCGCAAATTTACTGCGGTTTTGCATCACACCACCTCCGAGTTTCACACTGTACAACGTCACACAGCTCGCACACACCGGTCGATTATGTCAGCAAAGGTAATGAGGAAATCTCGGCCATCCAGTACGTTACAAACGTCACTGTTTATCGAATCTTTATTTTATCAGCTTGTTAGAGATATTCTGTTTCATTGCTGTGGGAAGTTGTCTGAATCGCCACACGTTCATTCATTTGAAGCTGCTTAACACTGCCAACAAACTGTCATGTTCTTCATGAGATAGACTGCAGGCTGTTGTGCGGGTCGCCGCAGGTCCAGGAGTTTTTATTGTGTGCAACGCAGATAATGGTAATATATTTTTTTTCATCCTGCCCAGATATCAGGTTTACTGTGTTCCGAGTTCTGTCCACAGTATGGTCTAAGGTATATTTAAAGTTTTATATTATATGTCACTGCGCTACAAAAAGAGAGGTTCCGCGTTCAATTCCTTTTAGGGTCGTTGCAAACTTTCAATTGACCTTCTCCTTCTGTACGAAATCAGTAGCCTCGGGGTTCACTCAGCCTCTAACAGAAATAAGTACCAAAGAATTTCCTTGTGGTTAAAGTGCGGCCGAGGCGTAGAGCTGACAATTGGGGCCTCCTACTTGTGCCGAATATCACAGTCAGGAAGAAAGCCAAATATTTTCCTCCTTCTCAGTCGTCATGATTTGTTATGGGAAAGCTTTAAATTTACGTTATATTGTAGATATACTTTAAGACTTTTTATTATTTAAGCGCTAAAATAATTCAATTTCCAAACAACAGGGACATTTTTAGGCACGTTCGAAAAATTTCGAAAAACGACTACGAGGGTGTGCTGATAAGTTCTTAGCCCGATCTACTTCCCGAAGTCGTAAGACGGAATCGACAGTGTCGTTGGAAAGAGGGGTATGTTCATATGCTGAACTGCAAGTCATTTCTTGTTATAGAGGCTGAACGGAAGTATGTCAGGGGACGCGCGCGAATTCAACAACATCGAGACGCGCGCTATCATTAAGTTTTTTATTTCCTGCAAGGCAAGGCGCCGAAGGAATTTCACGCTATTTTGACAAAAATATTAAGGGAACATGCACCATCGTATGCCACCGTCAAAAACTGGGTGACCCAGTTTAAACGTAGTGATTTTTGCCACCTGTGAAGCGCTTCGTCCTGGACGATACAAAACAGTGGCCACCCCGGAGATTATTGATCAAATTCACGAGCTAATCTTGGAAGTCCGCCGGATTTCGGCTAAATCAACAGCTGAGCAAAGGGGCATCTCACGTGAGCAGGTTGCGCCCATCATTCGTGAAGATGTGGACATGTAGAAGCTCTCCGCGAAGTGGGTCCCGAAATGCCTGAACGCGGATCAAAAACGTCAGTTGTGCCCGTCGTCTGAACAACTTTTGGAATTTTTTCGTTAGGCGCGATCCAAATGATTTCCCGTCGGGTGCGATTGATGACCATGGACGAAACCTAGTTATATCACTATGACCCGGAGACAAAGCAACAATCAATGGATTGACGGCATAACGGCTCATCCCGAACCGCCACAAAAAATTCCGAGTGAAAACATTCGCTGGAAAATTTCTCGCCTCGTTTTTATGGGGTCAAGACGGCTTCTCCTCATTGATTATCGTCCAAACGGCCAAATTATCAACGCGGAGTATTACTCGTCTCTACTAGCGCAATTGAAGTATATTTTGAAGGAAAAGCTCCGCGGAAAGATCACCAAAGTGGTCTGGTTCTTGCACGACAATGCTCCAGCTCACCGGGCACTTGCAATCCAGAAGAAACTGGCCCACTGGGTTTCCAGTATCATGATCACCCACCCTATTCTCTGGATCTACCCCTGTCGCACTACCACCGGTTTCCTGGACTGAAAAAACAATTGAAATGTCGCCATTTTTCGTCCGACGCTGAGGTCATTGTTGCCGCGGAGACCTGATTGGACGGACAACATTCCGTTTTTTTTTCTTTTCTCTTTTTCTTTTCTTTTTCTTTGAGTGGCTTGCAAGTGTACATCAACTTTCCGAAGAGAGCCAGGAGCGAAAGGAAGTTCCTCTCTCGAAGAAGACACACAGCTTCTGCATTACAAATTCCAACAAGTGAACGCAATTCAGGGTGAATTTGGGTGTTTTTTGTGACAAACATGCGGAATACAGAAACAGACTGTATGGACAAAAAGCTGAATTAGTTTTGTTACATCAGTTTTCTCATCATGCTCTATAAATTGTACGAATATTTGCTACCCTAATTTCAATGGGCCGTAAAATTGCCCTACGCTTTTATGCCCTAGCTCGATGTTTAATTTATATTGTGCCACTGCCGGTACGTAACGACATTATTCTCATTACTGAAGGGTTCAAAACTAATTCTTAAACCTACCAATTAACAGTCTTCAACAGTAAATTACGCCTGCACTACGACTTCATTTAATATCATGAATTTGTACTGCATCATTATGTCACTGTTTATTGTCAAGTAAATTAATTTTACGGAGGCCATCCCGTTGTGTGACAATACAAGTGTACATATTTCACGTCACGCACAACAATAATATAATAAAATACAAAATTATAAGTGCTAATACATTTTAAATTTTTGGATACATATTTCGACCGCGTTGCGGCCATCTTCAGGCCAGCATATACAGATTAAGTGCCTTGAGATCCCATATTGTACGCACATTGAAGGCACTTAATCTGTATATGTTGGCCTGAAGATGGCCGCAATGCGGTCGAAACATGTAGCCAAAAACCTTTAAATGTATTAGCACTCACAATTGTGTATTTTATTATATTATTGTTGTGTCTGACGTGAAATATATACACTTGTCACGTAAATTAGCTTGCAACTATATATATATATATATATATATATATATATACACACACACAAATTCCTTCAGTTACTAATATCGGTACCTTTCTGTATGTGACAGTATGCAGTGTGGCAGTTAGGGTCCGACTGTCTGAAGGCACTTGGTGCCTGTCTTTAGGGCAGAGAAATAACGAGCGAATAAAGGGAACAGTACTGATGTCCATTGACCCTTTCACAGCTCAGTGTCTGTCCTGTCGCTATATGTAATACCGTGAACCGCAGTTTGCCAACAGGCTTTGATTGTTACAGTAATTTCAGCTTATATCGTTGCCTGTTGATATTCTCAATTCTGTACTGCAGATTCAAATACTGTCCAGTTATCACTTGCTGCGGTCAGCCCTCTTGCAACGTACAGTTTTGTATTGCTCGTGTGTAACGCGCTGTTGCTACCTGCCAACTGATTTACGTGGGGCTACACAAAAGTTCGTGGAATTTTACCATAAATTAAAGTTTCTTGCCGTAACTCCTGGTTTCCACGTCTCCATCGAAGTAGTCCCCTTGGGCATGTATACAGCTATCCCAGCGTGTTTCCCATGGTTTCGTGCATCCATGGAAGTTCTGAAATATGAGTGTGTCGATAACCTCTTGCGTTTCTACGTGGATCTCCTCAGTGGTGTCAAAACGACGCCCTTTCAGGCGTAATTTCTTCTTGGGAAATAGGAAAAAGTCGCAGGGGACGAAGTCAGGCGAATGGGGGGTGGGGGTGTGGGGAATCACTATAATGTTTTTGGAAGTTAGGAATTGTCGAACAACGAGTGATGTGTGAGCGGGAGCGTTGTCATGGCGCAGAAACCAATTGTTTTTCTTCCACCTGTCTGGACGTTTGCACCGAATGCCCTCCCTCAGCTCCTTCAAAACCTCACAGTAAAACTTGCCATTGACGGTTCGACCAGGCGGTACGAATTCCTTGTGGACAATGCCTTGGATGTCGAAAAATCGATCAACATGAATTTGACATTGCTGCGAACTTAACGCGCTTTTTTCGGCCGCGGTAAAATTGGCGATTTCCACTGCGACGACTGCTGCTTAGTCTCAGGGTCATAACCATACACCCATATTTCATCACCGGTTATGATATTAGAGATGAAGTTGGGGGTCGTCTCTGGCTTGTTGTTTGAGTTCCATGCAGAGAGAAACGCGAAGATCTTCCCACAGCAGTTTTGGCACAAATCTCGCATAAATGCGTCTCATGTTCAAATTGTCCGCCAAAATGAGTTGAATGGTCCTGTATGACAGTCCTACTATCTCACAAACATCGTGGATAGTTTGCTTACGATCTACAAGGATAACCTCACGAACGTTTGTTATGTTTTCCGGTGTTGTGCTTGGCGGCGGTCGTCCAGAAGGATCATCGTCGTCCACAGAAGTTCGTCCGCCCTGGAAGGGTTTGTTCCATAAAAAAGTTTTGCTTTGGCTCATGGCATTATCTCCGAAGGCTTCCTGTAGCATTCGATGGGCTTCTGCAGCAGGTGTTTTAAAGTTAAAAAAAAATTGTTGCGGATTGTTTGCTCCTTAAAATATTTCATAATCAGTTGTAAAAAAAATCGTTGTATCACTAAAACCTAACCTCATAGAAACGCCCTGAACTTAATAACACGTCCTGTCAGCTGCACAACTGTTGGCACACAGATTCACAAAGCATACTGCTAGCCACATCTAGCGGCGAAAGGGCATATGACAACCGGTTCGGGCGTCCTGTTTAAAACCCCAAATTTTTGGGTAGCACCACATGTATATATATATATATGCTGTCTTCTTACAATGCAATAAATCCCACGCTCTGTGCTGAAATCAAAACCTGTACATTATTCACAACTCTTTTATTTAATTCAAAATTTACAAAATTATAATAGGCAAATCTTAATCCCAAATTAAGAGATGAATCCGTATTTTACACAACATGACATGTGAGCTGCTAAAGAGAACTGCTTGTGAATAGCTATCAACTTGTTAGCCAGGGTGAATCTGAGGAAGAAGCGTAACTTGAATTTCAGAGTAAAAAAGAATAAAGACGCGATTTACAAGCCTTTATTTATTCACATGTTAACATAATGCACAGTGTGTAACAAATGCACACAAGGAACTTCACGAGACACAGACATGAGATAGGCCTATACATTTTATGCTTTCTTCTGGGTAATTCCCTGGCGTCTGAAGTTTATATGCTGACGTTTCGGAACACTCTGCTCCATTTTCATAGGCAAACAACTACCTGCCTGTGAAGATGGAACAGAAAAGAGGGCTCCGAAACGTCGGCATATACACTTCAGACGCCGGGGAATTACCCAAAAGAAAGCATACAATATTCAGAACAAGGAGAAAGTTACAAATCAAGAAGGAATATACATTTTTACAATTAACAGCACTCTGCCTTATGCTGTCCTACAAAAGGTGCTTCTGTTGTCATCTGTGACGTAAGGTTGATGTAATATCTGTATTTGTGAATGAGAGCATAAATATTTCATAATCTGTCTATACACTTCGAACAGCATTACGGTGTAGTAAACCGGCTGAATAGCGGCATATCAACTGAAATTATTTGTGGCTGCAAAACAACTTCTTTACTGCTACGGAAAACAAGGTATCTGATATTTAAATTGTAAATATTTTCCCAGAGTAATATCTGCTTCCCTTAGGTCACCAGCTTTAATTTCTTCACACAGTGAAAATTGATTTTCGGTTCAACAAGGTTTTACTAAGACCAGGAATACTATTTTACTTCTAAGCAATTTCTAATTTTCCGTATTAACAGTGCAGTTTGCTTTGTTTTAGTTAATTTATTTCAATGTACCATTGCTGTCAATATCTGACGAAATAGCGCCATTTGGTGAGATGAAATGGGAAAGGAAATATTCTTTATAAACTGTCTTGTAATATCTCGATATGCAACATGTAGTCTCTGAGGAAAATTACAATAAATAGTCAATATGATCGGTCTGTGGGTCAAGAGAGAAAGTCTTAAATGCTATGCTTGTAGTATATTTGCAGAGGGTTTGTGGGGCATTCATTTGTGTGTGTGCTTTAAATGGCCAGGTGTCAATAATGTGCATCACAGTAAGAGAGGTTTTGTCCGAGTATAGGGACAGGTGGCGAGCAGGTGTGAATGTGGTGATGAAACTTCGGGTTGCATAAAATGAGGGGAATTTCTTGACTGGCTGAGAACCGGTTAGCGACTGAAGAAGGATTCTGCTCCTTGGAATATGTTATGTGTTATGAAACTGATACAGAATCATATGAAATTTCTATAACCAGTTTCTCAACAACATGCTGTACTGAACAGACTGATATTCCTTACCGTACTGCATAACATTACAGCTATGTAAATACAGCAGCTGTTACATCCGACCACAATCCTCACTGTACACTCACAGCTCTTCATATGACGGTAGGCAGTGCGGCGATTCCAGGTATTTCATTTTGTGATGAATCATTTTGGTGCTTTCGCAGTTAATATTATATACTGGCCAAGGGCCCACTGTGGCTCACTACCAACATGTTGCCATGAATCTTAGAGTGTCCGGTGTTTCTGTGTCCATTTAGTCCACAAATGTATATGTGTGTGTGTGTGTGTGTGTGTGTGTGTATATATATATATATATAATATCGTGATAACTTGTTATATACGAGTAGAAAAATATTTATATAATATTGTATGTCATTATTCACCTGTACAAGGAACAGTGAACTTCCCTTTCTGCCAGCAGCAGGCAGTTTGATATATATGTATAAACCAGCTGTACACCAATGACTGGCTTGTCCTTTTTCCTAGAGGTCTCTGTGTTAAATGAGTTGAAATATTTACAAGTTGTACATTTGTTTTCACTAACGCACAGGTTTGTATGCTCGCTTAAGTTAATTTACTTGCCAAAGTGAAAAACTACAGACAATAAACACACTTAACGGTATTGCTACTTAAGTTTTAGTTAAAATGTGAAGGTATGTACGGTTTTGTACATTCTTTAAAAATCCAATGCACTGTGAAATTCCAGCACTCACTGTTGAATGATAGTGCTTATACGTTCCGTTAAGTACGTACAATTGTTATCTTGATATTTCACAC
>Ga0209628_10004022_pt1 | contig 10495 bp, 9 predicted proteins | sample TergutCu122P4_FD_187285 | JGI IMG/M metagenome (GOLD analysis project Ga0209628, IMG submission 187285) | Cubitermes ugandensis P4 segment gut microbial communities from Kakamega Forest, Kenya - Cu122 P4 (SPAdes) (version 2) | ecosystem: Host-associated > Arthropoda: Insects > Digestive system >... | reverse complement strand
TTCGGCAGCAAACTTAACTGCGGTGGCTGCTCCAATTCCGGCCGCCCCACCGGTAATAATGGCGATTTTTTTTTCTAATCTATTCATGTTATTAATTATTATGTGATTATTATGTTAAAATTTTTCAGGATGAAGCAACTTTGCGCTGCCGATAATTACAGGTTTACCTTGATTATCTTCTAATTGACAACGAACAACGGCTCTGTGTTTTTCGGTATCCAATTCAATAATTTCAAAATGAGCGACATACTCTTGTTCTACAAAAACGGGGGCACGAAAAGCCATATCCTGAAAAAGATAAATGGTGCCCTCTCCGGGCCACTGCGTGCCGAAAACTTTTGAAAAAACAGAACCGGCATAAAAACCATGCACAATGGGCTTTCCAAAGGGCGTTTTTGCTGCATAGTTACTATCTAAATGAATGGGATTGTTGTCTCCGGTAATTTGCGCAAATATTTCCACATTTGCTTGTGAAAACTTAACTTTTTCAGCGTAAGTATCTCCTAATTTTAATTGATTCATAAATATATAGTTTAAGTTTCAAAGTTCAATTTCTATTAATTTTAAATTTTAAATTTTAATTTCCGCTACCCTTATTTTCTAAAGCCTCCTTAGTAGCGGCAAAAATAATTTTTTTTTGTAATGCTGAAATTTTAGAAAAGATTAGATTATTCTAAAAAACCGCTGCTAAACGACAACGGCAGCAACTCTGCCACAGATTTAACGATAAAAACCTCTCCTTTTTCACCGGACATAATCACCTCTATGGGTTTGCCGAACTTTATTTCATATTCCAAAAGCGCCTGGCGGCAGTTTCCACATGGGGGAACAGGCTGGGTTACCTTTTTTTCGCTTCCGATGGCGGTGATAGCAATTTTTTCAATAGGGGTTTCCGGAAACTGAGAGCCGGCATAAAAAAGCGCCACCCGCTCGGCGCACATTCCCGAAGGAAATACAGCATTTTCCTGATTGTTTCCTGAAATAATATGCCCGTTTTGCAATAAAATTGCCGCACCTACTTTAAAGTGCGAATAAGGGGCATAGGCATTTAAGGCAGCTTGACTTGCAATATTCAATAAATCAGCATCTTTCACTGACAACTCGGTTCTATCGGAAATAATTTTAATTTCAGTTTGAATAACCATAATCATTATTTTTCTTGATTCAAAAATTCTGTTTTTATTGAAGAAATTACCCCTTCAAATTTGCATATTACTTGAGTTTTATTACGTAAATAGAGTTTATTATTCTCTATAATGTAATGGGTAATATCATCTCGAAGCGCTTTGGTAAACAGTTCTTCCACACTCGAATCCTTACAATATTTTTTTGTTGCGCCAAAATAATCCAACTTTATTCTTTTTTTACCAAAAGTAAACTCTCCAAAAAACAGATTACAACCTAAATTTCCGGAAAATTTATTGTTTTCATTAAAAATGATAAATGCAGTATCCGAACTTTGCACAATGGGTTTTTCATAAATTTCTTCCAAAAGCCATTTGGTATTATATAAAGGTAAATTGTCTATATTTTTTTTCCGCTTTCCTGCATACAAAAAAAGTACCGTTGAAATAACAACACAAAAAATAAGCGTTCTTTTTATCATTTTTCAGAGTTAAATATCCTGTAAGTAATGCCGAATTGAATGGGAAACAGCCACAAATTTTTGCTATATTCGGGGGTAACGTCAGGTAAAGTCGTTTTGCTTTTTACAGAAATAAGATAGGTTGGAACGATAGTAACCCTTACTCCAAACCGTGGTGAAAGTTTGTAATTAAAACCTACGAGTGGACCCACCCCAATAAAATGTCCGGTATGTTGTAGCGTTACCGGTCTTTCTTTTTCCGGACTAATATCTTCGTAACTAAAAAGATAAGAATATTTTAAATTAGTATAATTAGCATCTGCGCCGCATTGAATTGAAATTTTTTCAGAAATATTAAAAGAATAAAATGCAGAAACTCCGCCGCTCATTCTATCAAACCGTGGGTTGCTTTTTTTATTTTTGGGTCTGTATGTTGTCCAATCAAAATGAACGCTAAAAGTTGTTTTTTTCACCCATTGGTCAAGGTGAACGGCGCCTCCAACACCCCATGCCTTATTGACAATACTGTTATTTGACAGGTCTTTGATGCCGTGTATTTCAAGACGTTGCGCATTTGTAACAAAAACGCCAAAAATAAAAAGAACGCTAAGTGTAAGTGATTTATACATATATTTATAATAAAGATTGTTAATAAATTGGCTGCAAAATTAAAATAATTTGTTTATGGGAAAAAAATATTTTTGTACAAAGTATAAAATTCTATTTTTGCACCCGAAAATCATTAAACATTAATCATTACTTACTAATCATTAAAATAGATGCCCAAAAAAGAAACCCAGTATTGTACGTTCTGCGGTCGCCACATCAAAAATAACGAATTTCATGTGAGCGGAATTGACGGTTTTATTTGTGAAGAATGCACCATTGCCGTTGGCGAAATTCATAAAGATTTCTGCATTCAAACCGGAAAGCGCAAAAAAAGCGAACTTAAATTCAAACTGCTGAAACCCATTGAAATTAAAGAGAAATTGGATGAATATGTCATCGGGCAGGAAGAAGCCAAAAAGGTGATTTCCGTGGCGGTGTATAATCACTACAAAAGATTGCTTCATGCCGCACAAGATAACAATGAGGTGGAGTTGGAAAAATCGAACATCATGTTGGTGGGAGAAACGGGAACCGGCAAAACATTGATAGCCAAAACTATCGCGAGATTATTGGATGTTCCGTTTTGCATTGCCGACGCCACCGTTTTTACCGAAGCCGGCTATGTGGGCGAAGATGTGGAAAGTATTCTCTCCCGCTTGCTGCAAGCTGCCGATTACAACGTGGAAAAAGCGGAACGCGGCATTGTATTTATTGATGAAGTGGATAAAATTGCCCGAAAAGGTGCTGATAATCCGTCAATTACCCGCGATGTTTCCGGTGAAGGTGTGCAACAGGCTATGCTGAAACTGTTAGAAGGAACCACCGTAAATGTGCCCCCCGAAGGCGGCAGAAAACACCCCGAACAAAAGTTTATTGTGGTGAATACGCAAAATATCCTGTTTATCGCCAGCGGCGCTTTTAACCAAATGGATAAAATTATTGCCGAAAGATTGAACACCAATCGAATAGGCTATAATCAGGAAAACAGAGTGTTGGATAAAAACAACATGATGCAGTACATTACCGCACAAGATTTAAAAATGTTCGGCTTAATCCCCGAAATTTGCGGTCGTTTCCCGATGATTACCTATATGTCCTCTTTGGATAGAGATGCGCTCAAACGCATTTTGATTGAACCCAAAAATGCACTAATAAAACAATATGAACGTTTGTTTATTTTTGACGGGATTGAATTGACATTTACCGAAGATGCCATTGATTATGTTGTGGATAAAACGATTACGTTGAAATTAGGCGCCCGCGGATTGCGCTCAATCATGGAACGTATCATGACAAACGCCATGTACGAATTTCCATCATCAGGGAAAAAGAAAATTGAAATAGATAAAAAGTATGCGGCTGAACAAATGGGAGAACAATTCAATTAAGAATTAAAAATGAAAAATTAAAAGAATTGAAAATGAAAATCTTACGGTCTTACGCTCTTACGGTCTTACGGTCTTTAAAATTGTTGGTGTTTTTTTTATTTTTATTACTATTGTCGTTTGGCTGCAACAAATACAAAGGTCCTTTGCCAAAAGTGTATGTCAATTTTACCATTATACCGGATGACATTAATTATGATTTGTATCTTATTGGTTCACATCAATATTTTACCGGCGGAGTGAACGGGATTGTAGTATATAGAGTGGGTGCGGGAGAATTTACCGCATTCGACAGGGCTTGCCCCTACGATTGGGACGATGAAGAGCGCCCCAGAGTTTCGGTTGAAAATGACAAATTTATTTTAATATGTGAAAAATGCAGTACCTCGTATAGTATTTTGGATGGCGGTAGAATGGAGGGACCATCCAAATATCCTTTGAAACAGTATTATACTACTTACGATGGGGTGAGATTGCGAATACACTCATAAACAACCTACTCTAATATTATTACTTTTTTCCAACACTAAAAAAAAGATTTAGCCCTTTTTTTTAACTTTTCAAATCTTCGCTATTTTTCGTACTAATATTATTATATATTTGCAGCCTTGTAAAAAAAAGCAAATTAAAATTATAATTTATTAATAATCAAACTAATATCAAATGAAAAACAAAGGTTTATTTCTGTTTTTTACTGTAGTTATTGCAATAACATGTTTGTATTGCATCTCTTTTTCGTTCGTAACATGGAAAATCGGCAAAGATGCTGAGAAATTCGCCAACGACCCAGCGGTGATTGAAGAAGCATTGCTCAATGTTACGGATCCGATGGCCATCAACCAAATTAGAGATTCGGTAATCAGCGCCCGTACTTTGCAATATCTTAGAGATAAAAACGATGAGAAGGTATTTTTAGGATACACTTACAAACAGGCAAAATACAAAGAGATTAATTTAGGGCTCGACTTGAAAGGCGGGATGAACGTTACGCTGGAAGTTTCGTTTCCCGATGTATTAAAAGGGTTAGCCGAAAATACCGAAGACCCGCTGTTTGCAGATGCTTTCGAAAAAGCAAACGAGGAATACGAATTAACTACCGGCGGTGATTATATCGACATTTTTGTTAAACACTTTAATGCCGTAAAAAATGAAAAAAATATGCCGAATGCACAACTTCGTACGTATTTCGGAGAACGATACGGTACTAAAAATGCTTCGGATGCAGATATTATCAAATTCTTAAGAACAGAATCAAGCGAAGTGATTGATAGAACTTTCCGCATTTTGCGTACCCGTATCGACCGCTTCGGAGTTGCCCAACCAAATTTGCAACGTTTGCAAGGTAGCCGTATCTTAGTGGAACTCCCCGGTATTAAAGAACCGGAACGGGTTACAGAACTTTTGAAAAGTACTGCAAAATTAGAGTTTTGGGAAGTTCACAACGACAATATAGGCGGAAAATCTATTATTGAACGTTTTTACGAAGCCGACCAACGTTTAGCCGCCGAAATAAAAGCTAAAAAAGAATTGGAAGCAAGAAAAGCCGATGCTGCGGAAAAAGATACTACTTCCTCTGTTTTTGAAGAAAATAAAAAAGAAGAGGATGTGAGAGGCGCAATTATGGCTCACGCCGTACAAGGTTCTAACGGTATTTGTATCGGCTTCTTCAAAGAATCTGATATGAAAGCCGTTGACCGTTTACTTCCTGAATTAAAGAAATATTTGGGCGACAGAAACGTGGAGTTTATGTGGGGAAAACCGGATAGAGCTAATAGCCACGTATTTCAACTTGTTCCTTTAAAAAGAAACAACGACCGCTTCGGACCCGTTTTAAGTTCTGAAACCATCGGCGGAGCACGCGTGGTAAAAACTGCACGACAAGATGTTAACCACGAAAACCAAATTGTGGTTTCTATGCACATGGAAAGTCAGGCTGCCGACGAATGGCGCAAAATTACAAAAGCCGCTATTGATAATAAAGCAAAACCAACCTACATTGCAGTAGTTTTGGACAATTTCGTTTACACTTATCCTCATATTCAAGCCGAAATTCCAAACGGAGAATCGGTAATCTCAGGAACTTTTACCATTGACGAAGCAAAGGACTTGGCAACCGTGTTAAATTCCGGAAACTTGGAAGCGCGGGTAAATATCGTTCAATCCGAAGTGGTAGGACCCACATTAGGACAACAATCCATTAATTCAGGACTAAGTTCTTTCGCCATTGCATTCATTCTGGTATTATTATATATGTTTTTATATTATAGTAAAGCCGGAAATGTTGCAAGTATTGCTTTGTGTACCAACATTTTCTTCATCATGGGAGTACTTGCTTCATTAGGCGCCGTATTGACCCTCCCCGGTATTGCGGGTATTGTGCTTACGATGACATTGGCGGTGGATGCAAACGTGCTGATTTTTGAGCGTATTCGAGAAGAAGTGCGAGCGGGAAAAGGCGCCCGACTTGCTATTGACGAAGGTTTTAAAAACGCATACCCCGCAATTATTGACGCGAACGCCACCTCGTTAATTACCGCTATTGTATTGTATGTTTTCGGCTCAGGTCCTATTCAAGGTTTTGCTACTACGTTAATTATTGGTATCTTATCCTCATTGTTTACGGCAATTTTTATTTCCCGTTTAATTTTTGAAAACAGATTGGAAAGAGGAATTTCCTATAAATTTGGTAACAAACATACTTTACATTTGTTTGAAAAAACTAATTTTGACTTCATTAAGAGTAGAAAGTATTTCTATTGGGGCTCTTCCATTGCTTGTGCAATAATGCTCATTTCGTTTGCTACATTTGGATTAAAACCAGGTATTGATTTTACCGGTGGAAGAAACTATGTAGTTCGTTTCGACCAAGAAGTGAAAACCAACGAAATACGTTCAGCCATCACCGATGCTTTTGGCGGAAGTCCTGAAGTGAAAACTTTTGGCGGAAACAACCAAGTGAGAATTACGACCAACTATAAAATTGAAAGCAATGATACTAAAGTGGATAAAGAAGTAGAAGCGATGCTTTATCAAGCGTTAAAGGGATTTTTTGTTCAAAGTGATTTAACAGAAACCGCTTTTACGCAACACGTGGATTCTTCAAGAGATATTGGTATTCAAAGTATGCAAAAAGTGCAGCCTACCATTGCGCAGGAATTGTTGTGGCAGGCAATTTGGGCAGTTTCTATCTCGCTGTTTTTAATATTCCTCTATCTTGCCATCCGTTGCAAAAACTGGCAATTCGGTTTGGGCGGTGTGCTCGGTTTGGTTCACGATGCCTTGCTTACCGTGGGATTATACTCGCTGTTCTATAAAGTGATGCCTTTCTCTATGGAAATTGACCAGTCGTTTATTGCGGCAATCCTAACGGTTATTGGTTTCTCTATCAACAACGTAGTAATTATTTACGACCGTATCCGTGAAAATCTCCGTTTGTATTCCAAACGCGACTTCTATACCAATATTAACCATGCGGTAAACAGCACATTAGGACGTACCATCAATACTTCCGCTTCCACCATTGTGGTGTTGTTAGCCATCTTCCTGTTTGGCGGTGAAGTGATTCGCGGATTTATTTTCGCCATGTTTGCCGGTATTATTATTGGTTCATACTCAGGTATATTCATTTCTCCACCATTGGTATTTGACTTACTAAGAGGCAAAGACAAAAAAGAGAAACCTAAAAAGGTAGAATTAATGAAATAATATTCAGTAAATTATAAACTCACCGTTTATCGCATATCGTTAATTTGCACATTGGGATATTCTTTTTTGTTAAAGATAAATTTACCATCTGCAATCGTTACATTGGGGGTAAATTTTGAAATGGAATAAGTAAGAGTAGTATTATCCGGTTCATACATCTTAACCTGTTGAATATAAGCGCTGTTTTTGTCAATAAAAATACGAATTTTATAAAACTCCGATTGTTTTTTGGGTTTTAAATCCACCACAATCATCTGTTTTTTTTGTTGTTCTTCTTCTCTGATAAATTTCGCATCATACTCTTTATTCCAATTATTCAACAACTTGGCAGGATGAAAAATAGAAAAATCCTCATCCGCCTCAAAAAAAGAAACTTCATTGATACTTTTTTGGTAATTCCACACCATTTTTCCGTCATTTGCAATAATTTGGTCTTCCATTGTTAGATAATATTTATCCTTTTTAACAAGCAAAACACCTTTCAAACTCTGAATGGTTTTATTATTGTTTTCAATAATCATACTAAAGTCAACGGAAAAAGAGGAAAGCGCCTGATATTTTTGAACTGTTTTCTCAATAATTGGCGCTACTTGAGGGATTGCTTTCTGATTTTGCGCAAATAGTGAACAGGTAAAAAAAAAGAATATAAAGATGACGTTTTTTTTACTCTGCATTTATTTTTTAATAGCTTTTAACAATGTATTAGCCGTATTTTCATCGGGGTCAATTTCCAAAATTTTCTCACAATTAATACGAACATTTGGGAAATCCTCTTTTAAATAGTAAAAATAAGCTAAAAACCTGTATGCTTCTAAAATAAAACTAATTACGGGTTTTTTATCTTCTCTTTCTACTAAAATTTCAAGTGTTTTTTCATAATGTGGTTTTGCCAAACCGTTAACAGATTCGGGGTCTAATAAGGAACAAGTACGGGCTTTCCACAAATGTCCCAAATAGCTGGTAGGATTAAGTTCAATCACAAGGTCAAAAGCTTTATTTGCTTGACTAATGTAGTAATTAACTGCTTTTTCAATATACATATTTTCGTCGGCAAGCAAAGAATCTTTTTGGAGTTCGTTTTCTGCTATTTTTTTAATAAAATCAGCATCCGATTTTCTGTTGAGTATCAAAGCAGTATCGGCTGCATTACGAACAGTGCCGGCAATATAATAATACCTGCCCATATTAAAGATATCTGTTATCTCCACTTTTTTTACCCCTTTTTTCTCAATAAATATTTTAAAATAATCGGCAGCAATCCCGTTCTGTCCTTTCATGTTGGCGATAGTTGCTATCTCTTTATAAAAGTCCACCGAAGCAGGGTCTAAGAGTAGGGCTTTCTTATAATATTCAATGGCTTCGTCATATTTTTTTGCTTCTTTCAACAACAGTGCATAAGTAGAATAGTCTAATACAATGTACTCATTGGGTTGCGTTTTTTTCAATGAGAAGAAATAATCAGCATATTTCAAACCTGCCTCAATATTATGAGTATAGGCAGCCACATACATCTGTAATCTATTTAAAACAAAATGGTCGGGTGCAATTTTCAAACCTTTTTTTATCCATTCGCCTGCTTCTTCATAATTTTTATTAAAAAAGAGTGCCTGTACATATTTTGCGATGTCGTCTAAGGTATAATTTTCGGATGCGAAGAATTTTTTATAAGCCTCAATCGCTTTTGGATAATTTCCATTATTTGTATAAATTCTTCCAAAATATCGGTAAGCTAAAATATAATTTGGATTTTGTTCAACAAGGTCATTCAGTTTTTCAATAGCAATTTGCCAACTTGGTCCTTCATAAATTTCTACGAGTTTAATGCGTGCCAAATCATATTTTGCGTCAAAATAGAGCGCCATTTCATATTTTCCGGCAGCGCCGTTAATATTATCCTCAGCTCTAAGCATATCCCCTTCCAAAACATAAATTTTCGGATGCGATTTGTTAATTTTTTGCATATCTTTTATAATAGATTGCACATCTTGGTGAAATTTATTATCTAAATACGCATATCCAATGGCTGCTAAAACATCCATATCACCTGAAAATTTCTTTTGCACCGCAAGCAATACTGTTGTTGCTTCCGGTTTTTTTCCGTTTTTTAGATCAATTTTAGCCAATCCTATTCTACAATAGGGCTCATTGGTGGGTAATCCTTGATTAAAAAAATTGGCGGCTTCCTCTAAATTTCCCTCTGCAAAAGCAATTTCGCCTAAATAATAATTGGCTTCTCCGGGGTTTTCCGACAGTTTTTGTTTAAAATACTTTTTGGCTAATTCATAATCTTTTAGGTCAAAAAAAACTTTTCCCAAGTTGGTTTGAGCGCTTACATTTGTAAATAAAATAAACAAAATAACGCATAAAAAATGTACTTTTCTCATCTGATAATATGTATATATAAATTTATAAACAAAAATAATACAAATTTATTATATATTAAACTTAATAATTTTCTTTTTTGAATATGATTAAAAAATCACCAACTCATTCACTTCAATTAAATATTCCGGTTGGTAGGAAAGTTTTGCTTTGCGCAATCCCTCCACACCGGCGTCTTCCGCACGGTTAATGTAGGTGTATTTTTTTGATATTTCGTTGGAAAACAACTTGTTAATCATAGAATAAGCGCCTTTGCAATTTCTATCCGCTTTTTCAAACAGAATTAAAAAAGTGTCGTTATTTAATGGAAATCCTATAGAAAATGCCACAATTTCATCTTCAACCTGCAACAAAACGCCATGCATATTCAAGTTAAAAAAGTAAGTAAATGCTTCTTTCAAAGCAATATTTTCTTTTTCTAAAGAGGTTTCTAAAGAAGTTTTATGGGCATCCCACAAAGCATTAAAATGTTTTACTTTTTCAAGATTTTCTTTTGTAATTTGTGCAAAACTCCAATTATTATTTTTGGTAAAATGATTGATTTGGTTTCTTTTAGGTTTTAAGAGATGCCCTTCCAAACGTGCCAATTTTTCCGCAGAATAAATATATTCAAAATCTTTTCTTACTGAATTAACTTGAAATTGATGTCCGGTTTTTTCGCAAAATTCTTCTGCCCATTGCACCAATACCGGCGCAAAATCATTGCAAAACTGATAAAAACGTACCGAATTCCCGGTTTGAAGCGTTTCAACCGCCATTTTATCCAACATATCCGAAAGATTCCCCTCCCCTATCGGAAACATAAAAAAACTATCCTCATTTTGAGTAG
>Ga0209628_10004020_pt1 | contig 10500 bp, 7 predicted proteins | sample TergutCu122P4_FD_187285 | JGI IMG/M metagenome (GOLD analysis project Ga0209628, IMG submission 187285) | Cubitermes ugandensis P4 segment gut microbial communities from Kakamega Forest, Kenya - Cu122 P4 (SPAdes) (version 2) | ecosystem: Host-associated > Arthropoda: Insects > Digestive system >... | reverse complement strand
GTCCTTCTTGAGAAGCTAACTGGTTCTGCAGCTAGTCAAGAAATTCCCCGCATTTTTGGAACCCGAAGGTTCATCACTGTACTCACAAGTGCCCGCCACCTGTCCCTATCCTGAGCCAACTCCATCCTGTCCCCACAAGCCCCTCCCATTTCCTGAAGATCCATCTTAATATTATCCTCCCATCTGCGTCTGAGTCTCCCCATTGGTCTCTTTCCCTCAGGTTTCCCCACCAGAACCCTGTGCACCCCTCCCCCATACGTGCCACATGCCCCGCCCATCTCATTTTTCTCGATTTTACCACCCGCACGATATTCGGCAAAGAGTACCGATCACTAAGCTCTTCATTATGTAATTTTCTCCATTCCCCTCTTACCTCGTCCCTCTTAGGCCCAAATACTCTCCTCAACACCCTGTTCTCAAACACCCTCATTCCATTCCATGATACATATCTCATTTCAGTTGATGCTAAGTAATTTCTGCAATTCATATTAACCATTTTCTGTCCTGTGTTGGAAGACTTGTGACATAAGTTTCCAAATTGCACCGGAAGCCTTCTGTGGCAAACTCTGAAACTACTTCATGGGTGTGCAACCCACATCCATCCAGGATGTGTTATGTAGCCCATGGCCATTTTTGTAAATTACATATACTACAAAGATGGCACACAGTGGCGCAGTTGATTGAGTCACTGTGCTACATACCAGAAGGCTGCGGGTTCAATTCCCGGTGGTGTCATTGGAATGTTTCATCAACATAATTCCTTCTGGCTGCACTATGGCCCTGGGTCAACTCAGCCTCTAACAGAAATTAGTACCAGGAATACTTCCTGAAGGTAAAGGCAGTCAGTGCATAGGACTGACAACCTTACCAACTTCATGTGCTGACTCATAAAATCTGGGAGCCCCAAACTCCTGGAACCCTCAGGGGCTGTCCAGGTCTGTATAAGGATTGCTTTACACTTTTTTTAAAGAAGATATACCACTTACTGTGGTTTTTACATGTGTGGCCCAATAATGGCTGTGGGCCTTTGCAAAAAAAGGTAGGACACCCCTGATTTACTGCCACATTATAATCGCATGTTGAGTGTTACATCTTTGTTGTACACTCTTTGGCAGTTCATAGGGGTAACACCTGGCAGGAATATTGTATTTCCATACCAAAGAGGTTTTATTTTAATATTTGCACATATTCAATTGCACCTGTTTAGAAATAAAGGATGGGAAAGGATGAGGTCTTTGTAATTCTTGCCTGGTGAATCATTTCTCTCAGGATTGTGGTATTGGGACCAGGGATTAAATTCATAAATGGTGACATATTTGTTGCATCTGGTGACCTTTATTTTTAGCCCCTTACTTTTCACTTTCAGCACAAGTGCAAGAAACAAGCAAGGTTTGTGGAGTGCAGAGCATATTACAAATAGTTACAATTCATGTATTTATGAAATCCACCTTTTATTCGTTGGGCATGACTTCAAAAACATCACATCATGCGAAGTAAATGTTTGTAACATAAAACAATGTTAGTTTACATGCAGCTCTAATCCTTTCAGGTCGTCTGTTTTAATCATACAGACATTATATTTTGGTTAAGTATAAAGCTCAATTAAACAATGGCAATACATGAATTTAAAAAAAATGAAATTCACTCTTGTGGTTTGCCTTGTTTTTGGACAAATGGACTTCAAACAAGGTCCTCTGTTGAGGTTTCTGTTCTTGTGGGATATGATGCCACATCACCTGACAATTATTCTCCTGTTCAAGGGTCAAAAGGTTTAACAAGACCTTAATAGTCTTTGAAGATTGAGACCTCTGCATTATCTAGAAATATTGGGAACGGGTTACCCAGCAATGTATCATATCGCAGAAGAATGAAAACCTCAGCTATATCACTGCAAAAACAGTAAAACTTACAGGTCCTCTATGGAACTCAGTTGTAACGTTCAGAAAATCATCTAATTGGACATTCAACAGTCAAGAAGGTGAAACAAAAAAACTATCTGTTGGAGTATTGTATTGAAATACACAAACCTGAAAGTGTTAAGTGCAGTTTTTAATATTTTTACACAAATACTGAGTACATCAAAAGAAGTGTTAGACTACAGTTGAAACAATTGAATATTATACAGCAACAGAGCTTTTTATAAGTTTTTCCCAGACAGTCATGTTGTTTTCCTTAAACAGAACTACTGAGGTAGAAATATAGGTGTTTGTTTAATGATGTGTGACTTGACACTGCTTATGTTTATAATATTTCATATGAATAGTAATATATCTACTAGTGAAAAGAATGAAGTACATATTATCAAAAAGAATGCCCACATTTTAAAGGGTGGTTACATATAATGAACTAATTCAATTACAAATGTTACCTCAAATGTTCCATTGTTTTCTTTTCATTGTGGACTTGTAACACACCGGTACCTAAACGTGTGAACAGGCCCTCATTTCACCTCAGCATGTTTGAGATGCCTCCTAGTGCCACATTTGTAGGCCAGTATAATGCAAGAAGGGAACCAATTATTTGGCTCCTAGAATCTTAATTTAACCTCATCACATTTATTTTTGGAGTTGATACATTGGGAATGTTTTGTATTTTGTCAAAGTTAGTAACTTTGAGCACATACAGGAAATAATCACTTTGCCCATTACTGGAACAGAGCCATGTACTGACAGGAACTGTGAATGTCATTTTGAGTTTAATTAGGAAGAAATTATGTCTTGACTGAGCTCTATTGAAATATTTGGTAAATTTTGAGAGTATTTTTCACAAAAATAAAGTGCAACTGAATAAAATGTAACCCTTTAAAATGTGGTAATTATTTTCAATGGCCTTGTGTATTACCTAACTCAAAGACATCAAGCCTCAATAAATACACCATTATTTGTACTCTGGATATTTCTGTCATGTTCCATACATTTGTGGAAGCCAGCTGACCATAAATAAGAGCAACAGAATTGTTTCAGTTAAATATAACTTTCTGTTGAGTGGTGTCACCATGAAAGGTATGTTAAATCCCAGCAAGCCACCTGATTATGAATGTGAAATCTTGTATTTTTAATTTCAGAATTTCTGATTTTTGGCTTAATTCTTAACCCTTTCCATGCTGTGCATAAGATATCTTGCTTAAAATCACATGGTTTTTGAGAAGGGAAAGATGCCATACCTTTACTTCTCAGTATGTAGTGAACTGTGTGTGCCTTTTTAATAACAGGAAGTATATGCCACACTGGAAATATGGGAGGGAGGTGTTTGAATAAATTAATATGGAAAAGGTTAATTGTTCTGAAGTTTAAATCTTCTGTGACGTGACACCATGCAGTTTGACAGTTAGCAACATCCTATAGGAAAGTGAATTTACTCTTTTAGTAATGTCAAATGGACTACATGATGTCATGTCTTTGACATGAATATTCACAATCATCACTTTGAGAACCTGTCATCCTCGTGGTTGATTGATTGTAATTCATTCATACATCTCTTGAAATAAGTAATGCTCATTGAATTCTATAATTACATGAGAATCATTAATATGCATATATAAATATTGTATTAAATTACAGGTATTGATAATGTAGATGTCAGTCAGTCTTTCTATAATAACCTGGGATCAGGAAACCAGTATTGGTTACGACAATCTAAAATATCAGTTCCATATGTTTCTGTGGGAATGTTTCATGGACGGATATAGACATGGGTATCATTGTCCTACACTTTCTTCTCAACTGTCTGTGGTACATGTACCACAAGTGGTTGTATCTACAGTTACACGTATTATAAATCGGCATGTATCTCTTACTGTGATCAAGCAGTGTTCATTTATGCTTGAGTTCAGGAGGTACAAGAATGTTTAGTCAGCAGTTCAGACAGTACAGTTAGTGATACAGTGTCATACATTATGATAACACATTGTGAATGCTGCAGTCTTGTTTTGAATGTACATATCTCACAAAATTACAGTGCATCAACTAGCTTTCATGAGGAGAATTTTGTTAGAGACTTCAATCCAGAAGGAAAGAATATGTTTTTTAAAGTGGTAACGGGGAAATGGAGTGAACATGAAATTATTATTATTATTATTATTAATAATAATAATAATAATAAGTGCAATTACTACATCATCCAACAAATGCACTTAATGAAATACAATTCATGGCAAGTATTAAACTCTTACACGTTTCAGCACCGGGGTGCCATCCTCAGGGAGTTTTTTTAAAACAAAGGAATGTAAGCCAAACATGTTAATCAAATTAACTTGCTGGGCTTATATTCATTTGTTTTGAAAAACTCCCCCAGGATGGAATCTGGGTGCCAAAACATCTAGGAGTTTAACACTTGTCATGAATTGCAATTCACTAAGTGATTTGTTGGTAGCTGTATTACTTGTAAAGATATGCACAGTATGAGTAAACAACAGTACATTTAAGGTACCAAATAAGTGTTCAGGTTTTCATTGTCATGGGTGTGCAGAATGTAGTTTCTGGGTTGTGGAACAGTGCTGTCTTGTAGGAAGATGCTGCCTGTGTCTTTGAGAATATGGCCAAGTTAGGTAGGCAGGATGACAAAGGAATGTGGTTACTCTTGATAGTGAGTGGAATAAGGTGCTAATAGTCTCATCTGGGCCAATAGGAACAGTGCAACAGAAATGTGACAAAACACCCAGTAATAGTAATGGCCAGACGACAAGGATAAAATGTAATGGAACTGTAAAAAGCTGCCATTTTGCTAGAATGGCCAGGCAGTAAGGATGGAATGATAATATGGAACTGTGAGGAACTGTCTTTGTGCATTAACAGCCTGGTGATTTGGATGGAGGTAAGTGAGAACCACAGTAGTAGGAAAGGTGGCAAAAATCTACCTGTTCATAGGGTATAAAACGACTCATTGCATTCATGTGAGGAATGTTATGGGTGTCTGAATTATGACATCAAACTTGCCAGTGTCTGAACTTGATGACAGGACAGGGAAACATTCTGTCATCTACTAATGAAAATATATCCATTAGAACCTAATGCATGTGTATGTCAGGGTGGGAGCTGTGGGTCACACAGTGTCTGATTAAAGTAATTTTGTCAGGAATTCATAGATTTATGACTGAAGAATTGTGTTGCTGAAAGCTAGAACTTTATTTATTACATGGAGAGAAAAAAAAAATATGCAAAATGTAGTTATGAAGACCTTTGATGTTTTTCTGACCTGTGTTTGACAGTATATGGAGTATATCTCATGTACCCAGCCACCTCACCATATGGGACTTCATGTATGTACCTCATGGAGGCACATACACCCTAGTTCAGAACTGCTGGTTTAGATATTACCACTCATTCAGTTACATGATACGTAATGCATTTTACATGTACTAAAGGCAACTTCCAAAAGGAATCACTTTTTGTTGAGACATTTACAGACAGTACTTTATGTTCCAGTGACCGTACAACATGAAAAGCTTTGTAGAAAACAACCAACTAGATGCATCAAACATCCAACATTTATTTTGTCCTAAAATTCTACATGTTTCGGGCATCTTCTGTGCCCATCATCAGGAGTTATCTACTGTACGCACGGCAACTGGTACGTTTCATGCAGGCTATGTGACCGCTTCCTAGCAGAGACAGGTTGAGTTCCATCCTGTCTCTGCTAGGAAGTGGTCACATGGCCTGCATGAAACGTACCAGTTGCCGTGCGTACGGCAGATAACTCCTGATGATGGGCACAGAAGATGCCTGAAACATGCAGTTTTTTATTACAAAATAAGTGTTGGATATTTGATGCATCTAGTTGGTTGTTTTATATGAAGATTTACAGACAATATGTGACTTGCATTTCATGTAAGTGCATGGAACACTGTGTACTGTTACTGAAGGTACTGTATGTTGTATGATTATTAACTACTGAACCAGGTTGTATATGTGGAACATCATCACTTATTTATCTCTGCTGCTTTATGGATGTACAGATTTACTGCCTTATGCAGGATGTACAGCTCAAAGCAAAGTCAGCTCACAGAATGAACAAAACTTACTCATAGGTGCATTGCTACATAGTGACTGGTGATGCCATGTGCTTCATCCTACATTTACATGGGACTGTGTGCCACAAAGTCACCAATCATGGCTGTATGCTGCAGCACTCCATTCTATATTGGCATGGGACTGTGTTCCACAAAGTGACCAATCATGGTTGCACTCTGCAGTACTCCATCCTATATTGACAAGAAACTGTGTGCCACAGTGACCGATCATGACCCCGCTATGCAATATTCAGTTCTGTGTTAAGGCAACCCACCTGTATACACCAAATATCACATGTATGTCTTTACTGCTACAAGAACCTGAAATCTCATATGTAGTCAACTGTTTGGCTTTTAAGATACATTGCATCAAATGGACAAGTAACTGTGAAAATAACTGGAGAGGATGTAGATAGGTACAAAACCACTGCAGCATTTATGTAGAGGAACTGTGGAAAACCACCAAAACTGCAAGTCAAAAAAAGCTGCGTTCTGAGCTGATTGATATTTGAGTGCCAGGACCTTCCAAATATGGAATGGGAGTGTAACCACTTGACTGCAATGCCTGGCTATATAATATTTAAAAGTGGATAATTTTACATATCTAACAGCAATTGAAGGACAATAAAAAAGTGCACTTCACAAAATTACAATAGATATTGTTATATGGCGGTAAAATGTGGCCACTGAATGACAGCTGAATTGGTCGAGTAAGGCGTCTTCAGGTGATGAAAAACAGAGTGAGGAATGGCAAGAATTGCATACTTCTTACGTGACAAGCAACCCAGAAAATACAGCTCTAAGATGGTATGGCCATATTGAACGAATGGAGAAGGGAAAGATACTAGAAAACGTGGTGGTCATCATAAGGAAAATGCACTAAAGAAAGATCTAGCACTGTGCCAAACATGTTGTGGAAGCTCAAGATTTGGAAGGTTGAAAACTGGAGAACAGACTGCTGCCGAAACAGAAGATGGCAAATCAATGGAGGGATACACGGACAAAGAAAGTTTGTTTGCATTGATGTGATTATCATACACCATACTCAGTTAATAATACGTCAAAAGTACTGTCTACATAATAATATAAAGAGTTGCTTGTGCACTACATGATGTGCTTCCAAGTGCACCTGAAGTGGTATTCAGCTGATTTTGCACATACAGTCTGCTTCAGTAGTTATTCCATACCATAATAATACTTATAATATAAAACTGTACTTACCAGTACGTAATATCTATTTTTTTGTCATTCAAAATTTTCCCTGAAAATCACTCTGTAAATTTTTATAAACAAGACTTCACAATTGCTGCTATACTGAACAACAGACCATTACTGATTTTCAGTGTCAAAGACAGCATGGTATTTGGGTGTCTATATTACACAGCAGCAAATGTGTCCAGGAATAAATACTGCTTATGATAAACAGGGCAAAGAAATGTGTCAGTAGAGTTTATAATAAAATAGTTTTATCACAAAATAACACAAATTCATATTATTTTGATGTTAGTGTCTGCAGGAAGGCAGGCTAAAGCCACTTCATAAGTTACTGTTTCTTGAACTGAGATTCATACCATATAAAAATGCAAAGAGTGTATGCCTCACTCTTGCTTTTTTTTTAACGCATGTTGCTATCTGCTCAGATTATTTGAAACTCAGGACAGTATGTTAAATTACGGTGTTGTTTGTTTTTTGTTGTTTACTTGTATATGACAATGAGGCTTTCCTAAACCATTATCAAGGAATATTAACAGAATATACAGTAGTTATATTAAGTTATGAAATTGGCAGCTGTGAACAGGTACATATGTTTGAATTTGTGAACAAGGCTGTATTTGCGACTTGTCATAAAATCCAGCAGTGCTCTGGATGCACCAGGGTCCTTGTCATCTTCACTCCTGGCTACTCCAATAATATCAACCTGGACTCTGTCAGTGGGAATGGTTTTCAGAACCTGTAGCAACAAAATTGGGAGTACAAAGAAAATTCCCTTATAAATTGTACTTCTGTACCCATGCAACAGAGAAAATGCATCATTGCACTAAGAAGCACTGCCTTCAGCAGTGAAGTTGTTCAGGATGATGAAATACTTGCAGACAAAACTGAAAGTGCAGGGGATAGGATGCATCTCCTTCAACTCCTCCTACATTAAATGGCGAAGTATTGACAGACAAGCGTCTGCCTCCACAGTGACAGCTGTATGACTGTGCAGGAAATGCCACTACCCACTACTCAAATTCCACACTTGAGTTCTGAAGTCATGCTTGTGTCACAGTTACAAATCATTTGGAGCAAATGCTACAATTGTAGATCATGTCAATATAAGTGTGGATTTGGTACATATAATATGTTTGTCATAAATAATCCAAACAGCTATGGCAGTCAATAAATATTGGTACCTGTATTTCTGCTCCTTCTGCATCCAAGCTGAGGTAGTTGAAAGCAGTTGCATTGATTGCTAAAAGAAGAGAGAACAGTGGGAAACATTTGACCCGTGTAAATACATATTCCTGATTCCTGTTGGGACGTTCTATTGCTTCACGAAATGTGACCTGAAAAGAGTGGATATGGAACACAATGAAAGAGACCACTTCTGACATTTCTGTGAAAAGCAATGAGACTGTTTCTGCATAGTAGTAATGCAAGTGCTTTGTTCATTGCTTACTTTAATATTTTATGACACTATAAATTATTCATTGCATGTAGCACACTACTGTTTGAATTACTGAATAATATATTTTCACTTGATGAAATCAACATCTGTTGTATGGAATAATGTTCTGGCATTTATTTAATTGCAATGCACCTATATTCATCACACCAGTTACTAGAAACCCTGCAACACTATGTGTAATACAATAAGGGAATTTAATTTTAATACATCCTGCTCTGTTAGGCATTATTAGTGGTTCAATACTTGCAAAAACAGGGGATGGACAAAACAATGGAAACACTAGACAATACAGGAATAAAACTGTTTGTGTTGGCTGCACTGAAAGAACATTATTTGTGAGTATCTTTCATTCTTTTTTGTTTGTTTACACTGTGTAGTGCCAGTGTCAATGTATTACAGATTGTGTTTAGTAACTGTTCATATGAAAGTACTGTAAAATGGGAGACTTATCAGATTTTCAAAAAGGACAGATTGGTGATGCGCGTTTAGCTGGAGCATCTGTAACTAAAATGGGCACTTTATTAGGTGTATCCAGAGCAGCAGTTTCCAAGGTTATGATGGCATACACAAATGATGGGAACACATCATCAGCTAAGAGGAATAGTGGCCAAAAACCAAAACTAAGTGAAAGGGATTGTCATAGATTGAAGAGAATTGTGTCTAAAAATCATAGAACTATTGCATCAAAGGTGAGCGCAGAACTCAATATTCATCTTGAAGACCCTGTTACCACAAAAATAGTCTGACAAGAGCTTCACAAATCCAACATGTGGTACAGCTGCAATTGCTAAATCTCTGATTACTGAAAACAATGCTAAAAGCTGAAAAAGATGGTTTGATGATCACAAAACCCATAAGTCTGTTGATTAGAAATACATAATATGGTCAGATGAGTTGTCCTGCACATTGTTCCCAACATCATTCCAGGTTTATGTTTGGAGAACCCCCAAGTAAGTCTATAATCCTGAATGCCTGGTTCCAACTGTGAAACATGGAGGCAGATCTGTGATAAAGTGGGCATCATTATCTTAGTATTCTGCTGGTCCTATAATTACTCCGAATGGTCAAATTACTGCCAGTGACTGTGTGGACATTTCAGGTAACCAGGTACATCCTGTGGTCCAGATGTTTCCTAATAACGATACAATTTTTCAAGATGACAGTTCACTCATACACACAGCCAGAAGTGTTCAGACTTGGTTTGAGGAGCATGAAGATGCACTTCAACATCTTCCCTGGCCAGCACAATCACCATACTTAAATATCATCAAACCACTGTGGTCAGTTTTAGAGAGTAGGGTGAGAAGCAGATTCCCTCCATCATCATCTCTCAAGCAACTAAATATGTTCTTCATGAAGAGTTGCACAGTATTTCACTATGGACTATTCGTAACTTACATGAGTCTTTCAATGTTTCACCATGCATTTTTCAGTTCAATAAATGATAAACACCAACATATGCACTTTTTCACATTCAAAACTGTATTAGTCTAAAATGTTAATTTCAATGTTAAAATACATAAAAATATTTAAAGGTACTCCGACATGTTTTGATATTAACAGACCATCCTCAGGGAGTAGTCCTGTACCTCGTTAAAGTCACTGAATAATTTAAAATTGTTTAAGAGTTTAAAACCAGAATTTTAAAATTCTGGTTTTAAACTTTTAAACAATTTTAAATTATTCAGTGACGTTAACAAGGTACAGGACTACTCCCTGAGGATGATCTGTTAAGATCGAAACATGTCGGAGTACCTTTAAATATTTTTAGGTATTTTAACGTTGAAATTAACATTTTAGACTAATACAGTTTTGAATGTGA
>Ga0209628_10004019_pt1 | contig 10501 bp, 4 predicted proteins | sample TergutCu122P4_FD_187285 | JGI IMG/M metagenome (GOLD analysis project Ga0209628, IMG submission 187285) | Cubitermes ugandensis P4 segment gut microbial communities from Kakamega Forest, Kenya - Cu122 P4 (SPAdes) (version 2) | ecosystem: Host-associated > Arthropoda: Insects > Digestive system >... | reverse complement strand
GCAATGGTTCCATTAACAGTGAGGTAAACATGAGTGTCGGAGCGGGAATGTTAGACGCGGTGTTTGCCGGAGAGAAAGGGGTTGCGGCGACACTGACAAAAAGCATGGGCGGCACGGCAACGCTGATACGTCAAATTACGACGATCAAACCGGCGAAACGATAACCGCTTCGCCTTGCGAGACGTAAACCGGGTAAATTCATTTGTATCAGGTTGCATTTCGACGAAAAAATCGGTATAATTCAGATCGGGTGCAGGAATACGGCTCCCGTAGAAATCGTTTGAAATCATCAATGGAGAACTCGGCCATGTTCAAAAAATCGTTCTTTGTATTCACTTTGGTTTTTACCTCATTGTCGCTCTTGACAAGCGATGCGACGGAAGTGAAAACCGTGTCTGTTCAACTCTTCGCCAACAGCGAAAACGCCGGTTACGAGACGTATCGTGCAATGGACGGCGATCCCAATACAATGTGGCATACGCAATTTTCCGCCGAACCACGAACCCATCTGTGTCCGCACCCCATCGCTTGCGGATACCACTACGCCTGCGGATACGATCATCCCAGTGCGACGATACCGGTCTCTCCCGGTTACATGCCTTTGCCGCTCGGTGCAAAACCATCCCCATGGGGAAATCCGCCGGACGACGACAAGGAAATTGACGCGGCACAGGCCGAACTGTTCGGGATCGCCCAAAAGTCCGGCAATCGGGTTCCCGGTCCGCACGCTCTCGGAATTGATCTCGGCAATGTCTATCCGCTGACCGGATTCACCTACACGCCGCGAACCGACAGCAGGAGCGGCACCTTCGAGGAGTACGAACTGTACGTCGCAAAGGACGCCGTGGACGGAAAAGCCGCATTCGGCGAACCGATAGCAAGAGGTAAGTTCTCTGGAAAAGAAACAAATTACCTCATCGATTTCGGCAGGGCGGTCGAAACGCGGTACGTGAAATTCGTCGGAATGACGTCGCTTGACAAATCTCCCGTCGGTTCGGTTGCGGAATGTCAACCGATAGCCGCCGGATACCGCTTCGTTGCAAGCAAAGGCGGACAATTGCAGCCCGATGCGAAACTGGTTGTCCGTATGCCCAATACACCGGGCGATCCCGAAACGCAGGAACAGGTCGATGAATGGAATCTGCTCGCCGAGCGTTTCAAAACACCGCTCTACTGGAACGCGATCAAAGAGGAAGTCGTCTCGCAAGCCTCGCTGATTTTGCCGGAAGACCGTGACCCGGTCGATGTGATGTGGCGGCGTCTCTCGGCAATGAGAAAAGACATGGGAATACAATGGGTGGATCCACAGCTCGAAGCAAGGGTAAAAAACACGCCGGTGGAAGACCCTTATGAACGTTTTAATTTGTTCCGCGTCCTTTGCAGCGGTCGTAAACACTTCTTGTTGCTTTCGGATGCCAGTCCGTTGAAAAACGCCCCCAAGGAAATCCTCTTCGTCAAGCGGCACCGTTCCTGTTGCCCACACATGTGCGACCAGTTCTACGGTACGAACCAACGACCCGGCGGCGGACTGTTCGTGTTGAACGTCGAAACGGGTGAAGTCCGAAATCTCCTCGAAAACAGCACCGTCGAGTCCGGTCGGCTCAAAGGACAAAAACTCGACAAGGGGTCTTTTCTTTCGCCGGATGTCTCGTTCGACGGCAAAAAAATTGCGTTTGCTTACGTCGAGTGTGTGGAGCCGGAGACTCCTGTCAATCTCCATAACATGACGCACGACATAACACGTAGCACTCACGTCGATACGCTTGACGTAACACGGGGACACTGGGATATTGGGCGTTCGTACCACATTTTCACCTGCAATGCCGACGGGAGCGAATTGCGGCAAATCACGGATGGTACGTGGAACGATTTTGATCCCTGTTGGTTGCCGAATGGGCGTCTTGCGTTCATCACGGAACGGCGGAACGGCTACCTTCGTTGCGGTCGGGAGTGTCCGACCTATACGCTTTTCGACATGAACCCGGACGGAACGCAAATGCGGCCATTGAGTTTTCACGAAACGAACGAGTGGAATCCCAGTGTCACCAATGACGGAAAAATTTTGTACACTCGCTGGGATTACGTGGACCGTTACGGTTGCACCGTGCATCACCCGTGGGTAACGACTCTTGACGGGCGCGATCCGCGTGAGGTACATGGAAATTATTCGCACCGGCACCGCCGTCCGGACACGGAATTCGATTGTCGGGCGATTCCCGATTCGCACAAGTACATTGCAACCGGGGGACCACATCACGGACAATCTTTCGGTTCAATTGTCATGATCGACCCACGGGCCGAGGACGACGACGGCATGGGACCGGTCAAACGGCTTACGCCGGATGTCGGTTTCCCGGAATCGCAAGGGGGCGGTCAAGTGTACGGAACGCCATGGGCGTTGTCCGAGAATTATTTCCTCTGCGTCGCGGACTTTGCGTATCAACCCGATGCAATGGCTCCCGGAGCGATTGGTGGTCCCAACGGTCGCGGAAACGATGGCATTTATTTGTGCGATATTCATGGAAACCGGGAATTGATCTACCGCGACCCGGCGATCGCCTGTATTTCGCCGATGCCGCTTGCCGCTCGTCCGATGCCGCACTTTTTACCGACAACTTATGAATTGGACACGATTGAACATCAACCGTATCTTGGACTTCGCGAAGGAGGTCGTATTTACCACCGGGAAGTGGACGGAGACGTTTCCAAGTCTCAACACACACAGGCGACCGGGACGCTTTCACTGGCCAATATTTACGATTCGCTTCGCCCATTCCCAGAAGGGGCGAAAATCAAGGAATTACGAATCATCCAACTGTTGCCGATGACCGTTCCTTCCGGTGCCCCGCCGCACCAAACCGGTATGCGTGAAGGGGCGAGCGGCGATTCCGTGAACCTTGCCCGTTGGGTGCTCGGCACCGTTCCGGTCGAAGAAGACGGAAGTGCTCATTTCGAGATGCCGGCTCAAATTGAGTTCCAGTTCCAGGCCCTTGACGAAAACGGTCTGGCGGTACAATCGATGCGTAGTTCCTCTTACGTCCAACCGGGCGAATCGGTTTCCTGCGTCGGTTGCCATGAACGCAAAAACAGTACGCCGCCGATGGCCCAATCGAAAGCGATGCTCCGGCCCGCTTCAAAAATCAAGCCGGAAACCGTGCCGGGGGCGTATCCGTTCTCGTATCCGCGACTTGTGCAACCGGTGCTCGACAAACATTGTGTCGATTGCCATGCCGATCCGGAATCCAAAACGTTTTCGTTGGCAAAGGACCCGATTGCCGACAAGTTTTACGCTTCGTACAATAATCTTGCAAGACCGTACGGATTTACGACTTACGGCGATCCGTTGCGAACGATTCCCGGCAGGTTTGGTGCCCGTGCCGCACCGCTGTACCGGATTCTCAAGGAAGGACACTACGACGTGAAACTTTCCGACGAGGAAATGCACCGGATCGTTTTATGGCTCGACTGCCTTTCGAACTTTTACGGAGTGTACGAAAAAGAGGGGGGCGAAGCGCAACTGCAAGGCAAACTCGCTTGGCCGACGTTGGAATAAAAAGTTCGCATCGGTACTTGCCCCGTCGCTGACGACTTTTTGCCATGTTTTTACGGTGTTACATGGTCGATCCGTACATTCCGGAACATAAACGGATTGGTGCTGATGATGTACGGTTTGCCGCTTTTGACGGTCAGATTTTCAATGAGCACCTCCTCCGTGATAACGTACGGATATTTTTCGACGTAATCTTCGCTGGTGTACGCCCTGTTGAAATTGGCAAAGATTTTCGGTCCCTGATAGCCGTCCACCGGGTTCGTGTCGTCGATGACAAGACCGTCGATGGTGATCTTTCGCGGCATGTAACACGTATACCCAAAATCATGCAGGCCGGAATAGCTTCCGCCGATTAAAACGACGTCGGACGGCGCACCGTTGCGTGGTACATACTCGCAGTTGCGTATGACGATTTCCCCTTCCCAGGTGCAGCCGTAGTCGCTTCGCAGGTTAATGAATGTCGAACCGCAAACTTTCGTGTTTTCCACGAGAAACAGACCGCAACCGATGAGGTTCATGCTCTGGTGTCCCAAAACCGAATTTTTGACCGTCGCATTGGCAACCCCCTGATGGGCGTCGAAGCGTGAAAACGACACGTTGTCGAGCGTCAGGTTCTTGGACCAGTTCGATCCGAAAATTCCCCACAGTTTGGTGTCATGTATGCTGTTGATCTGCTTGCAGTTTTTGAAAGTTACATTGGTCCCCCTGGCGACGGTGATGTCATACGTTCCCGTCGTAACCGGAGTCCCGTCGGCGTTTGTAACCACGGCGGTTCTGTGGCCCGACAATGAACAGTTTTGCACCATCACATCGGTACAATTGGACACGGCGATAAATCCACCGTAAGGTGCGCCGTATTCAAGTTCGTCCGTTACGACATGATACACGCCGTCAATGACCACATTGGAACGTGTTATGCTTATGCCGCGAGCGTAGTAGGCTCTCGACATTTCCTGATTGTCAATCGTGGTGAAGTGTCCCCCTTTGACCGTCAGCGTTTCGGGATCAATCGGATACGCCGTCATCGAACTGATGGTGTCAAAGTCCCAAATAATCGGAGCTTTCATGTCGACGTTGCCGTTTTGATCGACGACGAACACGTCGGTCTGCGGCGAACCGTTGTTTTGGTTCGATCCATAACGGATGTAACGCAGGGTCGTATTGTCGGTTACGATGATGACCGAATCACGTTCCAGTGTCAGGTCGAGCTTTTCCTGATTTTTTTGGAGCGTTTTCACCGTCGTAACCGGCATGGAAGGAAGTTTTGACGAGATTCTGAATACAGGGGCACTACGGTTTTCGACCTTAGTGTCGTCAATGAGGAATTTGGCGTCTCCCCAGTCCGTGTCGGTTTGTATCCTGGCGGTTTTGTTTGCGCCGCCGATGTAATAGGTCGCCCCTGCATCCGCTTGGACGGGCAAGCCAGACTCGTTGGCGGCGTCATGAGCTTTGACGATGGCGTCGAAGTCGTCGGTAACACCATCGCCGACCGCTCCGTATTCGCTGTAAGTAACAACCTGCGCCAACGCGGTTGCCCCGAAAAACACCGCCAAACCGACGGTGAACATGAGAATTGTGTTTTTCATCTTTGATAATTCAGCTTGTCATTAACTCAAACCGTAAACGCCTTTGGCGACAATCTGCTACCGAAGGTTTACATTCTATCCGATTTTTCATTCAACGGGAATCCGGATCGTTTTTTTTCGAACGACGCCTTAATATCGGATACCCTTCGAAAATGATTTGATCCGATCCTCGAGCAACATACTACGTTAAATCCTTTGCATCTGCTCCAGGCTTGTTGGTCGAAACCCGGCATGTTATTTTCATTTTCGAAATAGCAGACTCTTGCAATCGGCATAGTATCTGTGGTAAAATGCGCGGTAACCATTCACCACTCTCACTCATTTTCAAGGATGCGACTGTGCGACCATTTTGGCTTTTGTTCGTTGTTTTTTGGATGATAGCAGCTTGGACCGCCCCGGTCTTGGCTGCGGAAATGCGTACTTGGACCGACCGAACGGGTCAGTTTACCGTGGAGGCCGAGTTTGTCCGCTGGGACAACGGGAATGTTCATCTCCGTAAGACGAACGGCAAGGAAATTACACTCCCAATGCTCCAGTTAGCCCCTGAGGACCTGGGCTACGTGATGAACTTACTCCAAACCCAGTTAAGTCCTTCAGACATGGCCAAGGTGATAAACTCACTCCATGCCCAGATGTCTCAACTGCGGTCCGGCACAGGCACCAACCGACCAAAGCCCGGCACTGCCCCCACCAAAACAACCATCACCAGTGCGAAATCACCGCCAGTCGCGGCCAAGGAAAAACGCACTTGGACCGACAGCACCGGCCAATTCAATGTGGAAGCCGAACTTGTCCGTGTCGATGGCGAAAACGTCCTGCTCCGGACAACAAACGGCAAACAACTCACGATTCCTTTGGCCAAGTTGAGCAACGCAGACCGAAAATACGTAACAGGGCACGACGTAACCACGGACATTGCTACCAGTCGCGTGACCATCAGCGAGGCCGGCCTGCCGGAACCTGTTCAAGTTTCACCCGGCTTCGGCCTTGGAGAACTCAAGCAAGAGACGCAGTGGGACTGCCCGCCGGACCCGTGCCCCGCTGAAAAATTGGACGGAAACGTCCGGCCTTTGACTTTCGTGACCGGTAAATTTCCATTCGGCGTTTCCGAGGATAAATCCAGTATCTTTTTTAACGGCAACGGAAGTAGGGTGGCCTTTGGCATGAACGTCTCGCAACCAGACAAAACCACGAATTTCACGAAACACTCCAGAGTATGGATTGGTGACATGGCCACTGGGCGGACTGTTGACACAGCCTTTGGCGAAAAACTTACTCTGCTTGGCATCTCGCCGGGCGGCCAAAAAGTCGCATTACAAAGCGGGGATTGGGAGTCTCGCAACGATGAAGGTGCTCGCCAACATTTGTATATCGGTGATGTGACCGGTTCCGGAATCGTCATCAATAAAGCGTTTACCCCTTTTGATCGCTTTGCCAGTCGTAATGATAAGAAAGGTGACATTATGTGGGCCGATTGGGTAAGCGACGACCTTATACTCGTCCAGTCCGATTCCGGACTGAACGAATATCCCCTGTTACTTCTGCTCGATGTCAATCAGGGGAGGACCGTATGGGAACAGCGTCTAAGCGCAAAAAGCACGGTATGTCTTTCGCCGGGAAGACGGTATGCAATTATTGTTTCAGATTTTGCCATTCCTAAAAGTAAGAAAAGTGGAGCCTTTCTGCTCCTCGCCGCAACAGGTGAAGGGATCGGTCGATTAGACGGTGTCGAGCCCTCAACGATCAGCGATTTTGCATTCTCACCGGATGGAAAAACCATCGCCTCATGCACCTTCGACAGTGTTATGTTTTGGAATGCGACGACCGGACAGAAGCAAGGGGCGTTCTATGTTGGCGGCGGTAAGCCGCTACAGTGGTACGACAATCGCTACCTGCTGGCATCACGCAGGCTGATCGACACGCAAACCCAAAGCGTTGTCTGGGATTACAACTATGACCGGACCGCACGGGCTTTCGGCGGGAAATTTTGGTACACGGCGTCACTCGGAAACGACATAAAAGTATTAAGCGTAACGTTGCCACATCCAAAGGCGATTGAAACAATCAAGAACAATCCTTCCATTTTCTGTGTTGCGCCCGGCAAATCCGTCGCACTGGTGCTGGACGGCTCCATCCAGAACGGGCGAGCGGAAATTCAAAAATACATGGAAGACGTTTTCAGGGAAAACGGATGGAAACTTGCGAACAATGCGCCCGTAACCGTGATGCTCAAGGCCACCGTGGAACCGGAAGAAACGGCCGCCTACATTGGAAGAGGCTCCGGACTAGTGACGGTTACATTCCGGCCCAGAAAGTTTATGGTTGAGATACAGGCAGACAATAAGACGGTATGGGCACAGCACGCCAGGGTGGCTCCGATTTTGATCGAGCACCAGGCGAACATGTCGGTGCAGGAGGCCGTGAATAAATGGATAGCAGATGCCGATTATAAAGAATGGTTGCTCAGTGTGAAATTTCCAAAATCGATTACCGACCCCAACAAAATCGGCTTCTCGAGATTGACGGGCTCTGGTATCGAGGAATGGGATTCTCAAAAGTAAGTCTTAAACTCGAAGCTGTTTTTTCTGAAAATCAATATGAAGTGAAAATACATTTGGACAACATTCTTCCGCTTTATTGAACGAAATTCGCGATGGGATTCAGTAATCTTGTACCCCCTGTTCTTCCAAGTGTGATCGACCGAGGTTGTCCGTTCTTGGAATATTTTTGGGAAAATTCTGTTGCAGGAACCAGTCCTTGTAGTGCATTTCCTGCATTTCTTGAGTGATTTGCTCTTGCACCGTTGCTCCGGTACTGTTCATAACCATAGGTGCTTTCGTTTCGTAAACTCGCTCCCAGAGAGTTTCGGTATCCTGTTGAACAAGGATGTGGTATCTTTGGGACCGATATTTTACTTCCGTGTGACCGGTTCTGCGGCTGGGGCCGTCCGCGTAAACGGTCGTTTTCTCTTCGCCTTGCGTGACTTTCAGAAGAAACGTTACGGGGGCATTACTGGCAAGAGTCAGTCCGTTGTTTCGTAGTTTTTCTTCGACGGAGCGTCTGATTTCCTCCTGATCTCGGGAAATCGAGGAATCCATTTTCAGCGTGACCGTCATTCCGGGTTGAACAATGAACCGATCATGGTCGTTTTTATTGTCCGAAAATTGGTCGAGAGCCTTTTTATGGGGCAGTTTGACGCCGACGAGCGTTCTGCTGGAACCCCGCAGTGTTCCCGTCATGTACCAGAATTGTCCGCCGAAGTAAGAAATGTTATCGATAAATCCAGCGTACACCCAAACCGGAGCTGGCAAAGTGATATCAATCAATTCGCCATCGACCATCAAATATTGGTCGCCCACCCAGGAAAAATTGACACTACTGGAAGAGTAAGCTCCTCCAACAACAAACGCTTCTTCCGGTTTTCCAGTGGTTGCGTCCCAGATGCGAATCATTGTATCACCGCAGGACGCGATTTTTCGACCATTCGGCGAAAAGGAATACTTCTCGTTCTCAAACTTGCCGATACCTTCGAGAGTTCCAACGGTTTTTCCACTGGCTGTTTCGATCAGATGCACCGCTTTTTCCGCTTTGATGAGAAAATATCTGGCATTGGGAGAAAGCGTCAAGGTTTTTTCCACCATACTGTCCGGACGGAGTCGCCAAACGGCCCGTCCCGTGTTGATGTCTACCAAAACCAACAGGTTCTGTCCGCCGGCGGTATAATAAATGAGAACGTGATCATTCGACGCCCAAATTGCTTTTTCCACGTCGGCATTCTTCTGGCCTGATCTTTGCTCTGGATTTTCAATGGGATTCAAAATGATAAACGGTTCAAGTTGATTCGAAGTGCATTTCATGATGTGGATTTTTCCTTTTTGCCCCCAATGAATTCCCTGTTCCCACGGCGTTTGAAGAAACATTGCCTTGCTTCCGTCCGGGGAAAGTCCATACGAGGTCAAACGTAGCGGAGTTATCATCACAGTCGTCTCCTCCGAAGCGACATCGCCGAGAAAGATTTTTGTCGAGTCGTCTTCTTTCTCATCATTTGTTATGAAAGAATATTTCATCTGAAATGCGTAGAGCACTTTTCGACCGTTGCGGCTGAAAAAGAATTCGTAGTCTACCGGGGAAGAGTGAATCGGAGCTTCACCGGTATGGAATGTGAATATTCTCGAAGGGAGTTTTACCGCCGGCGAGGGATCAGGCGGACAAGACCATCTCGTATCGCCGCGTTTTCCGGTGGCTTTCACGTTTTTGATATTGACCGTTTTGGTGGTCGCTTTTGATGGAGAAGTATCCAACGTTATTGGCGCAGGTCGTTCTATCGCTCCGGCGGGGGCATCTTTCGTGAGATAGCGTTTGTCCGCTGAGCTCAGTTTGCCGAGAGCGAGACTCAAGACTTTTCCGTCCGTTTTTTTCAGTTTGACCATATTTCCGTCAAAACTTTCAAGCGACGCTTCAATCGTGGAAGACCCCGAACTGTTTGTCCAAGTTCGCAGCCCGGTCTTGTCGGCTGTTTGAAAGTTTCGTTTTGCCGTATCCCGTTCCGCCCACATTTTTTCTCTTTCCGCATCCCTCTCAGCCGCTCGTTCATCCCGTTCTATCCGCTGTTTTTCCATCTCCGCCTGGAATTCGTTCCAGCGTGTTTCCTCTACCTTTTCTTCTTCTTCCCTTTTTTTCGCCTCCGCCTCCCATTTTTCTTCCAGTTCCTTACGCGGTTTATCCAATTCTTCCAGTTCTTCGCCCCACTTTTTTTCCCACTCAGCCTGCTTTTCGGCGGCACGACTTTCCATTTCCGTTGAGCTGTGCCTCGCTTGAACTTCTTCCTGCTTCGCCTTAATGAAGTCTTGGTCAGGTTTGGAAAGGTCTGCCATCGATACGGTCAGGATTTTGCCGTCGTCCTTCCTCTGTAACGTAACGGTGGTACTCTCGACGCCGTTTCTGTTGGTGGAACTATAGCCACGGTACGCTGCCTCGACAGGGAACCCTTCTGCACTGCCCGTCCAGGTTCGACACTCTGCGGCAGCCGGCGGATTTGCACGCGGTCCCGGCAGATTTGCACGCGGTCCCGGCGGATTTGCAACTCGAGGTGTACGGTCGCAACCAACGAACGAAACGAAAAACACCGCCAGACCGACGATGGACATGAGAATCGTGTTTTTCATCTTTGATAATTCAGCTCACTAGCGTCCAAAGGACTGAACGCAAAAACGTTTTAAGGTATTGAAATATAACAAGTTACAACTATAATCGACCTGTAAGGACTTGAAAAGGGAATGGGTTCCGAAAAATTTCCAAGTCAGGCAGGTACACATGTACGAAGGTAAAATGGTGTTCTCGCAGGTCATGGCTTTGTTGCCTTGGC
>Ga0209628_10004018_pt1 | contig 10502 bp, 13 predicted proteins | sample TergutCu122P4_FD_187285 | JGI IMG/M metagenome (GOLD analysis project Ga0209628, IMG submission 187285) | Cubitermes ugandensis P4 segment gut microbial communities from Kakamega Forest, Kenya - Cu122 P4 (SPAdes) (version 2) | ecosystem: Host-associated > Arthropoda: Insects > Digestive system... | reverse complement strand
TCCTACGACTTCCACATCGCTGGCAACGGGTTGTACACAATGATGGTGACTACATTGAAGGACAGTAAAACTTCGAAACATGTACCTATTTTGTGTCAGTTGTAAATAAATAGTTGCCACTATTAAAGTTCCAACCCTCGTAATTCTTTTGTTTCCTGTCTGCTGCATAAAAACTTGGAAATTATAATGCAGAATTATAAACTTGCCTATTGAACTGTATGGGCGAGAAACTTCTTTAAGTGCATTAAGGGCAGAACATAGACTGAGGGTGACTGAGGGCAGGTGCTAAAGGAACATTTTGATTTAGGAAGGAGAAAGTAAAAAGAGGCGGGGAAGATTTCATAATGTGCAACTTCGTGATTTTTCTTCTTGTGTATTCTATTAGAATGATTAATTTAGAGACAACGAAGAGGGCTAAGCACATGTCAGGCAGACAAGAGAAAATACTCGTATATAAGTACATGGTTTTGGTGGAAATATCTGAATGAAAGAACCGCTTGGAGACCAAGGCTTAGATGTGTAGACAATACTGAAATGGATCCTAACTAAGTGTAAGACGATGGTGTCAACTGAATTAATCTGCCTCGAAATAGAGACAAGTAATTGGCTATTGTAAAAATGACAATAAGTAATCGAATTTGTTGAAGTGGGGAGAATTTATTTACTAGCTATGCAACTGTTAGTTTATCAAGAGGACTCTGCTATGTTATGGCGCTGCTTACACTTCTCTCTGCCTCCCGTTCACTCCCGTAACGTACTGACGAAATCAAATTTTACATTCGAACGCCTTGTGAATCAGGTAACCACAGTGTTTGTCCACCTCATTGAAGCCGCAAAATTTTTACATATGCAATTTGCAGTATCTTCAGATCAGTTCTTGACGCTTATACACCCTGATATGGACTATTAGCAGGGCTGAACATTAAGTGAAAGATAAAGATTACCACATAACATGCCTTTGCATGCACACAGTGAAGGCAGAAGTATAAATCCAAACCATTCGCAACCCGGCACAACAAGAAGGTTTGTAAGCATTGTAAGTATCTGTAAATAGTCTAATGTGATAGACAGTATACTCGTATGTAAGCACAAATTTCGTCTCGGTGATGTTGTCATTTTGTGTAGGAAATATTTCACAGGCTTTGCACATTGCACACTGACTCTGGTGCCCACCGAGCCTCCTGTTCAGTGGGCACTGATGGATCTTTTCTACGGGGTAAAGCTGCTAGGACGTTAGGGTGGCCACTCACCACTTCTACTGCGAAGTGTAACATGGAGTGGAGTATTACCTCCACTCCCCTCTACGGTTTTATGGCGTGGCCAAGCACACCTGTAGGTTTGTAACGTTCTAGCGTGTCCGCGCAGAAAAGTCTTCGTTGATTATTTGTGTATTTTTTCGTACCCTAGCAACGGCGCTACAATGTATGCCTTGGTTTATCCCGAGAGTGATGGCGATTTTCTGTGTGGCTTATCCCAGTATCATAACAAGGGATATCGGATCGTAACTTGTATTGCTTATATGGATTTTCCCCGCGTATTAAGTTTTTCCAACTTAGCACAGGAGTTCCATACGAATGGTAATAAAACTGGGAGTTTTCCTGGAAACCAAGCTTTTAATAACAGATTAACAACGCTTTTATCATTTCTTTTCTCAAAATAACTATTACTGTATTCACACCCATCATACCAGTGACGGGAACAAGTGCGTGACGGATGGACGGACTATAAATTATAGATTTCAATGTCTGACTTCGTATGTAAATTTACAGAGATTCATTAATCGGTTATAGTATTTCGTCCCGGTCACCATATTGGAATAGCATATTTTTAAAAATATCTGTCAGTATACAAAACACCCTGCAGTGTTTATCAGTGGGGTTATTCCCTCATCGCGTTTCATATGACAGCCAAGTTGATTCTGTCGCTCATGAAAAGTTAAAGTATCTGGGTCCAAAATATTGCAGTGGGATTATTTTCGTAGATAAATTTGTGAGATTCAAAGTATTAGTGTCGATATTATTTGTTTCGAAATCCGGGGAAGGACAGTCACACGGATACAGAAAGGAAATCAAGAAAGGTGCAATAGAATATAAAACTAAGGAAAATGTCTATAGAAGTATGCATACGTATATACAGGGTGGCGCACGAAATGTCATACCATTGATTGTGCACGTAACACATTTTTATTATTACAGAAACATTTGACATCTGGTGCAGAATTAATCCTCATAGGCTGGAAAATTGTTCCTAATGAAGAACATGTTCTATGTGACCACCGTTTTGCCTCACAACCTCTTGCAAATGAACCCTTGCATTCGTCACAACTTTTCGACACAAGACTTCAGAAGGCACGTGGCACAACTTCACTATGTGGGCCCTGAGCTGCGCTACATTTTCTGGCCTCCTTTGGACGAATGCAAGGGTTCATTTGCAAGAAGTTGTGAGGCAAAACGGTGGTCACATTGAACATGTTCTTCTTTAGGAACAATTTTCCAGCCTATGAGGATTAATTCTGTACCAGATGTCAGATGCTTTTATAATAATAAAAATGTGTTACGTGCACAATCAATGGTATGACATTTCGTGCGCCACCCTGTATATTTACCAACAGTATTTTGTTTATGTGGTTCCTTACACAAGGAAAGAAGGAATAGTAACTAACTGTGTGAAGAGGAATCCCTCCTTGTTGTAAGAGTATGTAGTAGATGGAATGTGAACACATTGTTGTCTTGAGAACTGACATTAAAATATTTGTATACTCTGCCCAAGTGCATGTTGTGGCAGTGTGTAGCAGGATTATGCACAGCCATACTTCCTGCTAGAGTTAGCTTTGAAAGTATTGAGTTTTCTCTTTTAAGTTTCTTTTTTTTGTTGAACTCAGTGTGTTTCTGAGTCTTCTTAGTCACTGAATTATGTATTGTATGCCACACAGAGTTTTCATGTGGAGAATGTGAGGTCTGAAGTTCCCTTTGCTGGCTACCACCATCATCATCAGCATCATCATCATCATAATCATCATTGCAGTGCTTTGAATGTATGCAGTCCTCCATTTTTTGGTGTCATACTTCAAAAATGAAAGCCTGCTCCCTTCCCAAATGGGCACAGGCCAAAAAGGGCACTTATAAAAATACTCTGAGAATTGTACATTTAATGTGTTATGTTTATATATTTAATTTTCTCAAATTTTTTTTTCTTACTACAAGCTTTAGTGCTGCATTATTTTGAATACAACAGATCGTATAGAATTCATGAAGCATATTGTTTACTGTACAGGCTTACAGTCTCACAAGTTTTCTTTTGGTAATGTTGTATTCAGGTAATGCAATTCTTTAATCCAGCACCAAAATTGAATTTAAAGGGTGGGTGAGTGTGATGATCCTTGGAGCACATGGCCTTGGGATTTAATCCTACTTAAATCAGTATGGTTTGAAGTAGCTTGCATTTGACTGTGTTAAAACAACCTACACCACGCCCCTACCACCACCACCACTGCTGCTGCCGCCACCTCCGCCTCCACCAACACCACCACCACCACCACCATTACCACTGCCACCAACACCAACACCACATTTCATGCGAAGGACTCATTAAGTACAAATCCTGACTCCATAAAATTTTGTAGATACCACCTTAGAGGGTTGAATGAAAATCCTTGCATGCCTACCACATTGTTTACTTTATCATGCAAAAAATTACCTGATAAGAAGTTGTCTGTTTTTGAAGATACATGTTTCCATGTTATCATGTCCTTGACCATGATAGATTTATTGCATAGAAAGTCTGCACCTTCTGACAGTTGAGGGAACTTCTAGTTCTTCTGTGAGTAAGGGTAAATTGAACTGCAGGGTGCAAACAGACTCACTTCTGGGCTGTGGCAGGCCTCCTATGCGTTAAAATTGCTCTGACAGCTACTGGTAAAATGGACACACTGAATATTATTGCACAAAATTTTAGCACCCAGTGTGTTCTGATTATTGATTGTAGAAAATTAAAAATGTCTGAGTATGGAGTTTCTTCCCATGGCATAATAGTTTGTCAGATTCTGTGAGAACTGGTGACTTGGTTCAAAAGTTGCAACATGGACACATTTCATAAGCTTCCGTACTTTATTCCCTCTGAAAGGAAATAGATTAGTAATAGCATGAAGGTGAGGAACAAGATAAATGGTTGGGTATTTTGAAGACTGGATAAGGCATGTTGTTCCATCCCATATTTTATACATATATATGTATGTATGTATGTATGTATGTATGTATGTATGTATTTATATATAAGTTACAAGTTGATTTGCTGCTGGTGTACTCCTCAGGTTCTGTGAGGAAGTGACTCATGTGCTGGGCCTAGACTGGGTCCTGCTGTTCTTGCAAGGTTACCTCCATCCTACTACAGTGGTATGGGGTCTCAGAATTCTGGTAGTCCTATGCTCCTGTTCCCCTCTGCTGCAGAAGTTTCGTGAAGGCTCAAGCAATGGAGGCTGGCTGCGTGACACAGAACTAGTTCTTCAAAACAAAATGGCTCTTGTTCTTGGTATGGTTTGCACACTTCCTTGTCTAGTTAATGCAGTGAAGCTGTCATAAGTGAATTTTATGTGAATGTGATAGCAGAACCTCAAGTACTAGTGCTACAGATATCAAAGTCTGCTATTGGACATGATTCTGAGCCAGTTGTATCCATTTATAATCTTCACAACCTCTGTCCCTACTGAAAGGGCACATGTCCTACAGGTGTTGTGTAGGTTGTTACCAAGAAACTGTCCAATTCTGAAGCCTTTTAAATGTTTTGTAACACTGAAAGGTTACTTGCATAGTATGAATCAGAGTTTCACATTTATGTACTTTGTTTTTCTAGAGTGAAGACACAATAGTAAAATATACTAAGTTTCACATTCCATTGTCTTTCTTTATTGCCCCTTTCAGGCTACCAGTTGGGTGCATCCACCCCAAAATCTGGTGGGCCACGAGAGGTAAAGTCAGAAGTACTCCATGTCCCGGGTTTCCAGCGACTGAATTGGCTCCTTCCACAGCATATAGATGTACCTGAGGTATACTTCCTGCTCATGGCTCTTATGATGGGTCAGCCTGTGAAACTTCTGCCTGCTGATTCATCCAAGCTAGATCTGGACAGTGTGTGGAACTTCATGTTTGGTGTTCCAGCAAGTCAGTCTGTGACAAGTGTGGCAGGGAAAGTGTCTCTGTGTCCAGAGGTAATCAGTGGTTTTGTGCATATGTCAGTGCCACAACCCTTAATGTGAATTAATTGCAAAATAGAATTCAAAGTGAATACATCAGAGCAGAGCTGTTTATGTATTCATTAGGAGAAAGAGTGGTAAGTTAGAGACAAGTGTTTTAAATGTGTAGAAAGAAAGTGAATAAGTGGCTTATAAAGTTATACCATATTGAAATTTAATTGAAAGAAAGTTGACAATAGGGAAGGCCAAGAGTGAGATGATGAAGAGGTCAGAACTACTAAGCCTTTCTTTAATTGAATGGTTGGAAGGTAATGCTTTGGATACAGTTTTGGTATATACGTTTTTGTTAGTAAGTAGCCTGAACGATGTCTGTGCATAAGCATGTATAGTTATAGTAGAGGGAGTACTATATCTTCTGTGTATGCCATATTATCATGAATTAGTGAGTGCACGTAAGTAGGGGGTGAAGCCTGAAATTATGAAATTTTGTATTTACTTAGCCACACAACAAGAGTCCTTCCAAGCTGATGGTAAATTGATGTCCCTCTTATTTCACAAAGTTGCTATGATGTCCTGCATTCTGAGATCAGTTATAATGTGGGTGTTTGTGTGTTGGAAAAATGATGTAAGCCATAAAACTATTAGTACTGATCTGGCTTGGGTTTCACATGGCCCCACAAATTAATGCTATGGGTGCTCTTATTTCCTTCTTGGATTTTTCTAGACTGGTAGTTTTGTAGAATTTCATCATATATGCAATTCTAAAGTCCTATTCTGTTTTAAGATTTTTGTGGAAACAATAAAAGTTTCACAAATTTGATGCTATCCACTGAATGGCAAGTACAGTAATAGGACTGCTGTAGCTGGAGCCGAATGAGAGGCTTTGTTGCTGGCAAAATAACATTACATGTAGCACAAATTGTAAATACAGAACAGCTGCAACATTATATACAGAGGCGGTGTTTGAGGGTGGCAAGTGGGGCGACCGCCCAGGCCCCACTCTTTCGATAAGAAAAAACTGTTGTCCACAAACAGGAAAAAATGTTATGAATAATGAAAAAACTAAATTCGTGCGCCAAGTCGTGAAAGCTGATCTAGTCTAGACATAATCAGTGTTTACGGTAGCATAGCAATCGAGATACCGATACTCTGGCTCCACGCGGTCATGGTAGGCCCTAGGCCCCACGTACTCCTAACGCCAGCCCTGACTATATACCCTAGAAACATGGTTTGTTTCAGGTGTATAATTGTAAATATCCTGCATAAAGGTGATAACAAGGATGATGATGATGATGATAATGATGCAAAGCACTAGGTGTCAAGACAACAGACAGACGGTACACACACACGTCAAAACCAGTATGTTAACATGAAGATGCGACAATTTTATGGAATGAAGGGTACACACAGACAGAGAAGTTACGCAAATAGGCTAGATATAATAATTATAAACAACAAAGAGAAAACATGCATATTGATAGATGTGGCAATACCCACAGACAGAAATGTCACTGAAAAAGAAGAAGAAAGGAAACTTAAACACAAGAGTGTATGTATAGAGATATAAGTGTGGAACATGGAATGTATGATTATCCCGGTAATAACTGGAGCCACAGGAGTAGTAACAAAAGGGTCAAAGAAAAGTTAGAAGCTACACCAGGATAAGATTCACTAAAAAGACAGCTAAACTTGGAACATGACACACAATTCAGCAAGTACTGGAGTTTGAAACTGGAAGCCTGAGGAGCGGGGATCACTGTTGGTTTAAAAGAAGAAGAACCAGAAGTAAAGGCCTGTGGCAAGAGACATGAAGGTGGTGATGGTTGTGGTGGTGGTGGTGGTGGTGGTGAAGAGGAAGAAGATGATGGTGATGATGATGATGGTGATGACAATGGTTGTTGTTGTTGTTGTTGTTGTCATCGTTGTTGATGTCGCCGCTGCCACCGCCGCCGCTGCTGCCGCGTTAGCTGTCGTCATTGCCACTGCTGCTGCTGCTGCTGCTGCTGTTGTTGTCATTGTCATTATTGTCGTCACCATTGCTGTAGCCGTCGTCATCGCCACCGCCGCCCCTGCCACCGCTGTTGTCATCATCGTCGTCGTCGTTCTTCTTCTCCTCCTCCATCATCATCATCATCACATCATGTGACTTATTAGTGATGCTTCTGTGCTGTGTCTGAAATTCTCTTCTTCCTATGCCTGTACTTAATGTGTTTTATTTATTCTGTTGTTTGTTGCAGTCTTCTTACAAGTTGTTGCTGATTAGTGTGGTAATTGTGTAAAAATGTGAGGTTGGTTGAGTTTGTAACTGTTATAAATGTCATCATTTCATTTGGAGTTCATTGATATGTAACCTGCTGTGCTCCTTAATGTTTGTTTATAATAGTGCTAACTTTTTTTTTTAATTCCTTGTCTAATTATCCAGGCTTCACTTTCATATGACAACAAAGGGCTTGTGAAATGTATGTAAATATTTTGTCATTTTGTCTTGTCCCAGAAAAGACGTGAATACTTGATTATTTGCTTCTCTGCTTTTAGTACTTCTGCTGACTTGTTCTGGTATTTATTATTGGCACAGATTTTACTCCTAAAATAATTACAGAAGGGTTGCAGTGCAGAATAATCTTATTTGTGATTTATGAAGTTTTTTTCCTTTTATTTCACAATTACAAAAATTAAAACATGATAAGTATTGCAAAAATGTAAAGAAATGCAACAAACAAAATTTAAACATATTTACAGAACCCAATTTATTTATACAACACCATGAGAGAAACTGGAAGAAAATGTTGGAAGAATGGATGTTGATGGGATATTGAAGAAATTGTAGTCAGCAGACCTCAGAGGTGGGAAGATGCTATGTTGTTATACCCATAACTGGCCAGTTATGCCTGATTGTGATGTTGGTGATTAAGGTGATGATGTTCATGACATGTTTGATATTCTGTTCTGAATCATCTGTGATAATTTCCTGTTTCATTTCTCTGTTCAGCTGTCAGTATGAAAGTAAAATTTTATAATGATTTTTAAAATTCATATTCAATGAAAGAAAAGCTGTAATTCAGTAGGAAAAAGCCACATTTGGTGTTCCATTTTTAGTGCAGAAAAAAAAGTTAATTTTGTTTAGGGGTGAATGCAGATGTATGGTTGTCCATCTAAGTGACCTCCTGATGTAACTTAGGACATACTACTGTCCTGTGAAATTCCTCGATATGGAAGCTGGAGAAGACAGAGACATGCAAGAATCTTGTCTGAACATGGGAGTTATTGTAGGAGGCTATCCTACTGTCATGCATTATTTTGGTTTCAGTTGTGTAGTTTCAAATCTGGTGAATTTGATGTGGCTGTATAGTTAGAAGGTTTTAAAAGTGTTATATTAACTATATTCTATGTTCTTGCAAATTTGCCACAGGCAGTGATGGTGCTATTAGCCATGGTCCGTGCGATGTTGAACCAGGAAGGAAAGAGTCCTGACAGCCTCCCTGAATGGCTTCGAGATTATCCAGTGACCATTATCCAGTTTCTGTTCTTCCTGTACCACAATATGGCAGACTTTATGCCTGTTTTCATGGGAGGAGATGTACTAGGTGCTCTAGCTGGCACACTGTTCCCTCGGCAACCAGGCAGTGAAACGGGCAGTGGTTCTTCAACTCCCAGTGATGAGCCCAAGGTATTTTTTTTTGTTAATTAATTTCCTGGCATATATAATATTCTGACATTGGTGTGTACATTAAATTTCTTTTACAGCTGTGATAGAAGCTTAGGCAAGCAGCTGGCATCCAAATCATGTGAAAGAGTTTGAGTTACAGGGTTTTCATTGTGGTGTCTATGAGGATGGTTACCTTCTGTGACGTAAAACCATGTGGGTTGGTAGAAATTTACAAATATTCTGAGGAACCAACTGCCTCCATAATCAGGGTAGATGAAGGCAATGTTTTCCTCCAAAATGCTGGTAAATTTCTTTAAGACTACATGTGATCACATCCTAGATGACAGTAGTGTTAAAGTGAGAATCCCGGCCCGCCATAACATTGTTTTTAATAAAAAATGGCTTAACACATTCAATGCAACTTTCCACCCATCATAAACTTACTATGGGCTATAGTGTCCAGCAATTTGTTTTTTTTTTTTTCCCAAATGAAGGGGCAGGTAGATTGTCCCTTTGCACACAATGATGGCACCTACTGGGCAAAAGTGGAGAGGCTGCAAGAGAAAACTATTGTATTTTGAGCAATGTCTAAATGTGTTAACGGTCTCAATTCAGCTACCCAGATGAACATCTTTAATGGTGCAGGGGGGGGCGAATAAGAACCTCTGCCACTTAGAGTTACATATGATTTTCTGTCAAGGTAAAAGGACTAAATGATGCTGCACAGTGACTTAAATCGACTTGGTCCTGCAGTCTACCCGCATTTATTTCTGTGGAATTGATTGTAACAGAATACTGTGTTGCTGCCTGTAAATGTGGCATGGCAGTGCCCATTACAAATATGGTAAAATGGTTTGTGACTGATTTAAATCAAGAGTTTATAGACTAGTTTGAAAAGTGACGTGAAACCACAGGAATAACATGAGCTTTGTAGGTTATGTCATAAGAACTTTTTTTTTTAAATGCAGGTGGCCATAAATACTTACATTTGTGCATTGTACAGGATGCAGTGTTGATGTCTTCATTGCTTACTTGAGATCTGATTTAACTCTTTTGCTGCCAATGAACCAGTTCTGCTGGGCCTGTCATGATCCAATATGCATCATGCTTAGAGGCTTTATTTTGTTCTAATTAAAACATATGTTATGTCATGTGAAATATTTTATGTTTAGCATGTGTGCTACATATGTTGGGTACAGAAATCTCTCTTGCAAGTGTTGTTTTTATGGCAGTTCTTACATTGTAGTACTGTTTATGACAATAAGTGGCCAAGCACTTGGTAATACAGTGTATTTGTATCCCATCAGACCTATTCTGGCCCTGAGAGTGCAGTTCTTGTGCGATCCCCGTCTAAAGATGCCAGTTTGAGCAGTCACCCAGCACGCAAGTTTGTTATGGACTTTCTTCGGGTGATTGTGGTGGATTCTCTGTCACTCCCTGTGTCAGGGAAGGGTCCTCCAGCAATTGACCTTGTCCTGGATGCATCTCCTGATACTGCAAATATGGCCCAGCAGACGCGCTTCCAGACTGAAGTCCTGGGTACTCTGATGGAGCACCTTCTTGCTGCCGATGTCTTGATTGGTGAACAGGCTGCTTTACCTGTAGTACCTGGCGGAAGTCCACAGTATATTGCACCCAACGTCTGCTACCTGGCTGCACGGATAGTGG
>Ga0209628_10004016_pt1 | contig 10504 bp, 11 predicted proteins | sample TergutCu122P4_FD_187285 | JGI IMG/M metagenome (GOLD analysis project Ga0209628, IMG submission 187285) | Cubitermes ugandensis P4 segment gut microbial communities from Kakamega Forest, Kenya - Cu122 P4 (SPAdes) (version 2) | ecosystem: Host-associated > Arthropoda: Insects > Digestive system... | reverse complement strand
ATTCTGGAACATTTGGTGCAAGTCATAATTCAGTAGCAATATGGTCAACTATGTATGTATATACAATCTTTATGTTTTTGAGTAACAAATTGGAAGACAAAAGATTCTGCACTGAATAACAGTTAAGCATTACCTGACTTCACTCTGCTCTTAATTTCTTCATGAATGCAATTCTGATTTGTCATGGATAATCCCAAGTACTTGTACTGTTCCACTCTTTCAAAGGATTTATTGCCTGTCTTTATGTTGTGATTTTGTCCTGCACGTGGTCTTGAGACATGAACATGCTCTTAGTTTTCTCAGCATATACTTCTAGACTAATCCCCTTCCTAGTGACTACTAAAGCTTCTGTGATATTCTTTATAGTATATATGCTTCTACCCAAAATATTAACGTCATCAGCATAAACCAAAAGCTGATGTGTACCATTTAATTTCATGCCCTCCTAGTTTGCCTGAACCCTCCCAATGGCTTATTCTAAAGCAAAGTTGGAAAGCTATGGTGATACAGCATCTCCTTGTTTCAAACCATTCTTAAATAGGAAATATGTCAGACAAATGTCTGCCTACCCAGACTTTCTTATAGGTTTCATTTAAGACACATTTTTATTAGCATGATACCAAACTCGATGAGAATCACTGCATCAGTGTATTACCACTTTTTCTCAAGTATTTGATGAATGAAAAGTAGATGACCAGTAGTTGACCTGTTCTGTCAAAATCCACAATGGTGATCCTCAATAATTTCCTCAGCATATGGATTTACCCTTGACAGCAGGATGGTGGAAAAATTTTTGTACATAATTGACAAAAGTGATATGCCTCTAAGATCACCATAATCTGTTTTATCGCCCTTCTTATAGATAGGTACAATGACCAACTACTTCCTCTTCTCAGGCAATTCCTCCTTATTCCAAATAGAATTTTTAAGTTTATGGATCTCAGAATGAATTGTCCTACCTCCTGCTTTAATCATTTCTGCTGGAATTTAATCAGTACCTGGTGACTTTTGTCTTTTTAGCTCTTCAATAGCCATTTCAACCTCAAAGGCAATGGGTTCATGCACTAGTGGCTCAGCTATACGTAAATCAGTCTGCCTATCATCATTAACCCCATTTACATTCAACAGCTGAATCGATTCCTCCACCAAAATATTGTGGGAGTGTGCAACAGTATAACCCCTCTCATCCTTTACTATAGCAATTCTACACTGGTAACCCTTCTCAAAGTCACTGATGCCCCTATACAAGTACCTGATATTGTTGTTATTACTGTTTGTTTCAAGTTCATTATTTAGTGTGAACAATTCATACCACATAGATCAAGCAAGCAGATTCCTCTGAAATCTAGGAACCATCTTCTTCTTCTTCTTCAATCGGCACTGCAACCCTTGTGGGTTATGGTCTGCTCAAGTATCATTGAGTATTCTCAGCAGGAAGGTTTTTTACAGAGTGCTGTTGCCAGCGGCACATCAAACCCCAAACTTGGAGGACCAGTGATTAGAACATTCCAATTCCCGCCACCAGGTGTCCCTCACGTCTGAAACGATGCGAGCGAACCCCAGCAGCAGAAGGTGGAACTATGGGTGAGAAATTGCCGAGAATTTTGCCAAGAGTGGCGACTTCCACATCACTTTTCTTTTACATGCCGTAAATTTACGACATGGGACCGATGGCTTTACTTCCCCTCTGAAGGAAGGCGCGCTGAGGATTTTTCGCCTGAAAAATCCTATGGCTTCGGCTGGGTTTGAACCCGTGAACTTGGGTACCAAAAGCCAGCATGGCCACCTCTAGACCACCGAAGCTGCTGAAATCTAGGAACCTATCTACCCAAATACATAGCATCACACCCCAGAAGACAGTTATTTCTTGACCACTATTGTTTCCAACTCAATTTTCACAGTACATATTATAAATTATTTCCATAGAAATTACACACCCAGAACAGTTTTAAAATAATCTTACCTGAACATCCTCATACAAGTGTTCCTCATTTCCACAGCTGCTCTTTGGCACATTTTGGTACATATGGTGCTCCTTGCATTCTGAAGTCAATTCCAAATGAACGCAGTTGTCCTGACACTGTGGAATATTTACAGGTTCATATGATACATTATCTTCCAGTCTTTGTTTCTCATCTGTTATGGATTCATAAACATCACAGTCCGTCCCCCTGGATGGGAGATTTTCATACCCAGTTGTATTCTCGGATTTTAGTAATACCAGACTAGTATCTTCCGCCAATATTTTTCCTCCTGTTTGCAGTGGACTCATAATATTGACATATTTCGAATCATGAAGTGATATTCCATTGGAATGACTAATTATGTCTGACATGTCCACATTTGTGATTGGCCCTGGCACATTCTCATACCTTGTCCCACCACACTTCGATGCATGTGAAAGCATACTCTCATAGCTGTTCTCATGCTCTAAATTTGGTGTCAGTGCTGGGGTTGGTGTGGGTGAAGCAGAAACACTAGGCTCTCCCAGTCGATGATACTTTGTGCTGCCTGGTGTGGCAGGACTAGGAGTAAGTTTGAGATCATAATCTGGAGTGTTTGTGGTACTGCTGGTGCTGCAAGTTTCTTCATCCAGAAGTGGTGAGTACAAGAGCAGTGGTGTGTCAGGAGTGGGCAGTCCTGAACTGTGAACTGTGAAGCTTTCATTATCAGAGACTGTTGCCTCTGCCAATGACGGACTTGTATTGTTCGTATGAGCACTTATGGTGTTGACTGTGTTCGGAGGACTGTCAGCAGATGCGGCGGGAGGGGAGATGACGCCGGAAGGTTTCGGATCAGGTACGTTCACATAGTGACGCTGCGGATGAACTTCAGCTTGCACTAGCAACTGTGAAGAGAAGACAAAATCTAAACAAATTACCTCATGTACAAAGGTGCAGAGTATGCCATGGCTCAGGCAGTTAGTTTCTGGTCTCTGCTGAGATTCTAATTCAACTATAGGCCAGTCTATGTGGGATCTGTGGTGCACAAAGTGGCACTTGGACAGGTTTTCCCTGCGTACTTCAGCTTCCCTATGCCACTATCTTTCCACTACCACTCCATACTCACATTTCATTCACCTACCACAAACATTATATAATCTTGAAGTAGACAGCATTGGTAGGTGAAGTACTAGTAAAATAAAATATTAAAATACTATGGCCAATTTTATCACATAAAAGTCAAGGGCTATATTTAATTTTGCACACTGATTAAAATACACCACTCTATCGGTTAGCTATTTACATATAACCAACAGTCAATCAGACAATCAAGAAATTTTCCACCCTTTTATGGAACCTGAACATTCACTGCCATGCTCACAACAGACTGCCACTGGTCCCTACATCATCACATCCTATTTATTTTAAGATTCTGTTCATTATCATCCTAAGACTACCAAGTTGTCTCTTCCATTTAGGATTCCTGACCAAAATTTTGTATGCATTTCTCCTCCCTCCTGTCTTTTCTACATGCTCTACCTCTCACACTCTTCGTCATTCAATCATTCAAATAACATTTGGTAAGGATAAAAATTGTGTAATGCTTCATGATGCAATTTTCTCTAGCATTCTACTGCTTACTCCCTCCCCCATTTAAATATGCTCCCCATTGCTGTGTTCTCAAATAGCCTTAATCTCCAAGTTTGACACTCACACGAAACAGGAGGATAATCACAGTTTTGTATAATCATTTTAATCTTCATTTACATAAGCAGAAGATGGAAAGACAAAAGATTCTGACTTAAATAACAACAATCATCCTCTGCAATGAATCTGCTCTTGATATCTTCATGGACAGAAATTGGATTTCTTAAAGTTTTGTCCAAACATCTGCCCTCTGTCACATTTCTGAAGGATTTATCTGTCACCTTTATAATTTCTATATTTTTCCTACATTCCACAAAGGGATGACTAAAAAGGCTCTTTAGTGTTAGTTTATCTCAGTGAATTGTATACGAACAGTTGGAGACTTTTATTAAACTTCTAGCTTTCACCCAACATATTTGTATAATCACTGTTAGCAGTGACCGGATATATTTTTAGAACAACTGATTAAGCTAGAGAGCAGGCTATGGGCTGGAAGATCAACTATCCAATTCGTGACAAAGGCAAGAAATGTCTTTCCTATATAAAGCTCAGACCAGCCCTGGTACCCTCCCAGCCTCCTATTCACTCCACCTTCTCATCTCTTTAATCCTTCCTGTGCTTAACTACTTACACACTGGGGCACAAATAAAAATTAATCCCACATGTGAAATGTTATTAGCCACTTGGGAAAAGCTCATTTCACTAAAATAGACCAAAAATACCTAAGACAGGAATGAACAAGGCAAAAATAAACCACAGTCCCCACAGTAAAAATACTCAGTGACAGGACAGAATTAGTGGTGCCAAAAAAGCCCAACTATTCCACAATTTCTGCATGCATTACCACAACATATTTGTCCATCATTCAAAGTTCCACTGCCTTCTAACTGGTATCCTGCTCCCAAAACGTTGTCTTGTTCAAATCTCCCATGCATGCTACACATCCCACCACTCTTACTGTCCTTGATTTAAGCACTCTAACAATATCTGGTACAGTGTATGAATAATGAAGTTCATCTGTGTGTAATTTTCTCCAGTCTCCAGAATCATGAACCAACCAAACGGAAAAAAATCACAAGACTGCCTTCTAACTGGTATCCTGCTCCCAAAACGTTGTCTTGTTCAAATCTCCCATGCATGCTACACATCCCACCACTCTTACTGTCCTTGATTTAAGCACTCTAACAATATCTGGTACAGTGTATGAATAATGAAGTTCATCTGTGTGTAATTTTCTCCAGTCTCCAGAATCATGAACCAACCAAACGGAAAAAAATCACAAGACTGTACGATAGCTACCTGCTGGTTCTCAGGACTCTGGCTGTCAATGTAGCGCAGTTCTGCAGCTGAACATGCCAGCTGCTCTTCCAGTCTTGATCGCTTTGATCGACTGGAGCCCTGAGGTGAGATGGGGCCTGCACATGTCTTTTGTTTCTTTGGTGAAGGGTCAGCACTTGGGCACCCACTCAGTGGGTCCTCAGGCCGTGCACGAGGCACTGGCACCCGCTTATTGTACATCTGTAATTTAGCATTAAATTTTTAGAACTGATCACAGCCTGTCCTGTAGTACACAACTTTCCTTTAAATTTCAATGCAGCCTAATAAATAAATCACAAAAGAACATTCAGACAGAAGCAAATGACTTCAAAATTCAATTACCATTTATTGTAAAATTAACAGCACATTAAGTATAGGCAATACATGCTATAATTCAGTTAAGACTGTTACATTTTTCTGTACATTGTACAAAAACATACAAATTAAATAAATTGTAACTGCACCTCATTTTAGGCTTGTGAAGCTAATAAACCTGTTGCAATATAATACCACCTGAGAAGCTGATGGAAATTCAAGAGGTAAAGAAATTCTCTTCCTTTTATAAAACCAAAGGCTCATAGCCATGTTCACAACAGCCAACCACCACACCACATTCTGAGCCAGATAAATCCTGTCCACATACTCACAACCTACTTTCTTAAGTTGCGCTGTAAATTTATCCTATCCTGTGCTCCCATGTCTCCCCTTCAAGTATTCCAAACACACAGTCTAGTCTTTTGTGCATTTCTCACCTCCCCCCACAGTGCTGCAAGATACATTCATGCCCTCCTCCCTGATTTCATCACTATAATAGTATTAGATGAAAAACATAGTACTTTTTGTTCCCAAGTATAAAAGTTCATTAACATTCTTCTGAAAACAGAAGCAGCAGATTCCACTGAAATGCTGATAACAGCCTACAAGACTACACAGTGCCATAATCTAGAAGGCCACAATATAAATTTCTATTGCTATTATGACAGCTGCCAACTTCATCCTAACTCATTCTTAAAAATATAAAATTTCCACTACTGTGACAGCACCAGAATGTCACTCTGTTTGTTGTAATACTTATCACTACCACAAAGTCTGTATAAATTTCAAACAGAAAAATTCCACAATTTCCATTACCAACCATAGTTTCTAAACATAACCCTCCCACTGAGTCACACCTACAAAGAGGGGCACTTGATATCACAGCGTCCCTGAATATGCAGAACATGTAACCTTCGCCAGCTACATTGAGATGAAGACAAAAATAGACATGTAGGTACGTCTCATTTTCATTTACTGCTGCCACTTAATGGTCCAATTTGTAAATAACAAAATCACTGCAAGGAACTCAGTCCTTGCAAAAGCCAACAGTTCCTAAGCCAGCCATGAAATTTCCCACATTATATGAAACCTGAAGGTTCACTGCCATGTTCACAAAACCCTGTCATCTATCCCTAACCTGTGCCAGATGAATCCAGTCCATCCCCTCCCATTATACTTTTGTACAATTTATTTTCAAGTTCTCCTTCAAATCCGTGCCATCTTTCAAATGGCGTCTTTCCTTCAGGTTTTTCCAGAAAAGCCCCATACACATTTCTCTTCTCCCTCACATGCCATATGCCTTGTCCATCCATAACTACTCTCTGGCACCAGAATTAAATACCTGTAACTATTTGTAGGAGACCAGAATTTAAAGGAGGGCTGCATAAGAGCACATATACTTTACAATGTTCGGTATTTGAGCAACACACGGTGTATTACAAACATAAGATGTTTGGTGCCAAAGAGTTAACTGTGATTTCTGCATTAAGACAAAATAAGGACAGAACTGCCAGCCATGAGGTTTTATATATCTGGATTACTGTGCCAGAAAATAAATCACTATGCTTTCTTAACTCTGCAGAAATACATTACGCATGGGCAGTTAAACACCTCTGAAATAGAACTACCTTGATCACACCCTCTCCAGGTATGCTGCTGGAAGTTGCACTTCTGTCCTCAAGTTATATCTAGTGAGCCACTGGCTTACACTTACCATCTGCTGTCGGACCCTGCATGAAGATCCTACACGGGGAGATGCATGTGACATGATACTGCCACTACCCATTGAGGTAGATATCAATGTTTCATCTTCAGAAAATATTCGCATCTCTGACTCTTCCAAGTCAAAGTTCAGCCGAATCTCACTTAGGTCCAGTGATGAGGAGAAGTGACCCTCAGCATCCTCTTCTGGCAGCTTTGATGGCCTACAAACAAGACAATTGTGAGAAACAATACGCCATTCCTCCTGACTTTCTTCTTTTTGCTTGAAGAGGTATTTGGCAAACGGTTGAAATCCCAGACTACACTTTCCTACAGCTTCACATGTCAATCAGTGTGATTATTATTTGTGGGAGACAATGAAATATAGAATCTATGAAAACAATTTTTCTTTGCAAGAAATAAATGACTATTTGAAGACACACTACAAATCTGTCCTGTGTCAAGAAATATTTTCAGAAGGTGTAAGGCCTGCTTCAAGTTATGAAATATGGCAAGCTGAAATGCAAGAAAATAACTGATTCTAAATTCCTGGTCAATGTAGACTTCATATGTGATAAAGCTCATGACAATTGCCATGCTGATGGAAAAACAGGATGCTCTGTATTTACACTCCATTTGGCTGTATGTAGGTTACTGATTAATGAAGTCTCACGTGTACACATGTCATATATTATTAGCAGCCACAGAAAATGACTTATGAATAAATTAGTATAGGTAAGACAATACAATGTGATGACTGTCTGATCATTGTTTTGATGGATTTGGTTGAATGTAATAACACAAAAATTATGGAGAATCAGTAGTAAAATTCCATTTAATATACACTTTTTAGTTTTTAAAAATTACATCTCACATGTGGTCTCCCTAGAATGGAATGCATTCTTGCAATGGGTTGCAATATATGTTTATTGATGGCCCTAATTTCATCCCTGATGTGCTCTTTCAGCTTTCCAAGTATGCAAGGTTTGTTCACACACACTTTTGCTTGAAACTGTACCCAGAGAAAGCAGTCAGGTGCAATTACAGTAGCAGACTACACTAGCCATGCAGTGTCAGTAAAAGGTGAATTGATGCAGCTCAAAAACATTGCTCTAAATCCACTGATTCCCATGCTGTGTGTATTATGGCTCAATCTTGCCAAAAGCAGAACTCACCAATGACATTGTCAGCATCCACTTCTAATGTCACCAGTGCTGCTCTGTATCATGCCCAGGTTACAGTCACTATGCATTTGCCAAAATGGCTTGCCAGGAAGGCAACTTACAAGTTGTAATTTTTAAAAAATAAACAGAATACATTAAATGGCACTTTACTTCTGATCTGCCACAATTTTTGTTTTTATACTCAACCAGACTCATCAACACAGTGACCTGAAAACAGTCACATTCTAATCGTCCATACGTATTTACTTAAATTACATCTGAAGAATTTAATATTAACATTACTGCATACAAAACCAAAATATCTATTTTTCAGATTGAAAATGTAAAAACATACAAGACTACGGTGAAGAAAACATGAATAAAACACCAACAGAACAAGTATGGGAATTTAAATAATTAAAAAAATTTGGTACTGCCAGACTGTGGTAGAGATTAGGAAAATGAAAGGCAAATGTTTATGCTGAAGTAGAATAGTTTACAAACTTCAATCAAATAGCCCGTTGGAGCACACAATTAGAAGTCCGTAAATTTTAATGATGCCACTCTTGGAATACATGAAATAAGAGATGTGAAAGAAGGACAAAAGCGGAAAACTTTAGCTATAAGTCCATGTGAATTCATATCTCCAGCAAACATCACTGAGCAGGGCCACAGACAGGATAACAGATCCTGACATATTTTTTGCACATCCAGGCATGCTTATGGCTCATTCCATTGTGCCTTGTTTTGAATGTTTAAGGTCACAGTTCTTTCAACCTATTGCTGCTCAAGAATACAAAACAATGCAGGTGCATAAAACTTTACAACATGGTTTCAGCATTTTAAGGAAGGTTAAATGTCCACAGAATGAGAAATGTTCCTGGTTACAATACATGTGTGTTTTTTTTCACAGTTGTACCGTGCATCTTGATGCTATCAAAGTCTTTTATTTACCAACTGATGCACAATAGAGTTGTTTAAAAGAACATTAAAATTTACATTAAAAGAGCTCCTACATGTTTTGGTTTAATCACCATCATCAGGTAGTGTATTATTTCAGCTTTGCTAAAGTTATAGTTATTAAAATAATCAGTTAAAATACATTGTTGTGGTTGGTTCGGTAGTGTGGCTGCATATTTTATTAGTTTCATATTGGCGTGTGTGTGGTGCACTGTTCAGAATGACACATGCCAATACGGACCTAATAAAATATGCAGCCACACTACCGAACCAACCATGACGATGTATTTTAACTGATTATTTTAATAACTATAACTTTAGCAGAGCTCAAAAAAATATGCTCCCTGATGATGGTGATTAAACCGAAACATGTAGGAGCTCTTTTAGTGTAAATTTTAATATTCTTTTAAACAACTCTGTTGTGCATCAATTAGTAAATAAAAGACTTTGATAATACATGTGTGTATTTGTCTCTACCAGGTGATTGAAATATGAGTCGTGACACACAGTGACTGCAGCCACTTTGGTGTGGACTAGTGTCTCTGCCAGGTGATCAAAGTATGAGTCATGACACACAGTGACTGCAGCCACTTTGGCGCGGACTAGTGTCTCTGCCAGGTGATCAAAGTATGAGTCATGACACACAGTGACTGCAGCCACTTTGGTGTGGACTAGTGTCTCTGCCAGGTCATCAAAGTATAAATCATATGACACACAGTGACTGTGCCTGCTTTTTTTATTGAATCTTCCCTGACTGCAGTAAAGGTGTGGACTGATGCATCTACAATGTGATCAAAGTGTGAGTCCCATGACCAAGTGAAGTTGTGTCCACTTGATTTACTAAATCTCACCTCACTACAGTATGGGTGTGGACTGGTGTCTCTGCCAGGTGATCAAAGTATGAATCATGTGATACAGATCGGCTGTGTCCACTTGATTTATTGCTTGTAGGCCCTGGTGACAACGCATCAAGATCTGAGTTCTGCCCAGCACTGGGATGTGACTCTAGGTCCAACGTTGCTGAGTTTCGACATGAGTTCGCTCCAGAAGCAAGAGATTCAGCACTTTTCACAGGCCGCAGTCTCCGCTGTCCCTGAGCCAACTCACTTTCTGTCACAGTTTTCTCCTCCTTAAATAAAGTTTCAGATAATGCATCAAAGCTGGTCAAAGTCATATCTCTGAAAACATAATATATGTGATGGATATCACAAGAAGTACCTTTAATAAGAGACTACACTTTGCCATCAAAAATCAACATGCTGTCTCTAATAGCACAGTTGAATGGTACAATACACCCACATTTCGGTGAGCCTAACTATTACTCTGGAACCTTAGGCTTTTTCAAAGGCAATGTTTCAGAAGTAGGACCTGTTACTATCAGGTATTTTACCTGATAACAGAAAAATTCCTTTTTCCAAAATGCTGTCTGTCTGTGCAAATGTACCCCCCCCCCCCCCC
>Ga0209628_10004015_pt1 | contig 10504 bp, 8 predicted proteins | sample TergutCu122P4_FD_187285 | JGI IMG/M metagenome (GOLD analysis project Ga0209628, IMG submission 187285) | Cubitermes ugandensis P4 segment gut microbial communities from Kakamega Forest, Kenya - Cu122 P4 (SPAdes) (version 2) | ecosystem: Host-associated > Arthropoda: Insects > Digestive system >... | reverse complement strand
GTAAAGCGATCACTGTATTTGCCATGTGCGCGGCGCATATGTTCACTCTCGGCGACATCAGTCCGCCCTTTACGCTTTCCATGTCTATTCCGTCACCGCAGATGTACAGGTCGGCGAATAATCTTTCCGTTCTTATTTCGTTCGATCTGCCGTATCCCGCCATTCCCGAACCTGAGACCACTTTCACTCCCGGGCATTTGTCCAGAATTGTGTTAATGAGCATGGCCTTCTGTGAAGGGACGTCGAAGGCTTCGCAGACGATGCCGCATTCTCCGAATACGTCGGGAATGTTGTCAGCATCCAATTTGATATTGTGTCTGACGATCGTCAAATGAGGATTGATCCTTCTCAGGTTCTCTTCTGTTGCGTCCACTTTCGATCTTCCGATCTGATCAAGGAAGTAATTCTGTCTGTTGACGTTTGTTAATTCCACAGAATCGAAATCCGCTATCGTCAATTTCGAAATACCTGCTCTGACAAGCATTGCCGCAACGTTGGATCCCAGCCCCCCGAGTCCCGCGATACCGATGGAAGCTTCGCTTATCGCAGCATGTATCTCAGGTGAATGCCTCGAACAGAGGGCATTATCCAGATCCTCTTTTGAAGGAAGCATCATCCGCCTCCTACGAATCCGACTATCTCAACGGAATCGTTCGCTTTGAGAACCGTCTTAGAATATTCCGATCTTGGGATTATCTTCCCGTTAAGTTCAACGGCCACTCGATCCTGTTTGTAACCCGAGTTAACGATAAGCTCCGCTACCGTCATTCCCGAATGGAAATCCGCGAGCTTTCCGTTGACCTTCATATCTTCACCTAATGATAATCAGATATTTGGTCTTGCTTTAATGATCAATTCTTTGAGTTCTTTAGCAGCGGCTTCGATATCCTTCTGAGAGACGACCGCGGAAACGACGGCAACTCCGTCAGCTCCGGCTTTGATGACCTCTTGAACATTGCTTTTGTCGATCCCGCCGATGGCAACCACCGGAATGGAGATCTTTTTTCGAACTTCAGAGATAAGATCGAGGCCCTGAGCCTGCTTCGCATCGTTTTTTGTTGAAGTTGTGAAGATCGATCCCACTCCGACATAATCCGCACCTCTGCGCTCTGCTTCCGTCGCTTCTTTCACACTGTGCGCGGAGATCCCTATTATCTTATTGTATCCCAGGACCTTTCTGGCGAATTCTATGGGAATATCCGACTGACCGAGATGAACCCCGTCCGCGTTGCTCATGAACGCTATGTCCACGCGATCGTTCACAATGAAGATGCCACCGTGGTCGTCTGCGACAGCTCTTATCTTGATCGCCTGTTCCAGCATCTCTTTTCCGTCGGAATCCTTCATCCGAAGCTGAACGACATCTGCTCCGCCTCTGTAAGCCAAGACAGCTGTCTCCGCCTCAGACAGTCCGTTGGATAACTTTCGGTCGGTTATGACGCAGAGTTCGTACATTTCCTTAGAACTCGCAGCGGGCGCTGAGGCTGTTCGGCAGATACATCGGGCGGACCGGGTATCCTTCCGTTTCCTTCTTTATTCTGGAAACCAGTTCATCAGCGTTCATTTCGATGTCCTTGTTCTCGGACCTTACGTAAACTTTCAGCTTTCCGCTTTTAAGTTCGTTCTCTCCGATGACCGCGCTGAAAGCGCACCAGTCCTGCTTAGCGCGTCTTACTTTCTTACCGACCGTTGCGTCGGTATCGTCAAGTGATACTCTGATGTTCTTCGACCTTATGGAATCAGCCATCTTCTTCGCTTCTTTCACATACTCTTCGGACATGGGCATAAGACGTACTTGCTCCGGAACTATCCACGTCGGAAGGTATCCCGGGACGCCGGTCTTTTCGATCTGAACAGCGGTGTCCAGCAATGAATACATGAACCTCTCGATGGAACCGATAACTGCGCAGTGCAGGATGATAGGATATTGTTTCTCGCCTTTCTCATCCGCGTACGTGATGCCGAATCTTTTTGCATTTCCGATATCGATCTGAACGGTCCCTATCTCTCTGGGCCTCTTCATTTGATCTAACAGATGATATTCGATGTTCACGGTCCAGTAATAATTGATGCCTTCGGGGTAAATGTGAATGAGGGCATCCTTCCCGTGGGCTTTGCACAGAGCGATCAGCATTTCCTTGTTGTCCTCGTATGCCTTCCTGGAAGAGAAGTTCACGAGCATGTCGTAATCCCTTCCGATGTTCTCGATCTCGTCGAAGATCTTTCCGTCAAGCAGGGTGAAATATTCCTGAGCTTCGGGAATGGTGGAGCACATTACATGGAAGTCGGGCATGTTGAGTCTTCTCGTTCTGAAACAAAGCATCGTCTCTCCGGACTGCTCGAGCCTGTACGAATCGGCAACTTCGAAAGCACCGAAAGGCATCTGTTTGTAACTGATGTTCCAGTTCCTGATCATGGCGAACTGCTGGTGGCAGGCCGCATATCTCATGATGAAGCTTTTCTTACCCGTGTTAATTGAATATAATCTGTCTCCGAACAGATCCGCATGCTCTTTGACCGCCGGTTCGTCGAGAGAGAACATATTCGTTCCCTTGACGTGGTAGACGTCTATTCCGGAGTTATTGACTATCTGCGTGGAATAATCTGATATAAGATCGAACATCATCGCTCCGTGGGGTGCGAGGCACATGTGCCCCACATCCGACATGGATTCCCACTGGATGCCGAATTTCTTGCAAAGTCTGAGATACTCGGGTTCACCGACGGAAGGGGATTCCTTTCCCAAAGCTTCCTTGTCGATCATGCTCATCATGCAGTCGGTCCCGCCCTTGTAGTTCTCGATGGATATCTCCTTTCCGTTCTCCTTCAGGACGAAATAGACATCCTTTCCTTTCGGACCGGTCTTCTCTTCTTTGCCTTTGAAATCCCTTGATAATTCTGATAACGGGTGGCCCTTGCATTTGATATCGAAAGCCTTGTACCACCCGAATGGTGCTCTGGAGACCTCGGCCCCGGAGTCCGCTATCATCTTTTTCAGAACATCCAGCATCTCAATGCTGGGTTTTGGTTTCGCCAGATCGCTGCTGAGGTGTGCGTAGGGATACAGCATTATCCTTTCAGCGCCCACTTTCTTCTTTACCTCCAAGATATCCTTCGATGCTTCCGCCGCCACCTGTTGGATCTTATCCTCATCATCGCTCTCGACGGTGATGAAAACCACGAGTACTTCCTTCATTTTGCCGTTGTGGAGGTCCTCGGGTATCTGCTCGGCAGCCTTTGTCTTGTCCTTTGACTCGAATTCCATCGAGTCTGCGTGAATGTACAGCGCTCTCATGAGACCATTGTCCTTTTTTGTTTTTCAGCTTCTCCACAGAAAGAGAGCCGATATTAACTCTCGCATGTTAAGGCTAATATATAAACACGTTTGAACACCCTATTTTTGATTACGCGGTTCACCGCATATATTTTAATAGTGAAGGCACATTGCAAGAAACGGTATAATGGCTGACGACGAGATCAAGGTCAGGAAAGAGAGGGACCCGATACTGGTGACCTGTTTCATTGTTTTCCTAATAGCGGTAGGGATGGTTTCAGGTGCGACAATCTTCAACAGTTTGCAATCTGACGCGACACAGGCGGTCACCGGGAACACGGTCGAGGTGAACTACATCGGAACATTCTATGCTCCTTTCGGAGAAACGAATGCGGTCGTGTTCGACACCAGCAAATGGTCCGTCGCAGATGATGACAAGATCGTCAAAAGCAACGACTTCACGCCAAGGAAAGAATCAGACTACAAACCTCTGAGCTTCAAGGTGGGAGGAACGGATGTTCTGATGGGATTCGGTAATGCGGTCATCGGAGCAAAGGTCGGGGATACCGTTAAAGTGATGATCCCCAGAGGCGAAGGATACAACGCGCAGGACTCGACAACAACGGTGAATGCGACACTGACCTTCAGCATGCCGGCGACAGAGATACTCACAATGTCTCAATTCAAAGAACTGTACGGTTTCGAGCTGAAAGCCAATTTCTCGATCGCGAAGAGCGTTTACGGATGGCCGGCGGAAGCGACATTCAACTCCGCCAGCAACACAGTAACGATGCATTACACTCCGACGGCATCAACGACCTACACCGCAGTGGACAGCGACTTCGGCAAAATGGAACTGAAGGTCTCTTCCGTATCAGGCGCATCGATCTCATACACTTATGTCATCTCGGGATTCACAGTGGTCTCCACAGAAGGAACCGCCAAGAACATCCAGATGATAATGGTGGACTTCGGGACCCAGAAGTATTACATTACGTCGGTAGTGGATGCGAACAACGACGGTGTTGCCGAATCGTTCACATACAGGAATGTGGCTGAAAGGTACAACATAGCCCTGTACTTCGAGATCGAGATCGTTTCGATCAAGTGATCTCGACTCACTTTGAACGTTTTTCAGTTCAATATAGAGCTGAGCTTGCTCATAACTTCAGAAGGATCCTTTCCCAGGATCTTCAGGGTCTTGCCGCTTTTTTGATCCACATCGTAGATGGCATCCGGGACAACTTTCGTTTTTCCCAGAAGTTCTTTCGTTGCATGTCCCCAGAGCGGGTTTCCCTTTCTTCCCGAAAGTACGGTGTTCATTCCGATCTCTTCCAGAAGGTCCAGAGTATCAATGGCCGGAGCTACGTTCAATACGCATCTCGTTTTCGGGTCTTTCTTCATTATTTCCATAAGAATAAAGGAAAGGTGTCCTCCGGCCCCGAATTTCGCCGAACCGTTCTTTACGAGGGTTCCGTTCTTGAGGGTCATCCTAAGATCGATCCCCGCGATATCTTCCGGACCAGCGGCCCCCTTCACCGCATAGGCGATGTTCACTCCCTTCTTAGGCACCATGCTGCTCGGAAGCGAGTTAATGATCTTCTCTGCCGTGGCATCCAGAGCGTCCAGAACATCGAACCTGTCGTTGTTGCCTCCGGCCGGTGTCGATACCGACGCCATGGGATTGACGATCAATTCGCCTTTTCCCACTGCGTACTGGGTCTCGATGGAACGTTGTATCAACTCCCTCGATTTCAACACCGCGTTGACAAGGTCAAGACCTTTTGCGAGATTCGCCGTAATGTAAGATGAAAGGATGCAGCCGCTTCCGTGGCCGGCCTTGTTGAGGCGGGGTTTGCTCATCTTTGTGAATTCCGATGAGAGGTAAAGATAATCGATGACGTTCTTAGAGTCCATGTGTCCTCCTTTCAGGAGGACCGACGATCCCTGTTTTCCGATCAATTCGCAAGCAAGCATCGCGTCGTCCTCGTTCTTGATCTTCATTCCCGCGAGTACTTCAGCTTCGTACTTGTTCGGAGTGACCAATTCGCATATGGGAAGAAGATCGTTCTTCAGCGATTTGATGAGATTATCTTTCGATAACGAGCCTCCCACGGTCGCTATCATTACCGGATCGACAACAAGAGGCATCTCTCTGTCCTCCAGCATATCGACCACCACTCCCACGATCTCTCCGCTGTATAGCATGCCGGTCTTGACCGCATCAACTCTGCAGTCTTTCAGAATGGCTTCGATCTGTTCTTTCACTATCTCTTCGGGAACCGGCAGGATGCTTCCCACCGCTTTTGTATTTTGAACTGTGACCGCTGTGATAACTGTAGCAGCGTGAACGCCGACAGAAGCCATGGCTTTGATGTCTGCCTGTATCCCCGCTCCGCCGATGGAATCGGAACCTGCGATCGTCAACGCTGTCTTCATGATCATCTTATTGCATTATTGTATTTAAATCAAGAACGGTCCCAACCGATCGAAAGTGAAGGATCAGCGGCGTTTCCAGTAATCCATTCCCGCCTGACCCATTGCTCTGACGTTCTCGTCCGGGCTGGAAATAGGTGATTCGCATCCGGGTGCGAGAATGAATCCGCTGTCCCTTCCCGCATTATCCATGATGCGGTAGCACTCTTCCTTTATTCCATCGGGCGTTCCGCTCATGATATGGCGGACCGGATCGATATTGCCCATGATGGCCATCTTCTTCCCAGCGATCTTCTTCGCTTTTCCCGGGTCCACCGCATGATCGAAACTGAAACAATCCACTTTCAGTTCAGGAAGCATGGGCATGATCTCCGTCGTGTTCCCGCATATATGCAGGAAAGCGGAAACATCATGCTTTTTCTTTACGCCCGAGATGTTCTCTTTAAGCGCAGGGTATGAAAGTTCCTTGAACATCGCCGGGGAGATAAGATCTCCAGAGGACGTCGGGTCTGCCATCCACATGAGTGTTGCCCCCGATTCGATCATCTTGTTCTGCATAGCAGTGACGAAGGGAGCGACCTTCTTCATAAGTTTCATTACAAGGTCGGGTTCCAGCATGGACATAATAAGCATATCCTCCGGCCCCATGAGATATCCGGCAGTTGTGAACGGCCCCCAGGACAATCCGCAGATGTGCAGATCCTCCTCCAGTATTTTGCTCGTTTCTTTCAGACCTTCGACCATCACCTGAGTGAACTGAGGACATTCCTTTGCCACGTTGGGATCGAAGAACGCAAGCTTATCGATATCCTCGCTTTCCTTCACAGGGTGATTCTTTATGTAACCGTAATCGTCCTCCGGGAATCTTACGTCCATACCCAGATCTGCGAACGGGACCTGAGAATCCAGAACGGGCTTAACAAAATCCGATAAGGTTTTCATCGAATAGTCCACGGAAACTCGAGCGGAGATCTTCGGGTTCCTTCTCGCCTCTTCCACTTTGTATCCCGCACTGCGTGCGGCAGTGACCAGTGCAAAATTATTCACCGGAATTCGGTCGGTATTCTCGTGTTCCAAAGCTTTTCGAATGCATTCACGGTGTCCGGCGTCCTTCATGTTCTCTCCTCTTTCAATACACCGATTATTATGATTATTAACTTTTGTTCGAAGAGATCAGATCCTGCTGATGACCCCGGCGAATATCATGGGAAGAGTTATGGTCGCATCCCCTTCCACCGTCATTTTCTTCGCGTCGGCCTTAACTTTCCCCCAGGAAACAGCTTCCCTGATGCGAGCGCCCGACAGCGATCCGTCGTATTCGTCCGCTGTTGTAAGATAAATGCAATAATCCAATCCTCCCCTGAATTGGCTCCACCATATCACGTGGTGTTTCGATATTCCGCCGCCTACGATGATCGCACCGGTCGTTTTCGCGTTATTCATCATTTCGTTCAGCATCTGTTCGTCGCCGAACAGATCGATCCTCAGTTTTCTATGTGTTTGATAATACATCCAGAGCTGGCATCCGAAAGATCCGTCCGTTATTCCCGGAACGACTATGGGAACTCCTCTTTTATGACATTGATACAGAAGACTGTTCTCATCTTTCATCCTCGCTCCGACAGCATCGATTATTTCTCTGGTGGTGAGAGACTGCGTCTCGGCGAATATCTCGTCGAACATTGGAAGAAGATTCTCTTCAAGAACGATGCCGTAGCATTCGTCCGGTACGAGAACATTCCCGAGCCTGCTGATCTCATACTTCTCGCGAAGCATCTCGTCGTCCATCATGAAATCTCCTTTGTAATATTGGGCGTAGCTTCTGGAGAGATCATGATCGAGGGTGCCGCATGTTGTTATGATAAGATCCACAAGACCGTTCTTCACCATATCGACGATAACGCCTCTTGTTCCGGTGGCCATTATGCAGGCCGGGAATGAGAGTATCTTGAGACAATCCTTGTCCTTCGCCATGGCTTCGGCGATGTCCGTTGCATCCGCAAGCTTCTGAGCTGTGAATCCTCCCGCCTCGCTCATTGCTTTCAGCAATTGGTCGGCGGTCATGTTCTTTTTGATCCTGATATCCTTGACGGGAATGAGTTCTAGGTCTGTCATTTCAATAACCTGTGTATGTTCGTCTTCCAGGGACTTCGCTGTTAAATAGTTTATCCGCTGAAATCCGCTTTCTCACATCTGCTTTCGAACATTAGCATTATACATATCCAAAGGATTCAGGGAATGTGTTGATGGTAGTCAGGGACAGGACCTATTCCGAACTTAAGAACAGCCTCATAGGAAAGAAGGTCGTCATTTGGACATGCGGCACATGCGTCAAACTGTGTTATGAGATCGGAGGGAATGATTCCGCGCAAAGACTTGCATCCGCTCTCAAGAACGACGGAGTGGAAGTGCTGGCGGTACTGGAGACCAACGCCGCCTGCCTGGAAGGAAAGGTCAGGATGAAGCATGACCCGGAACTCATGAAAAAAGCCGACGTTGTTGTTTCACTCACATGCAACATCGGCGCACTCTGCGCGAAAAGGGTCTTCGGGACGGAGATCCTCAACCCGGTGGCGACCCTCGGCGCCGGATTTGCGGACGAAAAAAGAAGGAAATACGTCTGCGAGGACATCAACGGCGAACTGACCATCAAAGCGCTAGACGAGATGGCGGAAGAAAAAGGATATTGGTGCGACCCATACGTTTGATCTCGATTTCCCAGCACCTTTAACAATTATATACAAAGAGCGGGTATCTTGGTGCTATAAAGGGGTTAAATCAACATGATTGACATACTTGACACTAACAATATGCTCTTCATGATCCCCATTGCATCGATCATAGCATTGCTCTTCGCCGTGTATTTCTTCCGAAATATATGGGCTCGGGATAAAGGAACTCCCGAGATGCAGAAGATCTCCGATGCTATCGAAACAGGCGCAATGGCCTACCTCAGGCGTCAGTACAAGACGATCGGGATCATAAGCGTGATATTGGCTGTTATATTGGCTCTCGCCGGACTGGTAGAGAGTTTTGAAAATTATCTGGGTTGGCGCGTCGCAGTCGCTTTCCTGATCGGTGCGGGATTCTCGATCCTTTCCGGATACATCGGAATGAGGATATCCGTTAACGCAAACATCAGGACCGCAAGCGCAGCACGCACATCTTTCAAAGACGCATTCATATGTTCGTTCCGAGGAGGAGCAATTTCAGGAATAGCGGTCTCGGCACTCAGCCTGGGCGGTCTGTTCGCCGTTTTCTTTGCTTACAACGCAATGATGGACGGCGACATGGTAAGAACGCTCCACGCAGTGGTCGGATACGCATTCGGTGCTTCATTCGCAGCATTGTTCGCACAGCTAGGCGGAGGTATCTACACCAAAGCCGCAGATGTCGGAGCGGATCTTGTGGGAAAGGTTGAAGCCGGCATCCCCGAGGACGACCCGAGGAACCCCGCAGTGATAGCGGACCTCGTGGGAGACAACGTCGGAGATTGTGCCGGACGTGGAGCGGACATATTCGAATCCACAGCCGCGGAGATCATCGGTTCGATGGTCATCGGTTCCGCCGTCATAACGGCGGGCGGACTGCTGGGACTTTCCAACAACTGGATATTCCTGCCGCTCGTGCTCATGGCGTTCGGATTGATCGCTTCGCTCATTGGTATTTTCATTGTAAGGATGAAGGAAGATGAGACCGACGTTTTCAAACAGCTCAACTTCGGATACTACGTAACTATCGCACTCGTGGTGGTATTCCTGGGAATAACCACTTTCTTTATGTTAGAAAAAGAAACAGAGAACTGGTACTTCTTCTTCGGAGCAGGCATCGTCGGAATAATCCTTGGACTTGCAGTTGTTTACATAACACAATACTACACAGGTGACTACAAGCCGGTTAAGGGAATTGCGGACGCATCGGAGACCGGAGCAGCAACCAACGTCATCGAGGGAATTTCTGTGGGAATGGAATCGACGGTTCTCCCGGTGGTCTGTATCGTGGGAGCTATCATCGCCTCATACATGCTGGGATGGTTTGCTGCACCCGATGCGGACAGCCAGATGGCCTTCGGTCTGTACGGCACCGCAATTGGAACGATAGCAATGCTCGCTTCCTCAGCGTTCATACTTGCAGAGGACACATTCGGCCCCATAACGGACAACGCAGGCGGCATCGCAGAGATGTCGAACCAGCCCGATGAGGTCAGAGCAAGGACCGACAAACTCGACATGGCCGGGAACACCACCAAAGCCCTCACGAAGGGATATGCAATGGCATCCGCTGCTCTCGCGGCATTCCTTCTGTTCGCAGCGTTCTTCGAGATCGTTGCGGAGATAAAGGGCATCCACCTCGCAGACGTCTTCAACGTCAACATCGGAAACCCGCTGATATTCTGCGGTGCACTCGTCGGAGCGGTACTGGTATGGTTCTTCGCATCCCTTGCAATAAAGGCGGTCAGAAAGGCCGCCGGAGAGATGATCGAAGAAGTTCGCAGACAATTCCGCGAGGACAAAGGCATCATGGAAGGAACTTCCGATCCCGACTATGCGCAGTGTGTTGACATCGCAACCCGCGGTGCTCTCAAAGCCATGGTCGTGCCGGCGATGCTTCCGATATTGGTGCCGGTCACGTTCGGTATCATCTACAGGTTCGCTTTCCCTGAATACTCGGTTGCTGCGGTGGGCGCTCTCATCATGGTGGGAACGATCACAGGTATCCTGATGGCGAACTTCCTCAACAACGGAGGAGGAGCCTGGGACAACGCCAAGAAGTACATCGAAGAGGGAAACCACG
>Ga0209628_10004014_pt1 | contig 10507 bp, 7 predicted proteins | sample TergutCu122P4_FD_187285 | JGI IMG/M metagenome (GOLD analysis project Ga0209628, IMG submission 187285) | Cubitermes ugandensis P4 segment gut microbial communities from Kakamega Forest, Kenya - Cu122 P4 (SPAdes) (version 2) | ecosystem: Host-associated > Arthropoda: Insects > Digestive system >... | reverse complement strand
TAAAGGGGTGTTAACCGACTTATGCCTCACCCGGGTGTTAACCGACTTATGCCTCACCCTGTATAATATACTTAATATGCTTTGCATAAGGCAGTTTACAAATGTGAGACACTTCTTTATATACCGAAAACACCATGTTTCATTTAAACGTAACAGAACATGCTTCAATGTCTAGTCCTGATGGTTTGGCTGGTAAGTAACCTGTAATACATTTATTCAGGAATCAAATAAAGTAAAGGAAAGCATCTGTTTCATCTATGGTTTAGCATAAATTTGTTAGCACAGGTTTGTCACAGAGGTTTGTACACAGGTATGCACACATGTGCGCATATACACACAAGGACAGAATATCAATACCTGTCAAGTTCCCTCATTAGTTACAACAGATAATTCTTCAAATCATCATCATCAAAGATCACTAAAATGTTATCTTGAATAATTATTGGATTAATTTTCTTTCCTCATACTCCATCCAAGTAGCTTGTAAGCAAACAGTATCTTTATAAACTACAGAATAATTGTCACGTTTTCATCATTATAATAAATTTCAGATCCTAATTGAAACAACACTATGAACACAGCACTTTGTTGCAGTCTACCTGTAATATGTTACAAACAAGATACAGCATTTTATTTATGCCTGTGTTTCATCAGATTTCCCTTTTGATTACTTCAGACTGTTCAGGAATCTTAACAGAAAAGGGATCATGCTACGTGCCACTCCTACCTACATCTGACTTATTCCAGTAACATCCACCTACAGTGAGGTTTCGATCACATGGCTGCAAGATTTAAGGTTCCCTCAGCACTACTGAAGGATTTAAGTCTTCTGCAAATAGTCACCAGGCAACAAAGCACAATGTCCCAGAAATGTCAATCTTTAGTAGCACTTTAAAGCCCAGTGGTTACTTTATGTCCCATCAGGTTTACAATACCAAAATTCCACGCAGCACACACAGTGTGGTAATACGATCTGTACGGATCTCAAAATAAGATGATAATTTCTATATACAGTATTAACTAACTGGATGATACAACCGAGACGGAGTTTGTTTACTGTGCAGTACAAAATTAATCTTTAAATATAATTCAAATTGTTCTTATTCTTTAAAGGGTTAAATAGTTGCCACATCACACACACATATACACTCAACACGTGCACACATGCACAATTAAGTACCATGTTCATGTGTGTTCCCAAGAATGCTCGACAAAACCGTAACAAAGAAATAGCTAATAAATCCACTGAAAATGTAGCAAAGTTCAAATATTTGATAACAACATTAAAAAGTTAAAAAATTGCATTAACAAAATAATTAATATACTATTACATTCAGGAAATGCTTGCTACTATTTGCTCAGAATTTTTGGTCTTCCTGTCTGCCATCTGAAAATATAAGGCTTGACATACAAAAAACCATACCCTTACTCCTGTTTATAAGGGTTGTGACAACTTGGTATCTTATATTAAGGGAATAACACCAAATGAGGGTGTCTGACAACAGAGGGCTGAGGAGAATATTTGAACCTACAGGGAAAGAATAAGAGACTGGAGAAAACTGCATGAAGAGGGCTTCATAATTTGCACCCTTCATCATGTATTACTAAGAAAATAAAATCAAGAAAAGCATTAATGGGCAGAGTGTGTACCATATATAGGAAGGAAGAGGAGAGAAATACATACAAAGTTTTGAGCAGAGAAGCAGAAGACAAAGAGACCACTTGGAAGGGATAGGTACAGATGAGAGGATAATATTCATACAGGTCTTCCCAATAGGATGGGAGGTATGAGCATCCTGCCACCGGGGCTTAACCCATTTCCATGGTTTTCAACTTCCTATATCAATAACAACAGGTTATTGACATGCCACTTTGTTAAGTGAGAAATAGGTTTTGTGAGTTCTGCTCAGGGATAAACAAAAACAAAAAACTTCTGCTGTGATATAGTCAAAACCTGTACAGACAATTTTTATTCTCCTCAGGATAAACCCAGGTGGAATAGCTCTACAATATGGGCTTGTGGGTTTTGCTAAATGGTTACTACATTTAAAATGCATTTCTGCAGCCCTTACATGACACCACAGTATATTAACTCTTCATTATAAGAAAATCAGAATGTAAAAACAAATATTTACATGTGCTAAAAATTTAAACAGACCAAGAAACAAATACTGCAACATGCAGTAGAAGGGCTATTTACCTTAAACTGTTAAGGTTTCATTCAGTCTTCTTTCAGCTTGCTTTTGGAACTAATTCTGCCAAAAAACCAGGCATGGATATTTTTTAATGACATAATGACTGGAATCATCACTGGTAGGAACAGTGGTATATATACTGCATACCTGGAACGTGATGAAACAGCATAATAGTAGTTATTTTCTGTCATTATTTCAGAATGGACAGACTTTGATTAATTAGACATTTAACAAAATACAGTATTCAAAGCCACACACAACAAATCAGTGCTGCCACAACCAGACAGTCTTTCTGGAGTAAGTGCCTTTTTGATGTGTGACATGTCAGTCTCAATTTGAGACCACAGTGAACATTATATGATGTAATACACACAATCTATTAATCAATGGGTATATTAGTGACTTACTTTTGATCATCAGGGAAATACAGCAATGCCAGAAGTGATGGATCTGTGAATGCAGCTTCAGCAGACAAAAATGCTGCTTTTGAATCATTAAATGCACGATCCAGTTGTCCAATTTTCAGCAACTTGGCAGCACGTTCAACACGGTCCACAGCTTGGTATATAGAGTCACCAACAGCATCATTAATAACAATGTTGCTGATCTCACTTAGAAGTTGTGACAAAGACTATAATTCACAAAAAAAAAAAAAGTGTCCATTGGCATCAGTAACAATACAGCATACAGTAGCATATGCAGTTGAAAATAAGATTAGGCAGGCCCATTCCAAAAGAAGGCAGCCATGTGCTTAACCTGTGACCTGTTAAGTACTTACGTAGTCTGTACTACACTGCTCTACTTTGTGATGGCTACTGTTAAAGCAGTATACCATTCCTAATGTCAGAGTCATTTTCCTTTTATGAATTACACCAAGTTCCTACAAGACTCTTAAGTCTAATCAGTAATTACTCTCGTACACTGTCACCTCCTGTGTTTACCTGAAGTGTCAGTTTGGCTGAGGTAAGCTGTTCCATGGTTCGCACTCTGAGCAAAAAGTCAAGTTCCCAGTGTCGCAAACTGACTGCTGACAATGGAAGCCGATCTGCTCTCGATATTTCTTCCTAAACAAACAAGTCACAAAAACATGTAGAATGAAACATGAAGAGGAGGGAATATGCCCACAAAACAAAATCAATTTAACACATAACACACACACACAGGCCTCACACAACAGAAAATGTGTTTCAATATTGCAGAACGTATCTTTTAAGAGCTGCTGTAAAATCACAACAGTAAGTACAATATTTTTACAGTCACATTATAAAATGTGGAAGCAAAATTCAATATGTAGGATAGAGCAGGTACCTTGAATACTTGGCCCATGGGCAACATGCATTTTATGTTGTCCAATCAACAGTCTTGTTCAAAGCCAGAATGTGACCTAACTCAGTACCAGGCTTTGTGTATGTGTGTAATTAAAAGAACTCAAATGTTTCTCATCATGGGTCAGAGAGACTCAACAAGGTTTGTTATCACTCCTCTATGTACTCTGGAGCTCTTACATTACTGCTGGGTAAGACAGAAAGAAACAGTACATCTTGAACCTGATGCTTTGTGGGTGGTAGTGTTAATTACTGTAAAATGCTAGCTGTCTGAGCATTGTTCCTTCTTGTGTGTCTACCCACACATCTCCTGTATATGGCAAGCCACAGTACGTGTACAGGTGTGTCCCTATTATTCAGGCACATATGTTTCTTTACAACACTTGACATTTTCACAAGTCAGAGCTGAAGCAGCATCATCAAATGCAGCCCTGGACTCAGAGATTTACTACACAGATGGTACTTTAAAGAGACAATCGCCCAGATGCACTGCAACTTTGGCATTGCAAGACACTAAGAAGTACACAGTCACCAACACCCATAGTCTAGACACACCTTCCAAACTAAACAGGCACTACAATAAATCACTCTGTACATATGTACTTTAAGAGATTTCACTGTGTGTCTATAACTTCCTGCATGTACATTTGTTTTACTAGTTTTAAGCAACAGCCAGATTTAGGGTTCTAATAAGCTCTTTGCACTAGAGAAATTCCTCAACAGTACAAAATTCCAGTAAATTAATTACCAGTTCTGGGATTCCCATCAGCAATCTCAACTGTGCAAGGAAAACTCCCATGACTGCAGCTGTGTCAGGTGAATATTCCTTTGGATGTACAGATGTGTTATGGCAGATCAGGCTGGATGGGTTATGGATTACTATGCCTCCCCATCGGGGAGACAGAAATGCATCCACTCCACCCTTCACTCTCACACCCTGTCGTCTATAGATATGAAGAGGAGCTGCTTCACATGGTGGAACATATACAACAAAGTTGAGACAAGGGTTCCGTGACACATGAGATGCTGTAATTAACAAAGGTATGGTATTAGTAATCCTTCTCATATGTGAATAATTCTGTATTGCCAGAAGAAATATATAATTCAGTGTCACAATATGTATGTATGTTAGGGGATCATTGTATTTGATCACCAACAATTCATCAACTGAAGTAAATGGCAACTTCATACATATCTAAGTTACCACTGAGTAAAAAAGTATAATGCCTGACATTCAAAAGTACAAGACAACACTGTTGTGAAAAATATGCATACCGTTCGGAAAGTAAAGAACGTTTTGCCATACAAAGATATTTACTGATAATAGGAAAGAAACAGAATATGCAGGATTTATCACACACCTTCACCTACTTCTCCACATAGTCACCTTGGACACTGAGGCACTTGTACCATGACACCAGTTTACTTATTCCCTCCTCGTACCAGAAGGCCGCCTGCCTATTTTGCGTTATTGCAAATGTTCGGTGAGAATTTCGTACACAACTGTACGAGACACTTCCGGACATTGTTCGTACACTTCGCTAATTGTGAAATGTTGATTCTCTCGAATGATGCGGTTCACCTTTCGCTTCAATGCGTCTGTGATGACAGAGGGTTGCCCTGATCTCTCAGCATCATGAACATCTGTTTGCCCATTCCTAAACATTGTGCACCATTTTCGGACACTGGCCACATTCATAATATGTTCACCACAGACTGCAACAAGTCTTTGGTGAATTTCACTGGGTCTAACGTTTTCCGCCTGCAAAAACCCGAACCACGCCTCGCACCTCACAGTTGGTGGGATTTGATATTGGCGCGTTCATTGTCACAACCTGTTACACTCACAACATGAAAAAGTTCGCTGCACCAACTGCACCAGGTAACTATCTACACTCTACTGAACACACCACATGACTGATCTGGTACAATGAAACAACTGCGCGAGTTGTACGCGCAAACGTTCTTTACTTTCCGAACAAGCCTTGTATATTCACTTAATTACATAAGTACCACATATGGTCATTATCCCTCCAACATGGCAGTATTTTAACTCCAGCCTGTACCATGATGCAGGATATGTGTACAAGAGTTTTTAAATTTTAGGCACGCACGTTACAAACAGCCAGCATTTTGATATGAAATGACTTCTATATTTTATGTTCCATACAAATCAAACTTTAAGTGTTACTCCTCTATAAACCTTAAATAATAAATATGCATCTTGCATTACCTCAGTAATTATTATTTGTATGGTAGGCCTCTAAACACCCAGCCACATCTAACAACATCACAGGCCTTACCATAATACACAATCTCCTTTATTTATCACACTTTTTGCAGACCACACACTGTGTTGTTCAGTGAGTTGTACCCTTTCACTGTTTGCTCAGGATCTGTGTGTGAGCATGCACCATAATAATCCAAAATAAAAATAAAAATCCTTCCTAATTCATCACCTGAAAATGGGGTGGGTGTTGGCAGCTCACCTTATAATTGCGCACAAAGTCAAATATGCTCTTTTCAGGCACTAGCCAAAATATTACAAGAGGATATCTTAAATACATGGGTCATCTTATATTTGGGTAAATATGGATGCACCTGGTTCAGCAATCATTTATTAACATGCTGCTGTGGACAGTAAGTGCACCTCCAGTTATGAAGTAACATCGAAGAATAAGGAAAGTAAAACTACATATTACAAGAATGAGTAAAGTGTCAACATTTAATATTTTGGCCAAAAGGTCAGAGGAAGGTCCAAATCTATACTGCGAAACTGGAGCTGTATGAGAGGCTGTCAGTCAATCAGTCAATCAGGTTCCATCATCAGTAAAGATAAATGTTCCAAGACTTTTACTCTTTTCAGAATAATGTCTTAACACATGTAAAGGTACACACAAAAGAACATACCAAGTTTCTTCTCCAGAGGTGTTATGATCTGTGGCAAGATGTCTTCTGCAAGGGCATAATGCTGATGCCCATACCCTGAGTTGTCAGTCACTAGCTTTGGTTGAACATTTAAAGTAACAAAGTACAACCACTGTGACTTTACAGTGTAGCGTGCAATTGGTGACAATTCATGTAGCAATGGTTCCAAGTAGACTGTAAATGAAAGAAGTTTGAAACTGTAACTAAAGTCACTACAGATTACAGAAAATCAAAGAACATAATAGTGAAAACCTCACTAGTATTATTTTTAGCTGTAACATACCACTATTCTCAGACAAAGATGTACAAAGGCAACACATTTTTTGTCAGCACAGCTACAACCTTTATTACGACAACTCTCATGACAAGTTTCGACTATGAAAAGTCACTCTCAGACAAGTCTCCTCAAAACACACGTAAATGATAAGTAACATATCACGATGATTTCCCATACATGGTACATGTTTCACATAAAAAATGCATAATAGAAATAGATAATTAAAATAGTAAGTTTTTAAAAAATAAGCAGTAAGTTGTCCCTGTCCACACCATGAAGGCATTAATGGGGAGGAGAATTACAGCTCCACTAATTCTTGCCCTCAGGACTAGATGGAAGTGAATGATCAACTTCACATCCTGGCCATATTCATGAAGGAAAAGAATTCCCAATACCCATTAAATAGGTTGGGTGGGTACCAGAGCTGATCCAGATGTCTTCAACACGAGAAAAATTCTTTGGGCAGGCCACGAAACAAACCCCAGACTGTTGAGCCTGGTAGCCCAGTTGCTATATTGACTCCGTTATCCCAGGCCACAAAATGGAGTTTGCTTTAAAGGTTAATTTTAAAAAATCTTACTTTATTATCCACTTCAATTATTATACAGTTGTTATATGAAACTCCGGATCCTAAAGATGATATGAATTGCGGCTGTCATGTTGTGTTCACTTGCATGTGCTGAAAAGGCGTGTGTGAGGATGACTACTTACAATCAAAACATGTACCAAGAGTTGATGGTAATAGAGGTTACAGTTGTGCCAACAGTCACGTATGCTGTATTTGTATACCAAATTGGTTATATATGATCAAGTATTCATCCCTGACTCAGAGATGATTACACTCTACATTACACACCAAACTGTCTGTCATGAAAAAACATATATGATATGATAGATATGGTAAGTTCTGAATTTCTGTTTCTTCAAGTACAAGCAAATCTCCAACACACAATGGCAAAAAGATAAGTGGCTCCTTCAAAAAGTGGATGTGCGCTGGACATGAGCTTAACTATGTACTATGCATGGGTTTTCCACATTAACCTGTCATGTTACAAAAACTTTTTCATAACAGCAATAATTTATTCCAGCAGTCATGCAGGCCAAAGCATGCAGCTCATGTTATCCAACTATCTGACCCAATAAACTTAATTACCCTGTACAGTCTCAGGTACATCCCAGTTCAACTGTAATTTCTCAGGCTCTGGATTTACTACTGTGATCATGACATCATATTCTTCAGCTGCCGGCATCCTGCGTCGTCCTGAATGATCCTGATCTGTCTCTGTAGGAGCTGTCATGGCAGCCACTGTTTGCCTCAATGACTCTTCTTGTAATAACCATGATTCCAGAACTTCACTCAACTTTACAGCCGCTATAAACAATTGGGGCATATGTTATGACAATGCTAAATCAATGGGACATCTACTGGCATTACATAAACTTATGGTGATTCTGCCAAAATTGTATAACTTGTGACAGTCAAGTTCATGTATTACCACAATCAATTTATTTTAGGTTCAACTTCAAAATTACAGTAAGCCCTTGATGTACGAACAAGATACAGTCCAAATACCCATTCATAAGTCAACTGTTCAAGTGGCAAAACAATTTTTCCCACAATAACAAATGTAATTTGTAGTTAAGAAGCAAAGCTTACAAACATGGCCTGTTTACCCTGAAGTATGTAATTCAAACTGCAAACACAGTCATCCCCTGACTTAATCACCTTAACTTACATTGTTCTGCACATATGTAGTTTGTCCCCACACCCCATATCAAGCCTGTTGCACAAACTGTATGTACAATGTGGAAGGTGTTTCCAGTTGCTGAACTACCACAACCAGGATCTCATGTTCCACCATCTTGTTGAAATTCAAAAGCAAAGCACCTATGAAGAAGCTGAGGAACCTGAGCCTCAACCTCAGCCTGGACCATGATAGTTCTGAATTTGTGTCACATGCCCTGTCCATCTCATTCTTATTCATTTTATCACCCAGACAATGCATTTCTAGTTTGATGCCCCAGCTGTCAAATGGCTAGTGCCAAGAAAAGACTAAACAGAATTCAAAGACTTACATGCTTATGGACAAGTGGGGCGATGCACACAACTCATACAGGTGTTATGGAGGCACTTACTTGCCTTCCTCCACTAGTTTTAGAGGTTCAGGGTGAGCAAGAGCAGCTGCACATTCCCTCTGGAGTCTGGGATGTTAGTCCTTCCTACCTTCACCCCAGTCAAGGGCACAGCAGTATACTGGTGCGGCTTCAGAAGTCAGATCCATATTTAATGTGGGGGGGTCAATGTTATGAAGCCAGTATTTAATTTGGAAACCCAGTATAGGGTTACTATGTTGACTACAGAAGAGTGGACCAAAGGACCTGGGACTCCTCCTGTACTTAAGGGGCTCTTCTGGTATACACATGGGTCCAGGATGTAGGGGAAATGGGGCTGGAGTCTGTGGGAAGAAGGCTCAGTATCTCTCTAGGAAAATGTGCTACAGTTTTCCTGGCTGAGATATGTGCTACCTTGGCCTGTGCTTATGAAATTCAAATAAACGCTGGACCAGAGAAATATGTCAGTATTTGTTTGGACAGTCAGGCAGGTTTGAAAGTCTTTCAGACTTTCAAACAGCATCCCCATTGGCACAGCAGTGCCAGAAGGCAATGAACGACATTTCCACCTTGCATTATGCGGGACTGTTCTAGGTCCCCGGACATTCTGGGGTACGTAGAAATGAAATTGCCAATAAGCTCACAAGAGAGGGAACTGGTCACCATTGTTGGACCTGAAACAATCTTGGCAGTTCCTAGATAGAATATAAGAAAAAAAGATACACTGGTGGATGAGTAGCCAGCATATGACAATGTGGCAAGGTCTTATCAGTATCCAGAGACAGGCTCAAAAATTGATTTCAGGCCCTAGTCCATCTGCAAAGACAAGGCTACTGTCCTTTAAGTCCTTTAACAGGCCACAATCCAGGGCTGTTACTGGCCTCCTTACTTGACATAACACCCTGAGAAGACATCTTTACTTAATGGGGCTGATCAAGAGTCCCTTATACACAAGGTGTGGGGCAGAGGAGGAAACTTCAGCCCATGTTTTGTGGGAGTGTGAAGCCCTGGCTTCACTCAGACATGCCTATTGGGGCTCATTTTTCTTGGACCCACAGGATGTTAGAAGTCTAAATCTGGAGGCAATGTGGAACTTCAGTAAAGGAACAGGGCTCCCATGACTTTGCCATAAGATTATGGGGCACAGAGTGCCTGTCTAAAAGGCCTAGGTGCATCAGGACCAAAAGGGCACGAACCCAATTACTATTCTGTTCTACCACCCAGTTAATGTTTGGTAAGGGAAAAATTTTGAAGCTTCTCACTGTGCAGTTTCCTCCAGTTTGTTACCTTGTCCGTCTGAGGCCCAAATAGCTTCCTCAGCACCCTATTCTCCAACACCCTCAGCATATGTCCTTCCCTCAAAAATGACAGACCAAGTTGCACAACCATAGACAACACGAAATATGTATCTTTCTATTTTTAGAATATAAACAGGGAGACAAAGATTCTGGACCAAATTGTAGCAGGCATTCCCCCCCTCCCCCCGTTCAATCTGCTTGTTTCTCCATGAACCCAATTTTGATTTGTTAGGGTTGTTGCAAATAACTAACCCTGTGACACTTTCAAAGTATTTAGTACCTGTCTTTATATTATGATGTCATCCAGCATTCTGTTCATGAGAAATGAGCACATACCGTATTTACGCAAATGCAAAATGACACTAATCTAAG
>Ga0209628_10004013_pt1 | contig 10508 bp, 16 predicted proteins | sample TergutCu122P4_FD_187285 | JGI IMG/M metagenome (GOLD analysis project Ga0209628, IMG submission 187285) | Cubitermes ugandensis P4 segment gut microbial communities from Kakamega Forest, Kenya - Cu122 P4 (SPAdes) (version 2) | ecosystem: Host-associated > Arthropoda: Insects > Digestive system... | reverse complement strand
GTTCCATGCGGCGACCCAAACCCGGAAACTGCGCCAAAATTTCGATCAGTTTGTCAAGTGGTTCACCGGTGATTTCCCGCCCAACCTGCGCCACCAACCAGGCGTCCAGGCGGTTGAAATGGCCCAACAATTTAACCTGGTCAATCTGTTCGTCCTGATCATCCAATAGTTGAATGTTCGCGCCGTTCTCCAGCTCCAGATAGGCCGCATCCTTTGACCACAAAAAAGTCCGCCCCGACTGACCGATAAACTCCCGAAAAGCCGCCTTGTAATCGTCCCGCGTCGGAAAAATCTCCTGATGATCATAGGCCACACCGGAAATCAGGCTAATTTTGGGATGAAAGGCCAGGAAATTGCGGTCAAACTCGTCGGCTTCGTAAATAAACCAGCGACTGCGCGGATCAAATTTCCCCATATCAGCAAAAGTTGTTTTGGCCGGCAACAGATAGGAAATCGGCTGACCCAAACTTTGCATTAGCCACACCATCATCGCCACCGTGGTGGTTTTACCATGCGTGCCAGCGATGGCCAACAGATCTAACTTCTTCTGATCCAAAATAAAGTTCAACAACTCGTCGCGTTTACTGATCCGAATACCGTGATCACGGGCGAACCTCAGCTCCGGCGCGTCCGGATTCTCCAGCGTCACCGCCGAAGAATAAACCAGCCAGTCAATCGGCCGGTCGTCGTGCACCCGCGCGATGTTGGCCACGGTCTGACCGATGTTAATGTCGTCAACGCCGTGTTCTTTCAGATAATCGATATAGCTGGAATGTTGTTTATCCGACCCGGCCACGCTGTAACCGGCTTCCTTCGCGATCTGCGCTAACGGCCCCATACCGGCCCCACCGATACCTGAAACAAAAATATTCATACCACCATTTTACTACGAAGCGAGAGAGAAATGAATTTATTCATTTTTCCGAGCGAGGACGTAAAACAGCGTAGCTATTTTAACGTGGTATAATAATAGGTGATGAAAGGGTGGCGACGAAACTTCGAGGACGACCCCGATCGCAGCGATAAGATTCGCTTCGACCGGCGGATTTTGCGATTTCTGCGACATATCAAAACCTGGCAACTCCTGATCGTTCTTCTACTATTTGTTATGTTGGCGGCGATTTTTCTACGGCTGAATAATCTTGGCATGATGGAAAGAAAGGACGCCCTGATCGCGGCCGACAAAACCGGCGATACCGCCAAAATTCGCGAAGCCACCCGGGAGCTACAAAATTACGTGGCACATCACATGAACACCACGACTGGCCGAATTGCGCTGCAAAAATCCTATGATCGAGCGGTTAACGCAATTCTGGAAAACGCTCGCCCGCCGGAGATCAGCGAAACCTTGTACCAGCAGGTGACCGAAGAATGCGCTGCGGCCTGGTACCATGGCGGTTCGGTCGCCCGGGCCAAATGTATCAGCGAAAAAATTGGCGACAGCGGTGTTGGTGGCTTTGAAACGCCCGCTTTGCCGTCGGCGGCGGCCTTTTACGTCAATTTTGCGTCGGCCCGAATTAGTTTTGATCTGGCCGGTATCTCGGTGCTGATCTGTCTTTTCCTGATTATCGTGATCATTTTTCGCCTGATTTTTATCCTGATTCTTCGGATTATTCTGAAATTCAAATACCGTGCGGCCTAGGGTCGTAACAGAGGTAAAACGTAAAAATTACATCATAAGGGGTTGACAGTAGTATTTTGGTAGTGTAACATGGCACACGTAAGTAACAATAAGGAGGAAGAGTTATGGCAACTTACACACACACCAACTCAAAGGGGGTCAAGTACTTCCTGCACTACAAGGACGTCATTTTGCGTGGCGGTCGCGAGCAACGAATTTACTTCTTTGCCAAGGTCGAGGGCGGCAAAGGCACCCCATGCGAACTGCCAGCTGGTTACGAAGTCGTCGAGAACCCGCGCAACGGTTTCCTGACCATCAAGAAAACCAAGAAATAGGTTTTTAGTTTCGAACTCAATCAACCCCTGTCCATGGTGGCAGGGTTGATTTTTTTGTGGAAATGTTGTATGGTGGGGGAATGAATAGGCCGGTTAATCAATTGCCTGGACAGATGCAAATAGCATTTCAACTAGACCCTAATGGTCCGGCCGAGATTAAGAGGCGCAACCAATTGCTCAAAGAGGCGCTCATAGCGATTCTTGACGATATAGACAGCCGAGCGTCCGTGGGGGGGGGTATTTCAGGTTCTACAAAATCGCCTGGGTATGACGCACGGGTTCCAGAACAAACTCCGGCAGTGCAGATAACACCGATCAGCTTACAGTATCTTTCTGATGATGAACCTTATGATGCGTGGGCCGAGATTGGATATACTAGATAGCAGCCTATTTCAACGGTGCCGAACTGCTAATAACCAGCCTATCTAATATTTTGTTACTTAAAAATTTTGGTGGGGGCGGCTCGACTTGAACGAGCGACCAATCGGTTATGAGCCGACTGCTCTAACCACTGAGCTACGCCCCCCACGACCTAATTATAACATTTTACCCTGATTGTATGAAATTGCCGATTTGGATCCGGTTAGAGCAGTGTCTGCGATTAATATTTCTCAATTTAACATATGATATAATAAGAGTATGCTGGCCGAAATCAAAAAACATTTAACCCTAAACAACATCGTACTACTGATCGCGCTAGTGTTGGCGCTGTCTTGGGCCTGGTCGACGATCGGCATTATGGCCAAAAATTACGATTTGGAGCGCCAGGTCGAACAAGCCCGGCTGGACACCGATGTTATGAAATTGCAAAACGAGAATTTGCGTCTGGAGCAGGCTTATTACAAAACCCCGGAATTTCTGGAATTGTCAGCCCGGAAATTGCTGAGCAAAGCCAAGCCCGGCGAGCGCCTGGTGATTTTGCCATCCACCCCGGAAAAAACGCCAACCACCATCACCGCTGTCGCCACTGTCGAAAAATCCAATTTCGAGCAGTGGATAGATTTCTTATTTGGCCGCCATTAAAATCACCAGCCAAAACAACTCAATCGTCTCCGCGGTCTGTCTTAAAACAAAAAAAAGTTTCATTTTCGCCCGTTTCATAGTAAAATGGTTACATGCGAAAACAACGTGGTTTTACGGTGATCGAACTGCTGATAGCCTTTGTGGTGCTGGTGACGCTGACGATTTTCTTTGCCGTCCAGCGCCATGACATCGAGGCCGCGGCGCGCGATCAGACGCGAAAGACTGCCATCAATGCCATGTATTACAACTTGACAGAGGTTTTTTACATTAAGAATAAATATTATCCCCAAACCATCAGCCGCGACAATCTGACAGCGATGGACCCGGCGCTGTTCACCGATCCCCAGAAACCGCCGGTGACTTTGAAGGGCAACAAATGTGTTTACACCGGTTCGGATGGCAAGACAGCCACTGACGGCAATTGCAACTACCACTACACAGCGACCGATTGTAACGGCCAGGGCCAGTGTCAAAAATTCAAACTATCGGCCAACATGGAAGCCGAGGCGACTTACATTAAATCTTCACCGGATAAGAATTAGTTTACTGACGGTTGGGCAACGGATAAGAGTTTTCTTCGACGTCGTGGATCAGTTTGTTAATGACTTGAAATTGTTCGACTGGTCGCGTCACAAAAGTAAACCGATAAGTCTGCTCCTCGCTGATGGTGGAAAAACGCAGCGTTCCATAATTTAAGATTATTTGCAGCGGTCCGTATTGACGATAACTGGCATCTTCGATCCGTTCCAACTCGATATTTTGGGTGCGATAAGCAAACGGCGTGGTTTGGATGCGCTGGAAAATCCGCTCGCTAGTTACTACAAAAAAGTTTTGATGGAAGACATACTGGCCGATGGCGCCACCCACCAAGCACATTACGCCCAGCGTCGACACGATCATAAACATGGTAAACGGGTCGGCATGAGCGATCGATACCATCGTGAAGGCGAACAACAAAATCACCACAAAGGCCGCCATAGCTGCCAACCAAATAAATATCAAACCCCAGATGGAACGCTGAACATCAATCACCACATACTCGGTGTCGGAGAACTGGATTTCGGGATAACGCTCGACCGAATCGTCGTGTCTGACCTGCCAATCTGGCGGCAAATAGCTGGCTGTCTTTTCCGCGGTGATGGTGGATGGTGCCGGTATTGCCGGTTCAGGCCGATAGAACAGCGGTCGCCCCTCGGTATCATAGGCCACCGGTTGGTCGTCGTCACTGTCGGGTTGCTGCTCCAGGTTCATACGCATATTTTATCAGACCCTGTCATGATCCGCAAAAGTTGCTTGCTTTTTGCTGGCCTTGACCTTAAAATATTTATTATGAAAAAGCTTATGCTGGTTGTTGCCGTGCTGGTGTTGGGGCTGGCGGCTTGGCCATCAGGGGTGATGGCGGAGTCGATCGACACCCGTACAGCGTCGGACTACGCCGGAATTTATGTGTCGCGCATCAGCGCCGATGATAAAAATGAATGGGTGGAAATCCATAACACTTACGATTATGATGTGAATATTACAACACTGGAACTGGATAATTATAACGGTAGTGGCAACCTCAATCCAGCCACACCGATCAGCCTAAAAAGTGGCGTTTTCCGGGCCGATTCTTACATCTTGATTAAGCAAACCGCTACTGCCAGCGGCGATTTCGACTACGGCTACTCTGGCGCCATCATCCCCAAAACCAGCGGTGGCATGAAATTGTTTGTAAACGGCGTCAAAACCTCGGATTTTTGTTGGGGCAGTTGGAAAGGTAGTGTCCAAGTTTGCCAAGTTAGCGGCCTGACTTTCCTTGGCAAGTTTTCCAGCTTGGCGGACGACGGCGCCATCAGTGTCAACGAATGCGAATTAACCGACCAGGTCGACGGTTGCTCGATCAATAATTTTCCGATGGTAACCTTTGTCGAGCCGTATCAGCCACGTTTTGGTGGCTTCGTGCCAGATTTTGTCGAGCCCGAAGATCCGCCGCCGGTTGACCCAGGCGACGACCCAGACACGCCGCCGCAATTTTGCGCCGCTTTGCAATTGTCAGAAATTTCTACCAACGAGCAGTGGATTGAACTTTATAATAATTCGGATGCGACCGTGGCGGCCGGGAATTTGGCGGGTTGCGTGCTGTCGGTACAATATGGTGACAAAACGCCACCCAACCTGGATCGTTATAAATTGGCGCTGGATCAGTATTTGGGCGAGACTGTGGTCGCACCTTATGGTTATTTGGCGATCGATGTCAGCGCGACCGATGGCATCAGCTTGCCGAAATCGGTCACCAACCGGCTGATCACGATTCACGACGCCGATAGCGATTATTCCGAGGCGGTTTATGGCACGCAAAAATCGGGCACGACTTTGGCCTATTTTGCCGACGGTTGGAAAGTGACTTTCGCGCCAACCATGGCGGCTGAAAATATTTACCAGCAATACCAAACTTGCGATGTTGGCAAGCATATTAACGAGGCGACCGGTAATTGCGTCAAGGATCCCGATCCGCCGGTGGAGTGCGCCGATGGCCAATTTCGTAATCCCTTAACCGGTCGATGTAAGAAAATCGCGACTGATACTGGCCTGGCCGATTGTCCCGACGGTCAATACCGCAATCCTTTGACTAATCGGTGTAAGAAAATCGCTGAACCAACGGTGTTGGCCGATTGTCCTGATGGTCAGTTCAGAAATCCGGCCACCAACCGCTGTAAGAAGATTGCCACAACTGATGATCTGAAACCCTGCGCCGAGGGTTACGAGCGCAATCCCGCAACCAATCGCTGTCGCAAAATCGTGTCAACCGGCGCGGCGACGTTTGCGGTTCAGCCAACCGGCCCGACCGGTGGCGGTACGGCTTTTCAGCTGGTTGGCGCTGGCGTCTTGGCGGCCACGGCTGGCATTGTTTTACTCCAATTCCGCATGGAAATTACGCGTCGGCTGCGACGTCTGATCCCGAAACGTGCTAGAATAAGTACATGAAAATCATCGGCATCGACCCAGGTACTGGGATTCTCGGTAAATATCAAATTGTCATCCTCGGACTTGATCCGAGGATCCAGGAGCTTTCCGTATGAGAGTAATTGGCATTGATCCGGGAACCGGCATCCTCGGCTTCGGCGTGGTCGACTTTACGCCCGGCAAACCGCCACGCATGATTGACGCTGGCGTTATCACCACACCGGCCCACACGCCGCTGGACCAGCGTCTGGTGGAAATTTTCGACGGCCTGAACGAGATTATCGCGGACACCAAACCGGGCGCCATGTCGATCGAAAAGTTGTTTTTCGCTCAAAATATCACCACCGCGATTTCGGTAGCCGAAGCCCGCGGCGTGGCGATCCTGGCCGGCGCCAAAGCCAATTTGCCGATCCACGAGTACACGCCACTACAGATCAAACAAACCCTGACTGGTTACGGCCGGGCCGACAAAAAACAGGTGCAAGAAATGGTGCGGATTCATCTGAACCTAAAAGCCGTGCCGAAACCCGACGATGCAGCCGATGCTCTAGCGGCGGCGATCACGCACGATTTGATGACCCGAAATGGGAAATCATGAAAATATTTGTCGCTACTTCCTACTCATCTGAAGTTGATTATTCTACTGGTCGCGTTAATCCCGAATCCCGCGAATTTCTAGAAACCCAACTGGCAATTTTAGAAGAAGGACTAGGCCACACGGCCTTTAACGCGCTTCGATATGATAATTGGCAGATTAACGACGATTCGGCAGCGGCATATCTTCTTGACCGGCAGGAACTCGATAATAGTGATGCCTTGATTGCTTTAATGGGGGGGGGCACAGAAGTCTCTGCTGGCGTGCAAACTGAAATTGGTCTGGCTGTGGCACTGGGTAAGCTGGTACTTTTGGCATATCCGCCAGACGCCAAAAGGGGATACTTTAACTTGGGTATGGCTAAGACCGGTGCTGTAACGGAAATTGCTCTGCCACTTGACCCTGATGAATTGAAAGAAAAACTAGTCGTCTAAAATTGTCAAATCTGATAAAATGGTCGCATGAACAACACCCCGCCCAAAATCGCCATTTTTCGCCAAAAGGAGATTCGACGGGTGATTTATGGTGGCGAGTGGTGGTTTGTGATCAATGATGTGATTGCGGCGCTGACGGATTCAGCGGATCCGGCGCAGTATTTGAAACGGTTGCGCTATCGTGATGAAGAGCTAAATAAGGTGTTTACCTCTGGTGACAAAGGGGTGGTACAAATTGTACCCCCCCTTCAACTGGAGGTCGAAACCAAGGGTGGACCGCAAAAAATGTACTGCTGGCACACCGAAGGCATCTTTCGTCTGGTTCAATCAATCCCCAGCCCCAAGGCCGAGCCGTTCAAACGTTGGCTGGCCCGGGTTGGTTTCGAGCGGATTCAGGAGATCGAAAATCCGGAGTTGATCCTGCGCCGGCATCGGCTGACTTATAAAATGAAGGGCTATGATGACGATTGGATTGATCGGCGGATCAGGGGCATCAATACCAGGAACGAGCTGACTGACGAATGGGATCGGCGCGGTATCGAAACCGAGGTTGAGTACCAAATCCTGACAGCCGAAATTAGCCGGGCGACCTTTGGCCTGACGCCTGCTGAGTATAAAAAGTTAAAGGGATTAGAGCGCGAAAACCTGCGCGATCACATGGATATTATGGAGCTGTTGTTCACCGAACTGGGCGAGGCGGCCACAACGCGGATTGCCCAGGCTGACGATGTGCAGGGCTTGCCCGAAAACCAAAACGCAGCGCGCCGCGGTGGTGCGGTGGCTGGCACGGCCCGTCAGCAACTGGAAAAAGAAACCGGCCGCAAAATTGTTAGCAAGAAAAACTACCTAAAGAAATCGCAGTCACGAAAGGAGATAAAGTCATGATCGCATTTGTCCAAGGCAAAACCATCGAAAAATTCCTCAGTTCCGTCGTGGTTGACATCGGCGGGATTGGTTACGAGGTCCAGGTGGCGGCCGGCGATTACGAACGGGCGACGCCGGGCAGCGAGGTGAAATTTTACACTTACCACCATGTGCGCGAGCAGGCCGAGGAGCTGTTTGGCTTTTCGACCCTGGCGGCCAAACGATTGTTTGAATTGTTAATCACGGTTCAGGGTGTTGGACCAAAAGCGGTGCTCTCGATCCTTAGCCTAGGCGATGCAGAGGCTGTGCGTTCGGCTGTCGCCAGCGAAGACATCAAATATATTGCCAGTGCCAGCGGCATAGGCAAGAAAACTGCTGAAAAGTTAGTAGTGTCATTGCGCGACAAGGTTGGTGCGCCAAGTTATGTGCCGACGCGCGACAGCGAAACTGGTGCCATGATCAATTTTGCCGGCGACGAAGCCCTGGACGCGCTAATGGCGCTGGGTTTCACCCTGGCCGACGCCACCGTGGCACTACGCGACGTGCCGACCGACAAACCGACCGCCGAGCGGGTGAGGTTGGCGCTGAGACAGAAATAATAGTAAAATAGGAATATGACAGCTCCAGTGGCAATAGAATATGTTTATAGCATTGTGCAACTTGTGGTGCTCGGATTGCTGCTGTTACTCCTGATTCTAAAAGCCTTTCGATCTGCCAAGCTAAAGAAAATCATCCGTGTCATTTTGATATTGTTACTTCTCAGTCTAGCTACTTTTCTTGTCATATGTATAATTGGATTTATTACAGAGATACAAATGGCCTATCCTGTTGTATCCAACAATTTGCCGTTTTGTTATCTTGATAACAACCCAATCTATAGTTTAATGAGTAGTAGCGGGTGCATAGAGAGTGTTGAGGCTCTTAGATCTGCGATAATTTACAAGGTTGTTTTCTTTGTAATTATGATAGTAGTGATTGTGGCTGGCATAATAATTGCACATATGTTTATGAAAAAAAGGAATAAGACCAATGGCAATCCAAAGACTAGTTGAACCAATCTCGGACGAGGGCGATGCGAACGAGCAGATTATCGAGGTAACGCTGCGGCCGCAGAATTTCGCGGAATACATTGGCCAGGATCGGATTAAATAAATCACCAGTAGGACGTATATTGACTAAAAAACGTCCTACTGGTAGAATATCCTTATGAATATTTATTTTTCGAATAACGATTTCCTGCGGACTTTTCGGAGTTTTTTGGAAAGCGTTAATTTCTCGAAAGAAAATATCCTTAAAATTACCACTCATAATAAATGGACTAATGTTCATCCAGCTGGTTTAGTTTTGGCGGCGGCGCTGGCTCTGAAAGCTGGCAAACAAAACTCCTGGATTGATCAAAATGTTCCGGTTTCTGTTGGCTATTTGGACCGAATGGGGTTATACAATTATCTATCAACTACTTCGCCATTTAGTCATCATGAAAAGGAACCAACTGGTCGCTTTATTCCTATAACTGTGGTCAAGACAGACCAAGATCAATCGCGTTTTATATCTGACATGATTCCTTTACTGCATCTGCCACCGGATAAATCCGATATCATTAAATACATTGTGGGCGAATTGATCCGTAATGTCCTGGAGCATGCTCAGGCCAAGCACGGAGCGATCGTGGCGGCGCAGTATTTCCCCAAAAGTAACCGCATCAGCATCGGGATTTGCGATACTGGCATCGGTATCTGGCGAAGCATGCACGAAACTTGGCAACCAAAAAATGACATTGAGGCCATCAAAATGGCGCTGACACCCGGAATCACCGGTACGACCCGGCGCGAGGGCGGCACATCTGACAATGCTGGCGCTGGGCTGTTCTTTATAAAATCGATCGCCAAGATGGCGCGCAGTTATTTTGTGATTTACAGCGGTCGCGGTGAGTATTCTTTGTTAAAGTATGACAAACGAGTTAAGACTTTGCCGCGGCTTTACGCCGATCCAGAGTTAGATCATCACAGGGAAAGCAACGCATTACCAAATTTCCAAGGAACGCTGATCGGAGTAGATATTTCGCTCGACAGTAATGCCGAATTTAACTCCATTCTCGAAGCAATCAAGAAAGCTTATGAAGAATCCATTCGCGATCGCAAACGCTTGAGATATAAGGAGCCGAAATTTATATGAAGAGGGTAGTGAAAATTCATGATCTAGCGGGTGATTTTGCCGAAAATAAAGACGTCGCTAGGCAGGTACGTATCGAAACTATTATGCCGGCCTTGTCGCGCAATGCTGAAGTCGTGATCGATTTTTCCAGTGTGTCCGGCGCCACCCAAAGTTTTGTGCATGCACTTATTGCCGAGCCGATCCGCGAATTTCGTGAAGTGGCTTTTGCCAATTTATATTTTAAAAATACCACTGAATCAGTAAAAAAAATTATCGAAACGGTGTATAAATATATGCAAGAAAGTTTGGAGTAATTTATGGCAATCCAAAGACTAGTTGAACCAATCTCGGACGAGGGCGATACGAACGAGCAGATTATCGAGGTAACGCTGCGGCCGCAGAACTTCGCGGAATACATCGGCCAGGATCGGATCAAAAAAAATTTGCAGCTGGCCATCACCGCGGCCAAAAAACGTGGCGAGCCGGTTGATCACATTTTGTTGTACGGGCCGCCGGGGCTTGGCAAAACCACTTTG
>Ga0209628_10004012_pt1 | contig 10509 bp, 7 predicted proteins | sample TergutCu122P4_FD_187285 | JGI IMG/M metagenome (GOLD analysis project Ga0209628, IMG submission 187285) | Cubitermes ugandensis P4 segment gut microbial communities from Kakamega Forest, Kenya - Cu122 P4 (SPAdes) (version 2) | ecosystem: Host-associated > Arthropoda: Insects > Digestive system >... | reverse complement strand
GTGGCTCTTGAGAATACAAGCAGACCCACAGTTCTTGGAAATGGATGTTTTTGGTGTTGTAATATTAGTTGAGATGTTATTGTTTGTTTGTTTGAGTTTCAGAGTGGCTACATAGGACTGAATCCTTCTGTCTGTCTCTGTCTTTCTCACTCCCTGTATCTGTTTCACACTCTCAGAAAGACCATTACATAGGCACCCACACACAGTTGTTTCTGTTTAAGTATTTTATTCTACAGTGTAAATTTACAGATGTTTTGTATATACTAAGTGAATCAGTATTGCAAAATATTTAAGCTCTGCTTATCATGGCTACCATAAGGAAATTTTGAACTGCCAACATTGAAAGGGAGTTTTCTGTAGCCACTGATCCTGATGGATACAGCAGCCAGCTGAGTGATGAAGTGGGGTGCCTAAAGATGAAGAAAATAAAAAAGATCCACCACCTGGGAAAAGTGCTGGTGGGAACTTGATCCATGGACCTCCACAGGGAAGTAGCAGGGCTTGCTGGAGTTTCCACGGCCACCCTCAAGAACAAGGGCAGCACTCTTCTCAATGTGCTAATGTTGTATTTCACAGGAGTTTTTTTCTCTTCCTGTTGTGATAATGTGTGACTGCTCCTGTTCTTGGCTGTTAATGCACCAACTGGATATGACATAGCAGACAGTCTGGAGTACTGGTCTGTAGTTGAAGAATTACACACACACACACACACACATAGTTTTACAGCATTACCATGGAATGTGATCATTATTTTCACAAATTGCATGTCTTATAATGCCAGGAAACCTGGTAAAAACTGATAGAAGCTGAGAACACTTTTTGATATTTTCAGTGATTTGTTTCCTAAATTTTGTAATCTGTTGGAACATTTTGGTAGTGGATGAATTATTCAGAAATTATAAGGTTGAATAATTTTCAGATGATATATAACTACGAAGCATAAAAGTTTCTGCTTACAAACTAAAGATATTTGTGACGACAGGCTACACATATTTCGTGAAGGTCCGTCTTTGTAAAGACCCCAGGCTGCAGCTGACAAAACGACAGCGACACATGCAAATGGGAAATATTGTACCTAGAAGGTGAAAGGGGTTGTGTATAAATAATAATTTGTGGACAGTTTCTTTTAATATACTGTTTTGTGTGATGATGTGGCTAATAGGAGAAATAAACTGTTGTGGTATTGTTCTGCCAAACCAAGAGGTTGTGTCATGTGACCTTGGATTTAAAACACTAAAAATGAAACTGAGTGACGTATGAGCCAGAATCGGGGAATTCTGTGTTCAGTTGTATGGAAGGACAGATAAGAAGTGTAAGTACCTGACACACATGCACTGACCACCACTGGAAAGATGTTTTAAAGTTGAACATAGCAAAGCTATTTTGGAAAGGTACAGTGTGCACGTGGGTGACCACATGGCACATAGCTTCTCAGTCAGCATACAGTCAAGTGGACAAAAGCTGTTCTTTTGTCTTTAGGATTTGTCTATTTCAAATAGCTGGACCATGTTTTTCATATTGTGGTACTAAGAATTTTCATAGAGGTTGCAGAATCCACTCAGTGAGAAATGTTGTTGAAGAAGCAGGACAATTGGAGCAAACTCACTGTTTAAGACAAGAAAGACCGACACCTGCAACGACAAATAGATTGACTTACACTGAGGAGCAGTGATCAGTGGCTGAGAAGCAGTAATCACCTGAGAAGTCAATGTGTTCTGCATGTGGATCAAGTTTGAAGCAATGTTTTGTGAGTGGAGTGAGACTGTGTGTTATTTGATTGAAAGACTACCACACTAAACTTTTGGTGTGAAATGTTCTGGAGCAGGGGGAGAAAATTTTTACTAAAACTTCAGTAAAAGCTGTATGCAGTAGTCCCTCAGTCATCTGGATTTTAGGTGTGAAGGTGGTCCACGTGACATGGGATCTGGACTACTGTTGGGTTATTTTTTCACTGTCTCTTCACTATACAGTATAATGGTGCAATAAGAGAGAACTGGGATACTTCTAAGAGCATGTACTTTCTTTGGAGGAGGTAAATGACTTGTCTCTTCCCTCTTCACCCATGTCACTTTTCACAGTGTCCATTTTCTCAGACTTTTTGTGGGTGGACGAGACCATTGCCCAGATCACGTGGGGGGAAGACCAGACTATTTTCTGTCTGAAATTGCCCAGATCATTTGGGAACTGAACCACTGAGGTCAAGACCACTGTATTACTATATTCCCATTTTTATTATTACAAATAAAAGTTCAGCATTGGATTTTGTGTTTATGACATTAATTCTGTAGAAAGAGAACTGCCCTGGCATGATCTGTATAAATAGAATTGAGCTTGTGTTTACTTTGATTGTGTTTTGTTAGAGTGTGAGATCTTCGGTTTTTTGTGTTGCTGCTTAATTTTGTGAAAACCCCAAATTAAATCCCATTTTATAGAGCTGCTCAAGTGAGTTTTAAGTCCATTGCAGCAGGTTTCAGTGGTCTGCTGCTATAAGTGAACTGGCCATTCATACCTTTACTGTGGCTCTGATGTGCCATTCACTTGTACACTGGGGTGTATAATCACAAAGGAAGTACATATTGATAACAAATGGCTGCCCAAAACAGGTTAAATGCAACTGAAAGGCTATCATCATTCCATCCCTCAATGATGAGACAAAATGCAATTCACAGTGTGGTTGGGCGAGACATATTATTACCTGGTATGGTCCTTACCTGACATTTCCACACAGTGGATTTGACCTTTAAAAGACCTACATTTGCATATGCAAGTGCACATAAAAAACACTATCTAAAATTCATTTTATATATGTAGGCAAAGAGGAAATGTACTGCATTTGTAAGACATGCTGCATAGTCTCTGTTTTATTTTCCACAAAATGCCCTTTATTTCAGAAATTATCTTTTTCTGTTCAAATAGTATGTTTTATAAACCATATGCTGAAATTTAAATACCAACACAATGAAGTTTAATTACATGTGTACCATTTAAAATGTATGAAAGAAATTTCAGACTGTTGTCTCCCAGTCCTATCTCATATTATGATTGTATTAAGATTTTCACATTAGGAGGCCTTAACTGTAATAAGATTGTTGTGTAGCTTCCTCCATTTTGTGTGTCTGATACAGTTGAGAGCTGTGGTGACATGATACATGCAGTATGTATGATCCGTATTATCAAGTATGTAGCAGGATTACATCCGCAATGTCATCATTTTGCATGACAACCTTCAGTGTGAGTCTCACAAACCTTACAGCCCTCCTACCTACAGACGGTTTTCTGGTTTTTACATACCTGAGAAATTCACTGTTTTTATGTTCTTTTCCTTTACACACACACACCAGAAAATATTTAATTCAATACTAGTATGTGTATTTATAATCTGTCACCATAACAGGTTTCATGTTCTTAGTGTGGTCCAGCATCGTTGCTGTTAGTGACTTCATACTGATGATTAAATTGTGTAGGTTTTTGACAGTAGTGTATAACATTCAGAAACACTATTCTTTGGTATTTATCCACTATCTATTGTACAACTGAAGCACAGTATTTCAGAAGCTGGGTCTGCTTCTGTCCCCATGATAACTCTTTTGTGTTTTTGTAGGGAGATGGACCTAAGCTGGTAAGAGAACTGTTTAGAGTTGCAGAAGAGCATGCCCCTTCCATTGTATTTATTGATGAGATTGATGCTGTTGGAACCAAACGCTATGATTCAAATTCTGGTGGTGAGCGTGAAATACAGAGAACCATGTTGGAATTACTAAATCAATTGGATGGATTTGATTCTCGGGGAGATGTGAAGGTATGGAGTATAGTTATAAGAAATTACTGTCTTGTTCTTCACAGCTTATGCATTAATGATAAATTACAGACTCATCTATTAACATTGATATTAAAACTTTGTTTTATATTACGTAAATGATTCAAAGGTTGTGATGGCTACCAACCGAATAGAAACTTTGGATCCAGCCTTGATAAGACCTGGACGAATTGACAGGAAAATTGAGTTCCCACTCCCAGATGAGAAAACAAAACGTCGTATCTTTAACATCCATACATCGCGGATGACTTTGGCTGCAGATGTAAATCTGACAGAGCTTATTATGTCCAAGGATGATTTGTCTGGTGCTGATATTAAGGTGAGACTATTTACTTTTTGCTGTGCTACCCAAAGGGAAACTAAAGGTGAAGAGGTCTTCTTTTCTGTTTGTCAGAAATAGGTTAAAAAAATATCAGAGGCAAATTAAAGTTGTCCCTCTGCATGGTATGAAGGCATGTGTGGGACCAGAATTGTAGCTCCACTCATTCTTGACCTCGGCACTAGACAGAGGTGAGTAATCAGCCACACACTCCAGCCGCTTTACCCCAAGAGAAACGGCCCACATTATCCACTGATAAGGAGGGTGGGTGAACCGAGGCTGTTTCGAGAGGAGAAAAACATATAATTTGGTAATTACATTACTTGGTGTTTGTTTCACTTTATTTTTGTCACTGTTTCAGGCAATTTGTACAGAAGCAGGCCTGATGGCTCTGCGAGAAAGACGGATGAAGGTAACCAATGAAGATTTTAGGAAATCTAAGGAGAGTGTTCTTTATAGGAAGAAGGAAGGTACTCCTGAAGGTCTTTATTTGTAAAATGTTCAGAAAGGTTCTGCAGTTTTGAAAACTGTCTGCTTTCATTTTGAGGAAAAAATGCTGACAAGGTATAAATCTGTCATGAGCTTCATTCAATCTAAGTCTTCTAACTCAGCATTCAGAATTAATTAAGAATTCAACATTATTTTGGAAATAATGTTAATAAATTTATTGATTTGGTTTTGTTGATTATTGTACTTAAAACCATACTTTTTGTCCATTATCCACTGCCGACATCTCAAATATTGCAGTTATTCCGGTCATATTAAACACACATTTTCCATATTCTGTGAGTTACGGTCTTCACACACATTTATTTCTTACTCCATTCATGTAACAACTGAAAATTATCCTGTTTTATCCTTTCTATTGCATTATTTACATAACCTCTTTGATTAGCAATAATATCAGACAATGGTTTTATAGTGGAGAGTTCCTTGTTTTCCTCAAGGTTGGTAGGTTCTGTCTGACACAACTGACACATGCCTACCGATGTTTTCTCTAAAGCAGTCTTTAATGAGATGGCTGCAGATTCACTGTCTACCTGAGTATGATGAAGAACTGTGCTGCAAAAAAAGAATGAGTATCATTTAATTTGTCTTCTAGCATTTAAATGTGTATCCATTATTGCATGAGGTTATGATTCCTGCACAATAAAAGTGAATAAAGAAATTTATAATAAATTTAAATCTCCAAATAACTGTAACTGTAGTTAAAGTATGTAGATTGGAATGACTTGGGTATGTTGTAAGAATGGATGGTGAAAGGACAGTAAAAAAGTTACTCAAAGGCAAACCAGGAGGGAGAAAAAAGAGGGACCTAAGTTAAGGTAGATGGATGATGTCAAATTGGATTTGAGGAATATGGGTGTAAAAAGATGGAGAACAAGAGCTTTGGATGGAACAGAATGGGCATCTGTCATATGGGAAGCCAAGGCCAAACTCGGAGTTTTCTGGAGTGCTAAAGAAGAAAGGTTACATGAAATTTTTGTGGCTGTGAGTTTTGGATTTCTGTGTTATAGCACTGTGTAGTGTATAAGTGCTTATCAGTGTTTTTGAAGAACATACTGCCTACATCTCCAGTACTTTCTTCATGGTTGGCATGGATACCATTTAGCTGACCTGTTAATATCAGATGGCATGGTATTTGCTCCAGTCAGCATGTCAAAAGACCCAAAGGAAACTGGCCTGTGTGCAAGGAGATGGTGGCATTATGTCACTGACAGCCACGTACCAAACTGCACAATGTCGCAGCCCTAAGACCACAATATGACAGGGTACTAGTGTATCATACATACCCATCTTGAAGTTTTTACTTTCCTACAGTAGTGATGATGCTCAGGAAATTCCTCATACATGTATAGTTTTATAACTGCATATGAGTAGTAACTGACATAGTTGTGTTCTGGATTGCTGCTTAACTGCTTCTGTGTACTTATAAAGTGGAACACAATGATGCAGTGTTGGACAGAGCGTGTTTTCATACTGTATTCTCATAACACATTTTAGGGGAAATATACTGCACTACATGCTGGTAAGAGTGGGAAAGTTTCACATATCAGGCTCAGTGCTGGATGGAGAGGAAATGTGAAAACATATGCTGTTACTGAAGTGAAAGTACATAATGATAGTGGCACTGGAGTACACTTCATCTGATCATCTGTCTTTGGTGTGTTTAGTTGTTCACTGTTAATGTATCAGGAAGCTCAATTCTGTGCTGCAACAAAACTACTGAATTTATGACCCACTTAAAAGTACATTTGATGTTGATTTTGTTCCTGTACATTGGCACTGTGTGGAAGTGGATGATTTTGCTCTAGTTTTGGAGGTATATGCTGCCAGAACACTGGCAAAACACTCAACCAAATTCCACAGTTTCAAAACCCAAGAAGAGGATGAATATCAATACTGAACCAGCATGAGAGTCGTAAGTCAGTAGAGTATAGCTGTACAAGTTTGTGGGCTGCCAGATTGTGAAATGCATTTGGTATATGGAGGTGGTTTCTTGCACATCTATTCAAAATGACTCCACATCCCAGTCATGTTCATTTTGATGCCTTATAATACATGTTACTGATACAGCATTATGAAGTACAAAAGAGAAAAGTAAAAAAGAGTAAATCATCTGATATTCAAAATCAGGTTTGTCATAAATATAAGCCATATGCTTACCAAACAGCTTCACCTGCTGACACTTTACAATACGGTAAATGACACAGGCTGTTACTTATGCCACAAGAATTTGTACCCATGTTCTCATTTACTGTTAATTTTCTTTGTTATTTATATTAGTATATTCTCGTTTGTCAAGCCAATTGCTCTCCTCACCTTACAACTCCCTTTAAATAGCCCAGTGATGATGCAGCTTGATATCCTTCAGCATATCCTGTGTCAAAACCCTTCTGGAAAACTGCATCCCTTCCAGCTGCTGCCCCATCTCGAAAACCAGCCTGAAATTAACAGAGGCTTGTTATTTCATACAATTTTCCCTCTTTGCTGTGCAACATTCTTTGTGTTTCTTTGTATTTGCCATTGAATAAATACATCTTAGAGTTAATGAGACCACTGCTTCACATACTTCATTCCTGTAATGGCAATGTATAATTTTAATAATAGAAAGCATACAACATTCAAAAAATGGCAAAAGTTTGAGATAAAGAATAATAGAAATCATTGTTAAAGAGATACCTAACTTTTTAAAGCCTTGTGGTTACTTTACATACCACCAGGTTTACCATTAAAAAATTGTACATTGTGCTTACTTGTGTCTGTGGGTTTTATAGATCTCAGAACAATCAGCAACTTTGCATTGTACAACATTAACAGACTGGTTTTGTGTAACTGATGTAGAGAGAGTTACTGTGCATTAGACATTGAGTCCTTATATAAAAAAGACATGTTTCTTCTTTCATGGGTTAAAAAAGTTCATTTAAAGGTTTGTGTCTGTCTTACTGCACCAATGTTATGTTTGGTATGTTCCTGTGAGGGATGCCCGTGTTACTTGCAGTTTTTCTGGAGTACCTATGGGTGTGAGAACCTCACATCTTGCACTATAATTATTGCCAAGTTTTCATTGTCACTCATGTCTCTTTTATGTATTTACTGATGTTGGGAAACCATGCCTTGGAAGTGACTTGGGATTGGAAATAATTTCTCTCAAAAAAGCACAGAATATCCAGTTTGTAAGTAGTTTGAAGTTAATGACAGCCATGTGTTCAGTTTCTGAGTAAATTTGAGTTATGATGAATAGTTTACCTAAACTGTTTACTTGGTAGTAATAATTTTCCATTTGTCTATATATAAGGCATGTAGCATTGTAACAGATGGAGTTACTGGTAAGTACAATACCAAGCTGGCAAGTGGCAATGCTTCTGACATGGATTACAACATGACTGGTTCATACATCAGCTTGGGCACACTACTGACCCCTGTTAACACTTTTTTTTAAACCACTTACAAAGTCTAGCTAAAGTCTCACTGTGACATAGGACATAAGAGGTTGTTTAATTTTATTTTAGCACCTTTTGAAGATGGGTTTGTTTACTAGTCCAGATTGAATAGGTGACCCGTCAGGTAACAGACTTATAGAAAATATTCGTCAATCACACGTAAGGGTTAAAATCAACAAATTGCTCAGAATAAAGAAGATGAGAAAAAAATTCTTTCATCCACTTATCACAAAATCAATATGAGAAAATGACATCTATACACACCCCATTTACCCTTCAATATAAACCAATTAAATGTACAAATGATATTTCATTTGGATATATGTATTCCCTGAATATGGGCCCTTTGGACTGAAACATTTTGAAAAAAATCCCCTACATTAACACTACAACACTTTGTTGTGATTGAAAGATATTTTCTATAACTTTGTTGTTATAATCACAACTGTATGAACTGATTTCAGACCTGTCAGTGTCCTATAACTGGTATCACCTGGTTCCTGTTTGGCCCTAGTTCTCTTGACTGAAGATTCCCCAAGGAAGGAAACCATCTGGATATTTTTTTATCCTGGTATGGATTCCCAGCATTCTAGATTATCTCTGTAAATTTTGGTCCTTGACAGACCCTTTAGCAACCCTCTCCAAGATGCCACAGGTTGGCTGAAGTCCTTTTAATGGATATTCAGCTAAATCTACAGACTGATTCAAGTCCTATTAACTCTTTAAAGCAAGAAAAACAACAAGAAGCAAAGTGAAGATACTTTTCCATCCAGTGCTCCCTCGATAACAAAAATTGCATTGCTTTGTATTAGAGTACCCAGGCTTCACCCATTTGTTCGTCTAATTAGTGTAGTATTTAGATTAGTATGGAGCATTGGTAGGATACTGACAAGGGAAAACTTAAGTATTTGAGAAAAACCTATCCCAGTGCCACTTAGTTCATCACATATCTCACATGGACTAGCCTGAGTTCAAACCTGAGATTGGCAGCCACAATGACAAGACTGACTAACCATCTGAGATATGGCATGGCATAATTTGAGGTCAAACTGATCTAGGTAATATTCAAATATTCAGTTCTTGCCTCATGCACTGTGTGGGCACAACAGGGATTTATGTTAAAACTGGCTCTCAAAGGGTTAATAGATGTTCAGATCCAGTTCTTTGCAATGGAGCGGAAACCTGGTTTCCTTCAATTTTCCTGTGTCCTGTTACCCACCTTGGCTATACCTTGTTACATTTAGCCAGTTACTTTAGGAAGAGATGGCAATCCCAGATCAAACTGAGAGTTGATTTATTAGTTTCCAGTTGATTTGAATGTAGCCTGCCTATTAGATAGAATACAGATGTTTCTGTATATACTGTCTATACCTTCCGTAACATAAGCCTAAATTTCTCCTTGTGCCATGTCCGCACACCCCAACGTCAAGGCCTTCATTTATCTTGGACCTATCTGTATACCAGTTGCCCACTTCTCTCAGGTAGAAACCAGCTTTCCCGTTCATATCAGGCAGTTTGGCTCATTATTTTACCTTACAGGTATGTTAAGTCTTATTTTGTCCGCCACTGTTAGTATCACTACATGTGCATGCTGATCCTATAGGGATTTTGGTTTTAACTGTTCACTGTGGGTGAGTCTGTAAATTTCTAATTGTGCATTATCCTCATTTTTGGATGTAGCAGAAGGACTCACAGGAGCACCCCATATGCTGTGTGGGAATTCCAATTATACCCAGTCTTTGGCAATTTTTCAGTTTCATCCCTGCTGGTTTCGTATTTGATCCTAGGCCACAACACTGTAAGAACATTATTTATGAGCCTTATTACCATGGTGTACATTACAGTACCTTCAGTTTCACCACTTTTTCCTGATATGAACCCACACAGTTCCTACATGCTTCACTGCTACCTTGTATAGGTACTTCTTCCAATTCCTCGCCATACAGGCAGTTACTAGCAGCAACGTTCAATAAACCACAAATGAATAAATAAATAAAAAAAATATCACTGTCTTTTGGTTATAGTTAATGTTAGTACCTAACAGGTGCATGAATTCAGCCACTTGAAATTTTATTCTCTTTGGAGCTGTAACTTTGGTAAGACAATTAGGGTTGTATTCCTTTTTAGAAGTTGAATTTACCATGAAGTTTAATATTTTCATTTAATGTAAATCCATTTTTACAATCCTTGTAATTCTCTCAGACTGTGACATAAGTGATATAGCAGCAACTTTTTGTTGTAAAGGCACAGAATGTGGAGTTTCAACTGGGTTTCCTCATACATATGACATGTGGATGTCTCTGTACATGTGCATGTAGCTGAAAATGGGTACGGCAACGCGTGATTTCAAGCTTTCGCCGCGGTGTCAGAGGCCTTTGCTCTTCTGGGATGTTACGCGGCGATGACTGGCAGTTACCGACGTTTCGGGA
>Ga0209628_10004011_pt1 | contig 10510 bp, 10 predicted proteins | sample TergutCu122P4_FD_187285 | JGI IMG/M metagenome (GOLD analysis project Ga0209628, IMG submission 187285) | Cubitermes ugandensis P4 segment gut microbial communities from Kakamega Forest, Kenya - Cu122 P4 (SPAdes) (version 2) | ecosystem: Host-associated > Arthropoda: Insects > Digestive system... | reverse complement strand
CACCGTCGCCCGCCGCGACGCAAAATTGACCCGCGCCTCGACGACGCCGGGTTGCTTCATCAACCAGGACTCGATCAGCCACACACAGGCGCCGCAGGTCAACCCTTCGAGCAACAGCGCGATCTCATGTTCTTCTTTGCCGTCCGGCCCGACGCCCCGCTTCCGGACGAAATCGCGCACGACGCGCTCATCGTCATAAGCAACCCATTCGTCCTGCGTTTCCTCCGGTGCCTGCGCCAAAACCGTGCGCGTCGCGTAAAACGCGTCCAGACCTGCCGCATGGATCGTCTGCGCCACCGCCTGACAACCGGCACAACAAAACGTGCGCGGTTCCCCCTTCAAAACCGCCTGCCAGCGCACCCCCTGCGGATTTTCCGTTCCGCAGTGGTAACAAAAACGCGCTTCCGCCGCTGGCGACAAAGAGGGTTCAACCGGTTTCGACATGGGCGAACTCTACGGTACCCGCCCCATCCGGTCAACTTTGAACCTAAAAACCTCAGTTGACCGCGTATAAAACGATGGAAAACCGCATGGAAACTTGCTTTAAAGCCTTTTTCACCCTTCACCCATCGGGTGAGCGCGCTACGTGCTCTCCAGCACTACGCCCGCCGCGCCATACTGCGTTGCTCCTCCTCGCGGGGTGGCAGCCCGCGTCGTCGTCGCGCCTTGCCTGGCACAGCGGGCGCAGCACTGGCGAACACGTCCAACTGAGGTTTTTAGGTTAAAACTTTGCCGACCCAAACATTCATTGGAATTCCGCCGGAAACCCCTTGACCAAACAGCGCAAAACGGCCAGCATACTGGGTGTTGCCTTGAACGTTTTTCCAACCCTTTAAAGGAGATCTGCATGTACAAAAACTTACTGGTCGCCACCGACGGTTCGCCGCTTTCCGACAAAGCCATCGACCAGGCGATTGACTTGGCAGTCGTACTGAAAGCCAAGCTCTACGTTTTCTACGCCTCCCCCAGCTACCCGTTGCCCGCCTATGCCGGCGGCGTTGTGTACGAACCGATTTCCAAAAAAGAATTCGCCGCCTTTGTCACCGAAGAAGCCGAGAAAATTCTTTCGGCAGCGGAAGAGAGAATCAAGAAAGCCAAAGTGGAATGCGGCCGCCTCCATGTGCTTGCCGCCACCCCCTGGGAAGCCATTCTTGACGCCGCCAAAGAAAACAACTGCGATCTGATCGTCATGGCTTCGCACGGCCGCCGCGGCATCTCCGCAATGCTGCTCGGCAGCGAAACACAAAAAGTGCTGACGCACTCCTCGTTGCCGGTGCTGGTCATTCGGTAAGTCGTGAAGCCCTCCCCTTCAAGGGGAGGGTTTGGGTGGGGATGGGGTTCTCTGATCCCTGATTGCCACCATTCAAACCTCACAGGGCGGGTTTCAAACCCGCCCTTTTTGTTTTTAACCTGAAAACCTCAGTTGGACGTGCTCGCCAGGTCATTCTGCGCGGAGCGAAACCAGTATGCTTTTCTCAAAACTTTGAGTAAAAATACTCAGTCTCTTGAGTAAAACGTTATCTCCCTTCCGGCGGCCATATGAAACGCCCCTCAGCGGCATGGCGCCTATCGCTTGATAACTGTAAATTCATAGTTTACAATGCGCCATGATCAAATCCTTTCTCCATAAAGGCATTCAGGCGTTTTTTGAGACCGGCAGCAAAGCCGGTATCCGACCGGATCATGCGAAGCGACTCAAGATACAGCTTGCGTTTCTGGATGCGGCCTCTTCGCCTTCCGGGATGGACGTGCCGGGCTGGAAGTTGCACCGACTGTCGCATGACTTGTCAGGCCATTGGGCGGTAACGGTCAACGGAAATTGGCGGCTGACGTTTGCCTTTGAGAATAAGGACGCAATCCTTGTGGATTATCAGGATTATCACTGACATGGAGAAATTATGAGCAAGATGTTTGACCCTCCGCACCCCGGCGTTTTTTTGCGCGATGAGGTGCTGCCCGCGCTTGGGTTGTCTGTGACAGAAGCTGCGCGCCAACTCGGTGTAAGTCGGGTCATGCTTTCCCGGCTCATCAATGAGCGGGCGGGAATCAGCGCAGAAATGGCGCTACGCCTGGAAGCATGGTTGAGAACGCCTGAGGGCGGCGGGCCGAGCGCCGAGATGTTTCTCCGAATGCAGACCAGCTACGATCTGTGGCAAGCCGCGCATTCCGGCAAGCCTGCTTTTCTGGTGCGCCCGGCAATGGCGGCCGTGTAAACGGGAGCCAGACGCCAACGTTCCACCAAGCTCAAACCAACTCAATCAACGCCGGAACAATCTCACCCACGTCACCGACGATCCCATAATCGGCGATCTGGAATATCGGCGCGGAAGGGTCTTTGTTCACCGCCACGATCACTTTGCTGTCTTTGATCCCGGCCAGATGTTGAACGGCGCCGGAAATGCCGATGGCGATGTAAAGTTCCGGCGCGATGATTTTCCCGGTTTGCCCGAGCAGATAGTCGCTCGTTGCGATGCCCTCCTCGACGACGGCGCGGGTCACACCGATGGCCGCACCGAGTTTGTCCGCCAGTTTTTCGATGTCGGGCATGTCCTTTTTTTCCACGCCGAGACCGCAGCCGATCACGATTCGCGCCCGCGACAGCTTCGGACGCAACGCGCTTTTACGGCGGCGCTCCAGGCAGCGGACAGCGCACCTCGGCGGCAATGCTTCCCATGTTTCGATCGGCGCCGCCGGCGTCTGCGAACCGGAAGGAGGAAAGGCGCTGGCGCGAATGCTCAACAATTTGACCGCACTCTTCAACCGTTCCACGACCAGCAAACTCCCGGCGTACACCGGTCGCACGAAAGTGTCTTCCCCTTCGATCTTCGTCAGGTCGGTCACCAGATCGGTGTTGCGCAATGCCGCCAGGTACGGCATCACCCGTTTGCCTTTGTAGCTGCTCGACATCAGCGCATAGCGGTAACCGCCGCGTTCCAGCAAGGCTTGCGCCTGCGCCGCCATGTCCTCGGTCAACTGCGTTTCGAGATGAGGCGCCGCGACGCTCCACACGCGGGTAACGCCTTCGATGGAAGCGGCCTGTTGCGACAGCGTTTCACCCTGGGTTTCACACGCCATCACCAAAACATGAACGTCGCGTCCCAACAAGCGCGCCGCCGTTACGGCGCTGTGCGTGGTCTCCTCCAATCGCCCGTCCACATGCTCGGCCAGTACCAAAATCGCCATCGTGTTTTCTCTCTTTGTGTGCCTTCAGATGATTCGCGTTTCGGTACGCAGCCGTTCGATGAGCGTCGCCGCATCAGGCAGCATCACGCCGCGACTGCGCTCCGGCGGACTGCGCAGCTGAACGACGGCCACGCCCATTTCCATATCGACGCCAAGCGTTTCCGCCGCAACAGCGGGAATCTTCTGCTTTTTGACTTTCATCAGATTGGGCATGGAGACGTAGCGCGGCGCGGCGAGCCCGATTTCAACGACGACCAGCGTCGGCAATGTCGCTTCAAGCACCTCGGAACCATGATCGGTTTTGCAACGGGTGCGCACGTTCGTTCCTTCGATGGTGAGCGTTTCGGCGAACGGCAGGCACGGCCAGCCAAGCAGCGCCGCCAGCATCGCCCCCACCTGATTGCCATCGTTGCCCATTCCCTGACGACCGATCAGCACCAAACCGCACCCCTCGCGCACCGCCACCGCTTTCAGCAACCGCGCCACCACCAGCGGCGACATCGCATAACGCGCTTCGACAAGCAACGCTTCATCCGCGCCCATCGCCAGCGCCGTGCGCAGCGTTTCCAGGCAATCGTCCGTACCGCACGAGACCGTCAGCACTTGCGTCGCCAAGCCCTGCTCTTTGAGTTGCAACGCCGCTTCCAGCGCCGCCTCATCGTAGGGATTCATCACCATCCTCATGTATGCCATGTCAAGCCCCGAATGGTCGGGCTTCAAACGCACTTTGAACGAGGGGTCAATCACCCTTTTTATCGGCACCAGAATTTTCATCAGTTTATTTCCCCGGGCGATCACGCAACAGCCGTTGCTTTTCGCGGTTCCATTCGCGCTCTTTTTCCGTCTGCCGCTTGTCGTGCTGCTTTTTTCCTTTGGCCAGACCGATTTCCAGCTTGATCCGGCCACTTTTGAAATGCAGATTGATTGGCACCAATGTGTATCCGGCGCGCTCCACCTGCCCGATCAAGCGCTGGATTTCCTTTGCGTGCATCAGCAGCTTGCGGGTGCGCGTCGGATCGGCGCGAACATGCGTCGAGGCCGATGTCAGCGGCGTAATATGCGCGCCCAGCAGCCACAATTCGCCGTTGCGAACGACCACATAGGCTTCCTTCAGTTGCGCCCGGCCATTGCGCACCGCCTTCACTTCCCAACCGTCAAGCACCAAGCCCGCCTCGAAGCGTTCTTCGATAAAATAGTCGTGAAAAGCTTTACGGTTATCAACAATGGACATGATGGTACAGACCTCAAAACCTTTTCATTGTAACCGCAACTTCTCGCCGTTGTGATATTTCTTTGTCAAAGATAAACCTTATTTAGACCACTTCTTAGCAAAATAGTTCCTCGCATGATCCTAAATACAAGTGAAATGATCGCTGTCTCCGTCGTCTGCGTCGCGCAAGGCCAATCCATTACGTGCGATTTCCGGCTGCCGCCCGGTAGCACCGTCGCCGACGCACTCATTGCGGCGCGTGCTTCGGGCGTTTTCCCGTCAAATGAGGAAACTTCCTGGGGTTACGCCATTTTCGGACAAACAGCCGATCCCGCCACCGTTCTCCAGGACGGCGACCGCGTTGAACTGCTGCAACCCCTGCGCTGCGATCCCAAAGAAAGCCGCCGGCTCCGCGCCAGACTCAGGAATCAGGTATCAGAGGTCAGGGATCAGAACAGATGACCTTGCAGGACGCGCCAATCACGGCGGGGCGGGTTTGTATTTCATATAAAGCCGCGAAGATGAAAAGCCCCCTTTCCAAAGGGGGTGCCCGCCGAAGGCGGGCGGGGGTTTGAAACCCTTTCCCCCAGCAAGCGGGAAAGGGAGATTTCTTCGCGCCTTCGCAGCTTCGCGTGAGATGCTTTTCTGACCTCTGGTCTCTGACCTCTGACCCCTGCCCCTGAAATGCCGTGTTACCATTCACACCTGAACCGAACCCACCTGCATTGCCAATCCTGAACCATGAACGCCAAAGTTGCCCGCCGCCGTTTACACGCCCCCAAAGCCACCCGTCTTTTCGTCCTCGACACCAACGTACTGCTGCACGACCCGACGTCGTTGTTCCGCTTTCAGGAACACGATATTTACCTGCCGATTCTGGTGCTTGAAGAACTCGACGCCCACAAAAAGGGCAATTCGGAAACAGCGCGCAATGCTCGACAGGTGTCCCGTTTTCTCGACGAACTGATCAACCGGCACATCGCGCAGAAAAACAACGGCATCGCTTCCGGCATCGCGCTCGCGCCGCCCAATGCGCCCAGCGGCGCTTTTCAGGCGTCCGGTTTGCTTTTCCTGCAAACCGACCTGATCCCGCCATCGACGCTTCCCTTTCTCTCGACGCGCACCGATAACCAGATTCTCGCCATCGTCAAACACCTCGGCGCGCAACACCCGGAACGCGATGTCTTTCTGGTCACCAAAGACATCAATATGCGCATCAAAGCGCAGGCGTTGAACCTGAACGCCGAAGACTATTTCACCGACAAAGTTCTCGAAGATTCCGACCTGCTCTACACCGGCGCGACTGAGCTTCCGCAGGATTTCTGGGACACGCACGGGAAAGGCATGGAGTCCTGGCAACTGGGCGGCCATACCCTGTACCGCGTTTCCGGTCCGTTGACAACGGCGCTGCACCTCAACGAAATGGTCTATCTCGAACGCACCGGCGAAGCGCCGTTCTACGCCACCGTCAAAGAGATCGACGCGAAAGGCGTCGTCCTGCAAACCATCAAAGATTACACCCACGCCAAAAACGCCGTATGGGGCATCACCGCCCGCAACCGCGAACAAAACTTCGCGTTGAACCTGCTGATGAACCCGGAGATTGATCTCGTCACCATGGCCGGCCAGGCCGGAACCGGCAAAACCCTGCTGACCCTGGCTGCCGGGTTGATGTTGGCGCTCGAATTCAAGAAATACAGCGAAATCATCATCACCCGCGTCACTATTCCGGTCGGCGAAGACATTGGTTTTCTACCCGGCACCGAAGAAGAAAAGATGACGCCGTGGATGGGCGCGCTCGAAGATAACTTGGAAGTGTTGCACCACACCGAAGAAGACGCCGGCGCCTGGGGACGCGCCGCCACCCGCGACCTGCTGCGCGCCCACATCAAAATCAAAAGCCTCAACTTCATGCGCGGTCGCACCTTCGTCAAAAAATTCCTGATCATCGACGAAGCGCAAAACCTGACCTCCAAACAAATGAAAACCCTGATCACCCGCGCCGGCCCCGGCACCAAAGTCGTCTGCCTCGGCAACCTCGCCCAGATCGACACCCCCTACCTCACCGAAGGCAGTTCGGGATTGACCTACGTCGTTGACCGCATGAAAGACTGGAAACACGCCGGCCACATCACACTGGCGCGCGGCGAACGTTCGAGACTGTCCGACTACGCGTCGGAAGCGTTGTAAGTTGGGATGAGCGGCCTCTAGCCGCGAGCAAAGCGTGGCGGGAATCCCAACCATTATCGCGTAATACAAGGGTGGATAAACGAAGCGCAATCCACCATTCGTAAGGGCGCGATTTATCGCGCCCTGTTTGTTTTGTGGATTCTGCGGCGCCGCTTCGCGCCGCGCAGAATGACGGTTTTTTTTCTCCGCGTTCTCCGCTTCTCCGCGTGAGACCGACCCGTCGCGGTTCGCTGCGCTCACCAGCGACCTGTGCGCTGACCTCTGATACACTTCTACGCTCCTATTGCTGAAACGTCTGGAGCCAAAAATGAAGCGCGACAAAACGTTGACATGGACGCCACCGGCGACGATTGACTTCATCGGAAAGAAGATCGCCATCGTCGGAGGAACAGGCGGCATTGGCCGCGCGCTCGCGCATTCATTTGCCGCGAAAGGCGCGCAAGTCATCGCCGTCGGGCGCACCTTCCGCGACGAAGGCATCGCGGGAATCAATCCGTTGTTGGCCGACCTGAGCAAAATGAAAGAAGCCGAGCGCGTGGGACGGATGCTGCCTGCAGATACGTTGGACATTCTCCTCTTCACGACCGGCATCTTTGCGGACTATGTTCGTCAGGAAACGGCAGACGGGCTGGAACAGGACGAGGCCATCGGCTATCTCAACCGCTTGGTCATCCTGCGAAACACGGCGCCCCGTCTCGACCAACCGCGGCCGGATCGCAACAGACCGCGCGTGTTCATCATGGGTTACCCCGGCACGGGGCGGCAGGCTGTCGTTAACGACTTGAACAGCGAAAAAAACTACGCCCGCTGGACAGCACACCAAAATTCCGTCGCGGGAAATGAAGCCCTCGTTTACGACGCCGCAAAACGTTATCCGAACATCGACGTCTTTGGACTCAATCCCGGTTTTGTGCAAACCGACATACGCGACGAAATTTTTTTCAAGCGCGGCGGATTTCTGAATCGCATTGGATACTGGCTCACCGCTTTTCTGACGAGCACGCCGGAGGACTACGCGCAGCGCGTCCTGCCCCTTTTCATTGTGCCGGAACTCACCGGACAAAGCGGAAAACACTTCGACAAAAACGGCAACGCCATCCTGCCATCACATTGGGTGAAGGACGCCAACTGCGAAGAAATAATCCGGGCGTCCGAAGCGCTGATCTCTCGCACCGGCATCGTGGTTTGAGCAAAAACACATTGACCGCAAAGAACGCAAAGAAAAGCGTTTAACCACGAAAAAGCGCGAAAGAATCCCCCTCTCCCGCATGCGGGAGAGGGGGGGTGGAGAGGGCGTAGGGTGGATAAGCGAAGCGCAATCCACCATCCATTGACCCTCAACCTCAATCAAAATTGAGATTGAGCTTGAGCCAGAAAAAGCGTCCCGGTTCGTTGATACGCATGGTCTGGATGTAGCCGGGCACCATGCTGCCGGAACGGCTGATCGCTTCTGCGTAGGTTTTGTTGAACAGGTTGTCGATCCCGGCGGTCATGTACAACTCCTTGCGGAAACGATAGCCGCCATTGACCGAGAACACGCCGAATCCCGCTGTCGGTTCGCCGATGTCCTGACCGGCAATGTTGCCCCTGCCTTTATCGAAGCGGTTTTGTGCAGCCACCAGACGCCACAGTGCGCCGAACGACCAGGTACCGTTGTCGTAGTCGAGCGTGAAACGGCTGTCGAACGGCGGCATCTGCGCGAGCGGTGTGTGATCGGTGCCGTTGCTGCCGCGCACATACGCCAGACTGACGCCGCTTCTCAACTGAGGCGTCAACGCATAGCTGAGGCCGACTTCGCCGCCATAGGTTGTCGCCTTGATGTTGCGAACCAGGATTGCGGGTTTCAGCGTTCTGGTGTTGTCGATCAGGATGTAATCGCGCATCCGGCTGTAAAACGCCGACACGGCGACTTGCAGTTCCGGCGTGATCCGGTAAACCGTGCCGAGGTCCAGTTGCGTGTTTTTTTCCGGCTTGGTGTTGAAGGCGCTGTCGCTGGTTTCGCTCTGCTTGTTTTGCGAAATGACTTCCCAGTAATCGGGGAAGCGCTCGCTATGTCCCAGACCGACAAAAACGGTCGAGCCTTCGCCGTAATCGCGTTCATAACGAATGAAACCGCTGGGCAGTGTTTCATGCCGGGTTTTTCCCGACGTTGAAAAACCGCTGCGCTTGTCTTCCGCCCGCCAGAAATCGGTACGCAGTCCGGCAATCAGCCGATCCTTTTCAGTCAACGACTGCGTCCATTCGGCAAAGAGTCCGTAGTTGTCGAAGTTCGCATCTTCCACACGTTTGGCGCTTCGATACGTCAGGTTGTTGCCGGAACGGAAGCGGTGCCGATTGCTTTGCTGGTCAACCCCCACTTTGAGCAACGACGTGTCGCCCGGAACGAGGTCGCCACTCACCCGCAGGCCGGTGGTTTGCCGGTCGGGATTGCTGACGTTTTTTGTGCTGCCGGGTTGGCGCAGGCTGTAGTTGTCCATCACATGGTCGATGGTGTTGTAATAAACCAGCGCATCCAGCTTTTCGACAAACGCGGAGATGTTTTTCTTTTCGAATCTCAGGCTGTAATTTTCTCGCGCGAATTTGGCGCCGTCCATCATCCGGTCGGCGTAAGCGGCTTCGCCATCGCTGACGTTTGCCGACAATTCCAGCCGTGTCGTTTCATTCGGCGTAAAGCCGAACGTGGCGCCGCCGCTCCAGCGCATGTATTGCGAGTGTACGCGCTTCCCGTCTCCGTCTTTGTAATCGTCCATGCTCGAACGTGTGCCGATCATGCGGGCGTAAAAGGTGGCGTTACCCGCTTGCGCATCGAGCACTTGATCGTTGCGACCGTAACTGCCGAGCATCAAACCGCCGAACAGCCGATAATCCGGCGCTGTGTAGGGTTTGAAATCGCGTTCAAACAGGACGGTGCCCGCTGAAACCGGCCCCCAGATCACGCTTTGCGGGCCTTTGAGAACGGTGATGCGATCAAAAGATTCCGGAAAAATGTAAGCGGTCGGCGGATCCATCCGTCCGCCGCAACCGCCGTGAATCATCTCGCCGTCGGCCAGAATGTTCAGACGCGAACCGGCCATGCCGCGAAAAACCGGATCGCCATCGCTGCCGCCTTTGCGGATCACGGTAAAACCGGGAACGGTTTTCAGATAATCCGCGCCATCATGCGCCGGCACCGGTTGACGCGGCGCTTTGGCATCGGTGACCACGGTCAGCGGATCGGACATCGGCGCTGCGGTGACAACGACCGGATCGAGTGTTTGTTCTTCTGCCGTTGCCGCCGGTGTTTTTGGCGTTTGTTCTTCTGCGGCCAGCGTCGGCATCGCCACAAAAAGGCCGAGCAAAGAAAGGCTGAACAACCGGAAGCGCTGCTTGCGCCAAGCCGGGTTGTGCTGAAATAAAAATCTCATTTGTTTCCTCCAAAAATATTTCCCCCCTGCGCGAAAATAAAGCGCGCAAGATGATACGGCGCGGCTGTTGGGCTATCGTTCGCGCGCCGTCTTAAAAACAACACTTGGGAATCAGAGAAAAACGGGCGGCGCACGCGCCCTGTGGGATTTCCAAACAGCAGGAGAAAAAACAGGCAGCACATACAGAAAAGACAACTGCCTTTCTGCCACCTTGAACAACAACGAAATCAGCGCAACCGATTTCAGTTCAAACGGACAGCCCGGTATGAAGCAGAACAAACAATGCCCGGAAGGAGCACCGCCATCCGAATCCGAAACCGAATGGCAATCAGGGAGTGCGCTTTCGGAAATTTTCGCGGATTGAACCATCCCCGGCATGGGAATGTCTTTTTCGAACACGAGGCGCGAAATCGTCGGCACCAGCGACGCCGACAAGATGGCGAAAAACACCAGCCACAAAGAAAGTTTTTGCGCTCTCTTGTTGAGGATCACGGCGCTTGCCCTTCCGGTTTGCTGACAAAGC
>Ga0209628_10004009_pt1 | contig 10512 bp, 11 predicted proteins | sample TergutCu122P4_FD_187285 | JGI IMG/M metagenome (GOLD analysis project Ga0209628, IMG submission 187285) | Cubitermes ugandensis P4 segment gut microbial communities from Kakamega Forest, Kenya - Cu122 P4 (SPAdes) (version 2) | ecosystem: Host-associated > Arthropoda: Insects > Digestive system... | reverse complement strand
GGTTCGGGGACACGTCTAACATAGTTTGATAAATTTAAAAATACTTTTCCATTTTAACTGATTTAACTATATCATAATTATGACGGTTTGTCAATATAAAAAGTGTCAAAAAAAGAAAGCCTGTTGTCTTTTATAGCGGCGGTTATATTTTCTGTTGTTATTTGGTTCTTTGTAGAGTTTGGCGCGTTTGCCTGGATTTACGCGTTTTTAGCGGTTATTATTTTTGAACTGTTTTTCACTTTTATTTATCCGGTAGTGATAATGCCGTTGTTTAATAAGTTTACTCCGCTCCAAGACGGCGAGCTTAAAACTTCCGTAGAAAATTATGCTAAGTCCGAAAACTTTAAAATGAAAGGCTTGTTTACAATGGACAATTCCAAACGCTCAAGCAAGTCAAACGCGTTTTTTGCGGGCTTCGGCAGATTTCGCAGAATTGTTTTGTTTGACACTCTTATACAAAAGCACACTGTTGAAGAATTGACAAGCGTTTTAGCTCACGAAATGGGGCATTTTAAATTAGGTCACATTTTAAAGCAGATGATTTTAGGTTTTGTCTCAACTGCGTTTATGTTTTTCTTGTTGTCGATTTTTATAAAATCGCCGTGGCTTTTTGAAGCTTTTAAAACGCCAAATATTTCAGTTTACGCTGGGATTGTATTTTTCGGGTTTTTATATACGCCGGTATCTTTTGCGCTTGGCATACTAACAAGTGCGTTTTCAAGAAAGTGCGAGTACGAAGCTGACGCTTACGCAGTAACAACTTACAAAAAGCCGCAAGCAATGATAGATGCATTAAAAAAGTTATCGGTTGACAACTTGTCTAATCTCACGCCGCATAGATTGAAAGTATTTTTGGAATATTCTCATCCGCCGACTTTGGAAAGAATTAAAGCAATAAAAAAGTTAGAAGAGTAGGCTTGTCTTTTGAGTTTATGCTTCCTTATGCGCCGGCTCATGTATTCCCGCGGTGCTCCCACGATACACATCGCCATCGCAAGCGTCGCCTAAACTCAAAATACTTCGCCTTAACGACAAAACAAAATATAATTCTAATGTTATAAAGCTCGTCCAAAATAATATTTTTGGTTGTGTGCTATTCCGTTAAGGACCCCTTCTACTATTGTATCAGGTAAATTTTCTACATCTTCGTAAAAATATCCGGTATCATTGTGTTCTTTATCGACGATAAAAGTTGCATTAGGTCTCATCCCATTGTTCAGCATATCCTGCTTGCAGGGCTTTGTAAATGCTTCAGAACATATAGTCCAAGAAATGGATAAATCTATTATATAACGATTATCAAGCTCAATCCAGCAATGAAATTCATCATTATTATTTAAATCTGCAGGATTTTCTTTTTTGTTGTGAGACCACTTGAAATCTTGTTTAAAAATCGTGATACCTTTGTATGAGAGATTTCCAGACTTGATTTTAAAGCTACGATTCGGGTATAGCTTTTTTAGCATATCATAAAGAAAACAAGATAATGGTAAACATAGCAACGGTCGCTGGACAAAGAAATGTGTTCTAGGTGTTGAAATGGTTTCCCTAAATTCTAAATCATTAAATAGAGGATCTATTATCATTGGTTTCTTTCCCTGCCTTTAAAAATTAAAGTCATCCATGTGATTTCATCTTTTGCTTCGGGCTGGTCGGTGTCAACAATAAAACCTGATTTTTCATAAAATGGTACGGCGTTTCTTGTTGAAGGAACATGAAAGGCGGCTGCTGAATGTTCTTTGGCAAGTTTTATAAGTTTGTTGATAAGCTTTGTTCCGATGCCTTTTTTATGAAGTTGCGGCAAGACATAAAAATTAGAAACTGAATATTTAGGTGAGCAGGGAGTGCCAAAGTTTGCCAAAGCTCCGGTAGCAATAATTTGATTATCAACAACTGCCACATAAACTGTTTTCCATACAAGCTGGCTCTTAAGGCTTTCTATAGAATTGTATTTTTTGAATTTTTTGACAACTGCAGGAGAATGGTGTTTTGAAATAACCTCATCAAAGTTAATATCAATGAGTTGTTTTATAGCCGGAATATCAGTTTCATTTGCAAATCGTATTTTCATTCAATAATCCCGCCGCCTAACACAACTCCATCCTTATAAAACACTGCGCTTTGGCCTGCTGTAACTGACATTTGCGGTTCTTTAAAAATTACTTTCACATTACCATTTGAAAGAGGTTTTGCTGTGGCTTGTGCCGGTGTGTTTTGCTGGCGGATTTTTACATTTACTTCTATTGGTTCTTTTGGCGCGGGGATTGATCCCCACGAAACTTTGCTTGCCGTTAGCGAACTTGAATATAAATCTTCTTTTACGCCGACTACAATTACATTTTCTTTGGCAAGAATATTTATAACATAGAGCGGATCTGTTGTGCCTCCGGGTAATCCCAAACCTTTGCGTTTGCCTATTGTATAATTCCAAATGCCGGAATGTTTGCCTAAAACTTTTCCTGTTTTATCTACAATATCTCCCGGGTTTGTTTTAAAATTTAAAATATCGTTGTAATCGCCGCAGTAAAAATCTTGGCTGTCTGGTTTGTCGGCAACAGGTAGTTTAATTTCTTCAGCTATTTTGCGGACTTCTTCTTTTGTTATATTGCCAAGCGGAAATAAAATTTCCGATAAAGTTTTTTGTCCTAAGCGGTATAAAAAGTAGGTTTGGTCTTTTTTTGTATCTTTTGCAGCGCATAACTGATACATATTTAAAGCTTCATTGAATTTTACATTGGCATAATGGCCTGTAGCAAACTTATCAAACTGCAAACCTGCTCTTTTTGCCGCTTGCGGTAATACGCCGAATTTAATGTATGCGTTGCACCAAACGCACGGGTTAGGGGTGCGGCCTTCTTTGTATTCGCTGCGAAAATTTTCAAGCACGACTTTTGAGTATTCTTCGCGGCAGTCAACAATTTGATAAGGAATGCCTAAAAATTCAGCTACTTTTTTTACTGTTGCAATATCTGCATCTTCCGGACCAAAGCAGGCGTCGCCACCTTGAACTTTTGGCGCGGACATAGACGGATCCCAAATAGACATCATCGCGCCAACGACTTCATGCCCTTGCTTTTTTAATAAGTAAGCGGCAACTGCGGAATCTACGCCGCCTGATAATCCTACAAGTATTTTCATTTTTCCTCTTGGGGCGCTTTGTCTTTTGAGTTTATACTGCGTCAAAAACTCGCTCATGTACCCAGCGCTCCGCTCTACTTCGGTACACATCGCTCGTCTCTTCCTTGTCTAAACTCAAAATACTTTGCGCTTAAAAATCATGTAATTTTAGCAAATAATAGTGTAAAACGGGAAAGGTCAGAAGCCAACTATCAGCTTCTGACCTTTCCCGTCCTGCAACATCTACGTCAACGTCTGCTGCATTGCTGCAACTGCACCGTCACCATCAACGTCAACTACAGGTCCTGCTGCTGCAACTGCGTGCTGCACCACTCATATAGCCTAATATATGTTTTATGTCAAGAGGTTTTAATACAGAAAATGAAAGGATAGGAGCCGATTGGTAGCTCCTATCCTTCCTTGCTCTCAATCTTGCATCCGGCTTTGCCGGATGCACAATAATAATAGTGTTAAATACTTTTTATATCAATACTTTTGCTGGTGCCTTTGGTTTTTGAAACAGTTCTTCCTATTGAAGTGATCTGCGACAGGATTGTATTTAACGGAGTTTCGGAAACTGTAATTTTGCCGGGATATATTTCGTAAAGCTTTTTGTGTTCTCTTTCCGTGACATTTGGCATTATAACATTCGCGCCAGCTTGCAAGGCTAGTATTCTGCCATTTGGATTTAAAGTTTCCATCGCTGTTGTTGCCGGGATATTTATGTCCGGCATTAACAAACGTAAAATTGCCATAACTTTTAATGATAATTCAAAAGTTGATTCAACTTTCCACTTTCCACTTTTCACATTGTCGTAAATAGGGGTGTCCGGATTATATATAAAAGGACCTATTCCAGCCATATCAACAGGAATGGATTGCAGATATAAAATATCTTTTGCGATGCTTTCAATGGTTTGGCCAGGAAGGCCTACTAAAATGCCGGAGCCTGTTTCGTAGCCGAGTTTTTTTAGCGTAGCAATACAATTTTTTCTGTTTGCAAGGCTCATTCCCGGGTCTAACTTTGCATACAGCGCTTCGTCGGTCGTTTCAATCCTAAGCAAGTATCTGTCAGCGCCGGCGTCTTTGTAAGCTTTATATTCATTTTCAGTTTTTTCGCCAATGCTTAAGGTTATTGCGAAATCAAGCTTTTTGATTTCCGAAATTATTTTGACCAGCATTTCGGTTGTGTAAAAATTATCTTCGCCGGACTGTAAAACTATGGTTTGATAACCCGAGTCTTTTGCTTTTTTTGCAAGCTCTATAATTTGATCCGGCAGCAGGCGATAGCGGTACATTTTTTTATTTTTGCCGCGGAGTCCGCAGTATAAGCAGTTTTGTTTGCAGTAGTTAGAAAATTCTATTATAGCGCGCAAATGTATTTCATCGCCGACATGTTCTTTACGGACTTTATCTGCGGAGGCAAATAGCTTTTGCGGGTTATCGGTTTTGAGGAGTTCGATTATTTCTTGTTCATTCATAGTCATATTTTAGCAAAAATAAAAGACAGGCATTAATTTCTTGGGACTTCCCCGTAACTCGTCCAGAAATCAATGCTGGTCTTTTATTCCGCTGTACTGTTTAAATTCCTTAAACGCTCGTTCATAATAGCTGTTTGTCTTTCCTATAACTACAAAATAGTCTTTATCTATTTTGAAATGAACGGTTGTTATGTATTTTGTTTCGTAGAAATTAAAGAAAATTTTAGGACGGCTTACAATATAAAATAAGTTAATAATCAAAATAATCGCGCAAATCAAAAGGCGCTTTTTATCTTTAAAATAGGATGCAGAAAATATAAACGCATAATAAAAACCTATTTGTAAAATTGTCGGCTTTGCGACAAGCACTGAAGCGTATTTGAGCGAACCTGAAAAAGTAGTTAAATCAAGTAAAAACCGGACAGGTATTGTAAGAGCAAAAGCTATAACAGCTGTAATTTTTAAAGAGATAAATGAAAAAATATAAAACGCAATTGCCCCGGCTAAAGCTATTGCCACAATATAAGCGGCTAGTATGTTTGTTATAAAAGACACCAATGAAACTTTCCCAAAATAAAACATGCTTAAAGGTAAAATTAAAATCTGCGCGCTAAGCGTTACTGCGAAAGCTGCAACTATAATTTTAAGAACAGGGTTTCTAATATGTCCAAACAATCCGTAAACTTTAGGATAAAAGCGAATTATGCCTATTGTCGCTGCGTAGGAAAGCTGAAAAGACGCTCCGAACAATTGCTGCGGCTGAAATAATAAAATTATTAAAGCTGAAAGCGCAAGAGAATTGTAAATAAGCGGCTCCCTATCCAGCGACAGCGCGATTAAAACGCAGGATGACATTATTGCCGCGCGCATGATCGGCGGGTTTGCTCCGGCTACAAGCGCGTATAAAAACAGCATAGGGATAGTTGATAGAAAAGTTTGCTTATACGGCAATCCAAAACATTTAAACAGAAATATAAAAATTACCGCGATAAAACCTACATTCATTCCGCTTACTACTAAAATGTGCATCAGTCCTGCGTCTATAAAGTTGTTTTTAAGTTCTTCGTTAAGTCCGCTTTTATCTCCTATTACAAGCGGTTTTAGAACCGCGGCTATTTCAGGAGCAAAGAATAATTCTATTTTTTGCGATATGTCGTTTTGTACAGACTGCGCAAATTGTATTATAGGGTTTGGTTGTGATTTGATATATTCAAAACCTGTTACGGTAAAAATCGAATATATTTCATCCAGCGCAAGATATTGCCTGTAATCGAACACAAGCGGGAAGTAAGCGTTTTGCGGAAGGCTAAGTCTGCCGGTAAGTGCTGCAATATCGCCATATTTTATTACGTATCCTGAAGGCGCTAAAACAAGAATTTTTTCTTTTGATGTTTTTAAAACAAACTTTTGCCGGTTATTTATAAATTCCGGTTCTGTGATAACTTTTCCTTCAATTGCAATTTTTTGGCTGTTTTCAGCAAGATTAAAAAGCTCGCTTTGTTTTTTCGGCGCGAAAAATCCGGCATAGTTCAATATAATAAGCGCCAAAACATAAACGCATAAGATGGTTATTACGGGGCGTTTGAATAGAATGTTCATGATTTTCTTTGTCATTCTGACCCTTGAACGAAGTGAAAGGGAAGAATCCAGTTGTTAAACAACATGGATACTTCGTGTTGCTCAGTATGACTCCAAAAGGCGAAGTACTTAGACTGGTGTCGTGGCAGGATGCAAAAATCTTTAAAAATTATAGCATAAATTGTATAATCTGTTCATGAAGACTAAGACAATTGCCGATATAGGCGAGTTTGGTTTTATAGATATATTAAGACGCCGTTTTAAAGGCATAGGCGACGATTGTTTTTGTTTTAAATCCGGCAAAGAAATAATCTGCGTAACTAAAGATTTGCTTGTTGAAAATTCGCATTTTAAGACTGCGTGGACATCCGCGTATGAGCTTGGCAAAAAAGCAATAGAAGTAAATGTAAGCGATATAGCTTCCATGGGGGATGTCAGTCCCAAATACGCTTTTATAGGTTTAGGCCTTCCGGCAAAAACATCTTTAAAATTTTTAAACGAATTATATAATGGTTTTACCGATGCCGGTAAAAAATACGGTATGGTTATCGCGGGCGGAGATACAGTGAAATCCGAAAAAATAATTATATCTGTAACCGTTATAGGCATTTCGCGCGTTAAGAAAGTTATAACAAGGACTGGCGCTAAAAAAGGCGATTTAATAGGAGTGACAAATTATTTCGGAGACGCGGGCGCGGGAGTGTCGCTTTTGTACAAATACGGCGCGAAACATAAATTTACTTCTGACGAAAAATATTTGATATCGAAACAAAATAATCCTGAAGCGCGCGTTAAAGAAGCAAAAATAGTATCTAAGTATGTATCATCAATGACGGACGCTTCTGACGGGCTTGCGAAATCTGTTGAGCTGATAAGCCAAAAGAAAGGCGTGGATATTTATCTTGATAAAATCCAGGTGTCAAAAGAATTAAGAAAAGTTTTTAAAAGCAATGATGAGCAGATAAAGCTTGCTCTTTTTGGTATGGAAGATTTTGAACTTGTGTTTAGCACAAGCCCAAAATACGCGGATAAAATTAAAAAACTTTTGCCGAGCGTCACATTTATAGGCAAAATAACAAATTCAAAAAAAATGAGATATTTTGATAATGGAAAAGAAAAGAAAATCAAACAAGCCGGCTACAAGCATTTTTAATTCGTGCTCGGCAAAAGCCACGCAAAAATTAGGGGAGGAATTCGCAAAATCCCTAAAAAGCGGCGATATAGTGTTTTTAAAAGGCGAACTTGGCGCGGGTAAAACTACGTTTACTCAAGGAGTGGTGCGCGCGTTTGGCAATAAACGCTTTTTAGGCAGCGCTAGTTTTACGCTTATAAACGAATATAAAGCCAAAGATGCAAAATTTTTTCACATAGATTTGTATAGGTTGAATCCTTCAAATGTTTTTGATATCGGGCTTGATGAATACTTTGACGGCGAAAATATTTCCGTTATAGAATGGCCTGAAAGGCTCGAGAATGCGCAAGATTTGGCAACATATATAATAGAATTTGAATACGGTAAAGAAAACGAAAGAAGAATTACAATAATGAGGAATAAATGAAAATTTTGGCTGTGGAAACTACCGGCAAAACGTTCAGCGTAGCTTTAAACGAAGACGGCGTAACTACCGCTTCATTTATTTATGAGCGCGGGCATATTCATTCTGAAATGATAATTCCTGCAATTGAAAGAGTTTTGAAGGATACCGGCAACGCTTATAAAGATATCGATAAATTTGCCGTGTCGGCAGGCCCCGGAAGCTTTACGGGAATACGCGTCGGCATGACTGCAGTTAAAACTCTTGGGCAAACTCTTAAAAAACCTATTGTTTGTATTGACGCTCTGAGCATTTTGGAAAAATCATTTGTTAATTTAAAAGGCGTTAAACTTGTTGCGGCTATTGACGCTTTAAGGGATGAAGTATTTGTTAAAACTTCTAAAGGCATAATTGTAAAAAGTATAAATGAGTTTATAAAAGGAAATAAAAAATATAAAAATAAAATAATTGTTATCGGAAGCGCTGCAGAAGCTTATAAGGATAAATTAATAAAGGCGCTTGGAGAATTTTCTGTTTTGCCGCATATGTTTAACATGCCGAAAGCTTCAGTATTGGCTTACATGGCGCAGTTTGAAAAAGGCGAAAGTTATTTAAAAGCTGAGCCGTTTTATATAAGGCGTTCGTGGGCTGAAGAGACTAAAAAATAAATTTTGGTTATAAAAAGAAAGCTGATATATATTTCTGGACGATTTGCGGGGAAGTCTCAAGAAATATATATCAGCTTTCTTTTTATTTTCCCTCTATTTTTGCAAGCGTAGCTGTTGCGGCTCCGATTATAGGAACTTGAACTTGCAGTTTTATGGGGAGCTTTCTCTCGTCGTTTGTAATCCAAACCTGCATTTGACCTTTCGCCTTAAAAATCCCGGCATCTTCTCGTATCGCGGGCTCTACAACTATGCAATTAAATTTTCCGGCCGCAGTCTTAATCGTTTCTTCCTTTAAAACTTTTACTTTTAAAGGCCAAGATGTGTTTCCGGAATGCGCGTCAACCACATATTCTTGGCCTACATGCATATCTATCGTGCGCATATAATAAAGCGCTGACATAACATCTTGGACAAAAAGCGGCGTTTCTCCGGATGTAACTTCGTTATTTTTAACTCTGGTATATCTTTGAAGAGGCTGGTCAAAATACAAAGCTTCCTGCTTTTTATAACCGCCCTCGTCAACATTTTGTATAAATTGCAATGAGCTTTTGCTTTCAACGTCAAGCCATGATTCATTGGTATCGCGGACTTTATATACTTCGTCAAAAAAAGGTTTAGTTTTAGCGGTGGAATATAAATGGTGGGCTTTGCGTCCATTAATTTCTTGAAATCCGCGCATTTCCAGCGTAGCTTCTCCGACATTGATAAATTTGTAAGAGACTGTGTAGGTTAATTTCTCATATTCCGGCAAAGGCAGGCCTTGATGTTGTCTCCAAATAAAAGGTTCGCTGCTTTTAACTACTTCTGCGGCTTTAATTGTGCCGGATAAAGATATGCAAAGTAGTCCTATTAAACTAAGTATTATCGCTTTTTTTAGAATCATTGATAATCAGCTCCGTTGCAGCCGCAAGCGTTTTACATACAGCTAAAGGCTTAAGTTTTTGGCCGCTCACTTTTTTATACTGCTTTTTTCCGTGGCCGGTTAAAACTAAAACGCCTTTTCCTCCGGAATTATTGCCGAAAATATAGTCCCGTACGCTGTCTCCAACGGTATAAGACCTTTTTAAATCTATATTGTGTTCTTTTGCGGCCTGTAATGCCATGCCTATCCCGGGCTTTCTGCAATCGCAGTTGTCTTCATCGCCGTGCGGGCAATAATACAAACCGTCAATTTTGGCGCTTTGCTTTTTTAAAAGGGCTGTGACGCGTTTGTTAACGCTTTTGACTTCTTTTTCGCCGAACATTTTTCTTGCGATGCCTGATTGGTTTGTAACGATTATTATTTTAAAGCCCGCTTTTCGCAATTTATTTATGCTGTCTGCGGAATGTTTGTAGAGTTTTACCTTATCCGGAGAAGATAAATAGTTTTTATCGTGTATTACTGTGCCGTCGCGGTCTAAAAAAACTGCCGGCCGAGCGCCCTTAGAATTGCTTGTTCCCATAAATCCCTTCCTGAAATAAATTTAGGTTTTACCGTTAAAACTGCTGTTTTTGCTTTAAAATCGGCATCCGCAAAAAAGTCAATCTTTACGGCGTCTTTTGCGGTGGTTACAAAATAAGCGTCTGTTCCAGCTGTTTTTAATATATGGCTGAAAGCGTTCTTTCCGTATGTATTGTGATCCCTTAAAGATATATTTCCGGCGGTTTTAATTCCGGCTTTTGCCAAAGAATTTCCAAACCCTTCTGAAAACCCTAAAGCGCTTAAAGCGAAAACTTTTTTATTTTTAAGCTGTTCAATGTCGAAATCGTTTTGTAAATCAGTTGTTTTGAGTCCAGAAATCTCGTATTGCGTTACGGCGGTGTCTTTTACCGGCAGCTTCTTTTGCAATTCGTGAATTTCTTCCGCTGAAACCATATCAGCGTTTGTTATTACCGCCAAATCGGCTCTTTCTAAAGCGGAAACGGGTTCTCTTAAATTTCCGGCTGGTATTAACATGTTGTTGCCGAAAGGTTTTGCAGCGTTAATGCAGACAATATCAAGGTCTCTTTCTATTTTCCAGTGCTGAAAGCCGTCGTCAAGAATGTAGATGTCCGGCGCGGTTTTATTTTTAAATTTTAAAGCGTTTTTGTATCTTTTAGAGCCGACAATGACGCTGGCGCCAGGGGCGCTTTTAGAAATAAGAAGGGGTTCGT
>Ga0209628_10004005_pt1 | contig 10515 bp, 9 predicted proteins | sample TergutCu122P4_FD_187285 | JGI IMG/M metagenome (GOLD analysis project Ga0209628, IMG submission 187285) | Cubitermes ugandensis P4 segment gut microbial communities from Kakamega Forest, Kenya - Cu122 P4 (SPAdes) (version 2) | ecosystem: Host-associated > Arthropoda: Insects > Digestive system >... | reverse complement strand
GTTTACTCGCATCGGTTCGCCCAAATCCACCTGCCACCATTCGCCCGGGTTTCCGGTTGCTGCCGACCACCAGGTTTCTACGGTTTCGTCGTTAGCCCTGTCCGGCAAGTAAGAATTACTGAGAGAAGAAGATGCCGTTGCCGGTTTTTTATAAGAAAGAAGATGCCAATTCGTCGAACGGTCGTCTGTCTGAAAATCTACTTTGCCATCGGGTATCGAAAACGGATAATCCGTCCATTCGGTGCGGGCATACAATTGGTCGTCTTCGTCGAAATATACGGGAAACAAACCGATTCTTCGCTCAAACATGTGGCGTTTTGAGATTTTCATTGTGGCTACGTGCCAATAATTACCATACTTATCCTGAAAAGTATGTCCGTGACCCGCTGCTCCGATAAATCCGCCGGCTTTAATCGAATACGGACTGTTTTCCATATAAGTGTAAGGGCCTAAAGGATTATCACTCACATATACCCCATCGGCATACGTCCGGAATTGCGTGCCGGGGGAAGCATATTGCAGGTAATATTTTCCTTTGTATTTGTTCATACAAGGGCCTTCGTTCCAACCCGGGCCACCGGCATTACTATCGCCTTGCCGTTCCCAACCGTAGCGATTTTCGTTATGAGTTATCAGTATTTGCGGTGAACCAATCTGTTTGAAATCATCATTAGGGTCAACTTCCACGCCCATAATTGGGTCTTTATCCGAGCAACCCCAATAAATATAGACTTTTCCGTCATCGTCCTGAAAAAACGCAGGGTCAGTGCCATGATTACTTTTACTGTCAAGTCGCTCCCAATTATCTTCATCGGGATTGTCTGTGCGGTAAATTTTCGAGACGGAAGCCGTAAAATACAACATATTATTCAATACGATAACGCTTGGCGCATAATTATTCAGTTCGGCGATGGATTTACAGGGAATATATGTCCATCCTACCAAGTCGGGTGAACTCCAATAGCCCCCTGATTTGGAGGCAAACAGATAATATTTTCCTTTGAAATATTCGCAAACAGGGTCGGCGGCTTCGCGATAACCGTCTTGAAAACGATAATTCAAGTTTATGGGATTTGCTACAATGGTAGTGTTTACTTGGCCGTTTCCCAAAAAATAGAAGAAACAGAGCGTTGCGGATAGAAATAATTTTTTCATATTTGTTTCATTAATTTTTCCGCTTTCGCTTTCACGTCTTCGATTGTTCCGACATTCAGGAAAGCTTGTTCCGGCAAATCATCCACCTCGCCATCCATAATCATATTGAATCCTTTGACAGTATCTTCGATGGAAACCATTACTCCGGGAACACCGGAGAAAGCTTCTGCCATAAAAAATGGTTGAGAAAGGAAACGTTGTACCCTGCGGGCGCGGTTTACGGCAATCTTATCTTCGTCCGAAAGCTCGTCCATACCAAGGATGGAGATAATATCCTGCAATTCTTTGTAATGTTGTAATAATTGCTTAACTCTTTGAGCTGTATTATAATGTTCCCATCCGATAATGTTAGGGTCTAATACGCGGGAAGTGGAGCTTAGCGGGTCTACAGCCGGATAAATACCAAGTTCGGAAATTTTACGATCCAATACCGTAGTGGCATCCAAGAATGAAAATGTTGTTGCAGGAGCAGGGTCGGTCAAATCGTCGGCGGGAACATATACGGCTTGGATGGAAGTGATAGAACCTCCTTTGGTAGAGGTGATACGTTCCTGCATTTTGCCCATTTCCGTTGCCAAAGTCGGCTGGTAACCTACCGCCGAAGGCATACGTCCCAAAAGCGCAGATACTTCGGAACCGGCTTGTGTGAAACGGAAGATATTATCAATAAAGAAAAGAATATCGTGTCCCTTTTCTCCCTGCATATCGCGGAATGATTCGGCAACGGTTAAGCCCGACAAAGCGACACTGGCACGTGCGCCGGGAGGTTCGTTCATTTGTCCGTAAACCAATGTAGCTTGGGATTTTGACAATTCTTCATAATCTATTTTTGATAAATCCCAATTACCTTTTTCCATTTCTTCTTTGAATTTTTCACCGTACCGGATAACGCCCGATTCAATCATTTCACGGAGCAAGTCGTTTCCTTCACGGGTACGTTCCCCAACGCCGGCGAAAACGGAATATCCATGATGCTTTTTTGCAATATTGTTGATCAATTCCATGATTAACACTGTCTTGCCTACACCGGCGCCGCCGAATAAACCGGTTTTACCTCCTTTTAAATACGGCGCCAAAAGGTCTACCACTTTGATACCTGTAAATAAGACCTCTGTCGAGGTCGAAAGGTCTTCAAATTTGGGAGCTTCCCTGTGGATAGGAACCGGATTACTATAATCAACGGCTTTCATGCCATCAATTGTTTCTCCGATTACATTTAACAACCGGCCTTTTATTTGGTTACCAACCGGCATGGAAATGGCTTGACCGATATTCTCTACCGGCATTCCCCGCCTGATGCCATCGGTTGAATCCATGGCGACAGTGCGAACTGTGCTTTCTCCAATGTGTTGTTGAACTTCCAAAATGAGGTTCTTGCCGTCTTTGCGGACAACTTTCAAAGCTTCGTTTATTTCTGGTAACTTTTGGTCTGCTAAATCGTAAGATACGTCAACAACAGAGCCAATGACCTGAGATATATATCCAATTTTTCCGGACATGATAGGTTCAAGAATTTAATAAAAATGAGTCTCAAAAATATTTTAGAATCAATATGCTTAAAGAAACTCAAAAACAAGACAAAGGTAAGATTTCAAATTAATAAAGCAAAATGGTATACGATAATTTTTATTTGAAAGAGATTTTTATACGTTTGTGTATAAATTCAGAGTTTTATGCTACCTTTGCACCCTGTAGCGGGATACAACTTGTATTTCAATTTTTTAATAAAAATATTTATGAAAACTTTTTTGTTGTTAGGCACCGTAGGTACCCCTGAAATTATTATTATCGCTCTCGCCATCTTATTGCTTTTTGGAGGCAAAAAAATTCCCGAATTAATGAAAGGAATTGGCAAAGGAGTGAAAAGCTTTAAAGATGGAGTGAAAGGTATTGAAGAGGATATAAATAGCGATGTTCCTTCTAAATAAAGACAATTAAATAATTCCGATGTAGTGAAAAACCAAAATTTGTCATTTTGGGAGCACCTTGAAGAACTTCGCTGGACAATATTGAGGTCGGTCATTGCATTATTCGTTTTTGCAATAATCGGCTTCATTTTTATGCCGTATTTATTCGACAAGATAATTCTGGCGCCTTGCTATTCCGATTTTTTCCTATATAGATATTTGTGTAAAATCAGTTCGCATACGTCTATCCTTCCCGATTTTTGTAATCAGAGTTTTCATGTAAGTATCCAAAACATAAGATTGGCTTCCCAATTTTTCACGCACATGAGTACCTCTTTCTGGTTTGCACTTGTTTTAACTTGCCCCTATCTGATTTTTGAAATATGGCGCTTTGTAAAACCGGCATTATACGATCATGAAAAGAAAAATGTAAGATGGGTATTTCTGTTCGGTACTGTTATGTTTTTTATCGGATGCTTGGTTGGCTATTCCGCCGTCTTTCCCATCACTTTACGTTTTTTGGCAACATATCAATTGAGCGCTAACATCACCAATGAAATATCCTTAGATTCTTATATTGATAATTTCATTATGCTTGTGCTCATTATGGGAATAATATTTGAACTTCCTCTTGTGTCGTGGTTACTCTCGCAATTGGGATTGTTAAAAAAGTCTTTTTTCAATAAATACAGGCGATATGCCGTTGTTATCACCCTGATACTTGCCGCAATAATTACTCCTTCGGGAGATCCGTTTACATTGATGGTCGTATTCATTCCATTGTATGGCTTGTACGAAATCAGCGCCTTATTTGTGAAATCGGACAGTAAATCAGCGAGAAAAAACAGTTTTTTATTTTTGTAGCGTATCCGATTGTCAATTTGTTAGTGAAAATTTAAATGAAATTACGGCGATTTTTTACCATCTTTCCGGCTTTCACAGCAATAGCTGCCTCCGCCCAAAATCGTTTTCCCAGACCCGATTTTGAGTCGGGATACGTCTATCCTGAGCAGCATTATATTATTCCTAATGAAGCCTTGTGGGCATACATAGATATAGCAATGCTCGTGTTGCTGATGAGTTTTGTGGCTTGGGCAGTTATTAAAAAGCAGGTTCGGTGGCCTGTTACCACGACATCGGTTGTGTCGGTTGCATATTTCGGATTCTTCAGGCATGGATGCGTATGCAGCATCGGCTCCATACAAAATGTAGCATTATCTTTGACAAGCGATTCATACACGCTCCCATTATACGTTCTATTACTGTTTATTTTACCCATTGTATTTGCCTTGTTTTTCGGAAGGGTGTTTTGCGCCGGAGTATGTCCATTCGGAGCATTGCAAGAGTTAGTAAATATCAAAAATTACAAATTGTCGAAAACGGTTACAGGTGTTCTGCAAATTTTTCCTTGGATTTACTTGGGGTTTGCGGTACTATTTGCGGTAACCAATAACCGCTTTATCATATGCCGTTTCGACCCTTTTGTCGGGATTTTCCGTTTGGGAGGCGAATTGCCTCTGATTCTTTTTGGTGTGGTATTACTGATTTTTTCTGTTTTCACCGGCCGTCCGTTTTGCCGTTTCATTTGTCCTTATGGCGTTATCCTCAGTCTATTTGCAAAGATTTCATTCCGGCAAGTGAAAATCACAAAAAAAGAGTGCATTAATTGCCGGCTTTGCCACAACGCCTGTCCGGTTGATGCGATACGTCCTCCTTATGAGAATAAAGTCAAGGAAAGTCGTTCCGCAGGAGTGAACCGGATTTTAAGGTATATTGTTTTCCTGCCAATCATGGTGATAGCAGGAGCTATAATCATGTATCTGTTGGGCGACAAATTCAGTGAGATAAATGAAGATGTTCAATTATTTCGAATTTATTCGGGAATAGTCGGAGCGTTTATCGGATTGGTAATTGCGCTGATTTTAATCAATTTATCGGTAAAAAGAGCCCGCAAATTATATGAGATAAACAATGCGGATTGCGTCTGTTGCGGAAGATGTTTTAAATATTGTCCGAATTATACAAAGTGAAGAAAACAATAGTCAGAAATATAGCTTTCATATCGGCAATTTTCATTGTCGTATTTTCCATTATGCTGATAACCAACTATTTTCAGGTTAGCAGTTCGGAAACCATCCAATCGGAAGTGATTGAAAAACTAAAGCAAGCAAACGAAGAATCCGACGATAATCTGCAATTACAGGAACAAATCCGCGAATTAGACCTGTTAGCAAGGAAAGCATATTTTATCAGTATCAACCGGCTTAAAACTGGCATGGTCATTTTGTTGTTTATGGTTGTTGTGTTTGTGATTAGCCTGCGGATTTATTTTGCAAACAGCAAAGACATTCCCGACAAAGAAATTGATTCCATTGACGATTGGGTATTAAAATCGAAAACAAGAAAATACATTGTTTGGATAGCGGGCGGATTGGCGCTCAGCGGTATTCTTTTTGCCGCATTGACTTCGCCCCATTTAGCCCCCCCAAGCCCCCCGAGGGGGGATGTGGCGATAACATCATTTTCAAATGATATACAAATCTCTAATATGGATTTGCAATCCGCACCGACAGATACATCCTCCGAAAATGCTCAACCCTTAACATCCCCCCTTGGGGGGCTTGGGGGGGCTTTCAGAAACAACTCACTCGGCACAAGCAGCGCAAAAAACATTCCGACATCTTGGAACTTGTCGTCCGGCAAAAATATCCTGTGGAAAGTGAAAGTACCACGTAAAGGATATAATTCGCCGGTAATCAACGGAAATAAAATCTTTTTTTCCGGAGCAGACAATAAAGCTCGCGAATTGTATTGCTACGAATTAAGTTCGGGAAAAGAATTATGGAAATTAACGGCTAAAAATATCTCCGGATTACCGGATAAAATACCTGAAACAACGGATGATACCGGATTGGCGGCTTCGACTGTGGCAACCAACGGTAAACAAATCTGTGCTATTTTTGCTACAGGCGATATTATCTGTGCCGACATGGAAGGAAAACAACTTTGGGCGAAAAACATCGGCCTTCCCGACAACTCTTACGGATATGCCTCTTCGCTTCTTATTTTCGGAAATTCATTAATTATACAATACGACAATCGCAATTCTCCAAGAGTTATAGCGTTGGATTTGGCAACCGGAAAACAACGCTGGGCTAAAGAGCGTCAGGAGAGAAATCCATCATGGAGCAGTCCGATGATTGCAACTGTCAATAATAAGCCGCAACTCATATTAGTAGGCAATCCGGGTATTACATCTTACAACCCGAATACGGGAGGACAAAACTGGCGTGTGGAAGCTATGTCGGGAGAACCAGCTCCGAGTCCTGCATACGCCAACGGAATCGTTTTTGCAGCAACAGAATATGCTACCTTAGTTGCCATCAATGCGGCTGACGGCTCTGTACTTTGGAAAAACGATGAATTTTTGCCCGAAGTATCCAGTCCGGTAGCAACAAAAGATTTTGTGCTTGTGGCTACAACTTATGGTGTAGTGGCAAGTTTTGATGCGCAAACCGGAGAATTGATAAAATCAATGGAAACGAACGCCGAATTTTATTCTTCGCCTATAATTGTAGAAGGGAAAATATACTTAATCAGTAATAACGGAAAAGTATATATTTTCTCCGTAAAAAGAGATTTCAATCTGATTAATTCTTTTGAAACAGGCGAGAAGACATACTCCACGCCGGCATTCACCGATAAAAAGATCGTTATCAGAACGGAGAAGAATATTTATTGTGTGGAGATAACGGGGACAAAGTAAAGGGAAAGTTATTGTCTATTCATTCCCTCACAATCATAACATTATCGGAACAATCTATATTTTCAAACCGGCCTGATAATTCCTTCCTTACTTAGTGTCCGTCCATAAAGTCCAAATTACCCCAAGAACCCCAGCAAGATACCGGCAGCTATTGCAGAGCCGATAAGTCCTGCAACATTCGGCCCCATGGCGTGCATCATCAAGTGGTTAGTCGGATCGTATTCCAATCCTATTTTCTGGGAAGTGCGCGCAGTACCCAGCATAGCTGCAACTCCGGCATTTCCGATTAAGGGATTAATTTTGTTATCCTGTTTCAAGAATATATTGAATAACTTGATGAAAAGTATACCCGCAGCGGTTGCGATAATAAACGCCAATGCGCCCAAACCGAAAATTTTCAATGAATGCCAGGTCAAGAATTGTGTTGCCTGAGCAGATGCTCCCACCGTTACTCCCAACAAGATTGTAATCGTATCAATTAGCGGTCCTCGTGCGGTTGCAGCCAAACGCCGGGTTACACCGGATTCTTTCAGCAAGTTGCCAAAAAACAACATTCCCAATAATGGAATGGCCAATGGCACTAAAAAGCAAGTCAAAAGCAGTCCGACAATAGCGAAAATCATTTTTTCCGTTTGAGAAACAACACGAGGCGGTTTCATACGAATAACCCGTTCTTTCTCGGTAGTAAGTCCTTTCATAATCCAAGTTTGGATTATAGGCGCCAAAGCCATATAGGCAAATGCAGAGATAGCTATTATTCCTATCAGCTCAGGCGTTAATTTTGAAGAAAGGAATATGGCAATAGGGCCGTCAGCGCTACCAATCATACCGGTTACTCCCGCTTGAGCAGGCTCGAATCCCATCATCGAAGCTAATATATAAGTTCCGAAAATACCGAATTGAGCGGCAGCTCCAATAAGCATCAATTTAGGGTTAGATATCAGGGACGAAAAATCGGTCATCGCGCCAATCCCCAAAAATATCAACGCAGGAAACCAAGCTTGTGTAACTCCTTGATAAAGAATATTCAGTACTGAACCATCTTCGTATATGCCTATGTGTAAACCGGCATTTAAATTGAATGGTATATTACCGATTAAAATACCGAATCCGACAGGGATCAACAGAAATGGCTCAAACTTATGAGCAATGGCAAGGTAGATAAAAACCAAACCGATAACAAGCATCGCAATATGCCCCGAAGTAATAGCGGCAAATCCTGTATGAGAAAAAAATGCCCCCAGGTCTTCTGTTAAAAAAGATATGAAACTATTGCCCATGATTTTATTCGATTATAACAAGGTCTGCGCCTTCCAGCACAGAATCCCCTTTATTTACCTTTATCGCTTTAACAACACCATCTCTATCTGCATTAATAGAGTTTTCCATCTTCATGGCCTCAAGGACTAATAATTTTTGGCCTTTTTTGACAGCATCTCCTGTTTTGCAGAGTATGTCAACAATTGTTCCCGGCAGGGGAGAACGCAAAGCGCCGGGGCCTGAAGTAGTCGGCGCCGGACGTGAAAGCGGCGTTACAGCAGCTTGCGCCGGGCGCGTAATAGTTACTACTTGCTTTTTGGCCGGCTTGTTCATCTCCACTTTATACAGTGTACCATTCACCTCAACCTTAGCAATGGTATCTTCAATACTGTTTACAACCACATTGTAAACATTTCCGTTGATTGTGTACTTGAAATTCTTCATTGTTTCAAAATTTTCCTTGTATAAATATAAATTTCATTATTAAAATTAAATTCAATCGTTAATAGCAATGATGCTAAAATATTATAAAAGCCTTTCAATTACATTCTTCATTAGAACGTAACCGAGAAGAAGCTGTCATTCGTCAAATTATTTTCTGTTTTGAATTTCTAACGATAGTAATCCTATGAGTTCATCGTTAAATTCTCGTAATTTTTGATTAACGTTCTGATAAATACAAAGACAATTTGCATCGGCAGGAAATTCGCCTTCATATTCTTTTCGTAAATCGCCAACTGATGCAATCAAGTTATTTTGTTTATCAAACACTTTTATATCGGTTAATTCGATGATAATTGTACCTTGAGTTTTTGCATTAGCAGTAGCCAACGCACCTATTAGGCCGAACTGAGCGCCTACTGCCGCTGCGGTCGAGAATTTTTGAATGCCATAAAAATGTTTTACTTTTGCTTCAAGATAATAGTCAGAATTTTCTTTCTGATTAGTAGACACTCTTATTTGTGGTATTTTTTTGTTTAGATGTTGTGCAAAAATGGCTGTCATTTGTTCTACAACGGGAATTTTGTATAACACTTCACTGTTGATACAACTTTGTTGTCCGTTAACTTTTGCTTGCCATTGTTTGGTAGCAAAGAGCGTTTCATTCATTTCCGATTCAGAACGAATATCTCCAAAAGTCTGTACGGAAAAAGAAAGATTGACATCATTGCCAACTTCCAGAGTTTTTAATTTATCGGTGTCGTAAACAATTGTTTGGGCTGGTTTACACGAAGCCATCAGGGTTACGATACAAAGACAGAATACTAAATTTCTCATTTGATTTATTGTTTAAAAGTTAATTTTCAATGTTTATGGTGTCCTAAAACTTAAACAGGTTGAAATAAAAAGACTGGATAAACTTATAGGCTCTTCGGTTTTTATTGTCCGTCCGTTTATTTGAAATTCCGAAGCTGCCCCCATTGTATAACCAGATTTCAACCCTATTGCCCAATCGGGTGATAATTTGTATTCGCCACCTATACCATAACTCAGCCCGAAAGATACAGTTGTCATTTTTGCTTGATAATGATCTGGCATCAGTGATTCAGCATAAAATATGGGGCCCAACGCAATAAAGCCTGAAAATACAAAACGGTCGGCTTCAAAGCGTGTCGCCCATGCAGGTCCAACAAAAATAATCTGTTGTGCCACCCTGCATTTTGAGGCTTGCCCATATTCAGGAACATACAGGTTTTGGGCGGATGCTGATGAATGAACACCGTGTACATTTAGAGCAATGCCGTTTCCGCTGTTAAAATAATACTGAATTTCTGTTCCCCAAGAAAAACAATCTCTTAAATTATTGTACAATCTGTCGAATTGCATATTGCCACTTGACACATCTTTACCCAAACGATTTGCATATCCTAAAGAGAACGACCAGCGAAATCTTGAGAATGCTTGAACAGGTAACATAACGTTTGCAGGATTCGCATCATCTTGGTTTTTTTCGGCAATCCTGAAATCAGCCACATATCTTCTTGGCAAAGTATTTTTTTCTCTGATTCCATTTTTTATAAGTTGATACTCTACTGAAATACTGTCCATTTTGATTATATGACATGGAATAGTGTCCTTATTGACGGTCACGATTAAATCCTGAGCGGATGCTGACAATGCCACCATTAAAATCACTACAAAAATTCCCAATTTTCTCATATTTATATGTATTTAAGTGAGCGAAAAAACACCCGAAAATAATTATTATTTGTGATTAAACAACAACTTTTCGTTTTTATATTTTATCTCCATTTTTTTATCTTCTTTTAATCAATGATTTAGAAATAAATCTTAAGTCCCAAAGAAAAATCAACACGCGAATAATTGTAACCTTCATTTTTGGCAGAATCCTCAAGACCTTGATTGCTTTCCATATCAGGCTTCAATTTTAATTCATCAAATACAAGGATTCTGATAATTCTGAAT
>Ga0209628_10004003_pt1 | contig 10515 bp, 8 predicted proteins | sample TergutCu122P4_FD_187285 | JGI IMG/M metagenome (GOLD analysis project Ga0209628, IMG submission 187285) | Cubitermes ugandensis P4 segment gut microbial communities from Kakamega Forest, Kenya - Cu122 P4 (SPAdes) (version 2) | ecosystem: Host-associated > Arthropoda: Insects > Digestive system >... | reverse complement strand
CCCGCCGCAAAAATTGCGGACGGTTTTCGGTCAAAGCGCCTGCCTTTGCTATGTGTTGATAGACCGAGGACACCCAAAATATCAGGGTGATTTCATGCTCGTTCAAATATTCTATCAGTATTCCGTGGCGGGAAAATCTGTCCTCAGGAATAATGCAAAGCTTAGAGCCGGTCGCAAGACTCAGATATATATCCATCACCGAAACGGTGAAGGAGAACGGTGCCTGATTGCCGATAACTTCATTATCGCCTATTGAGAAAAATTCGCGAGCCCAATTTATGTAATTTATCACTCTGCGATGCGGGATAACAACCCCCTTTGGCACACCTGTCGAACCGGATGTGAAGAGCATATAAGCGGGGTCAACATCCTGCGTCTGCGCTATGGTTTTCATGATATCATTATCGGATATTGGGGCATTGTCCGTGATAAAACTGTAATATTCGCAAAGAAGCTCAGCCGGCACTCCGTTCTCGGCAAGATATTCTTTGCCGCATTCGTCGGTTATAATCAGCTTCGGCTGTACGATGTCAATGATAAGTTTCGTCCGGTTGGCCGGCGCCCTGTAATCCATGGGAACATAAGTGTTGCCGCTATACAGCGTTCCCAACATCACCGATAGGCAATCCCTGCCTTTCGGCATATACACGATGACCATACCCTTTTTGCGGTCAGTTTCAATTCCCGCTGCCACCCTCAGTGCCGCTTCGCGCAACTGCGCAAAGCTAAGTGAACCGTCCGCGGCTTCTACCGCCATTTTATCGCCGCTTGATATACAGGTATTTTCCAAAAACTGTATTAGATTGTGCATATTTTCTTGCCTTTCTCTTTCGTGATACATTGTTCTAAAACGCAAAAACTCAATTTGAGTATATCATGTCAAGACCCAATAATCAAGCAGTTTTCTGTTAAAAATATAAAAATTTATAAAAACAGTTGAAAAATATATAAAAGTATGGTAATATAAGTACACTGAACCGAAAAGTTGATATTAATACCTAAGCCGACAGAAACGGCATCTCAGTTTCGTAATCGGCTAATTTTTTTTTAAAGAAGGTTTTATTATGCTAAAAAAAATCTGTTGCGCCACGTTGATTGTTTCTCTTGCGCTATGTTCATTTGTTATAACCTCCTGTTCTTCGCCGCTGGTAACGGTTGACCAGAGCATCACTCCGCATGACGTCGCGCTCAAGGCGATTTTAGAACTCGGATATACGGAAAAAGACCTCATTGAATTTTCAGAACCGGAAAACGAAAGCAAAAAAATCGTAGAATACTACAGCGAGGGGTCCGAAGACTACGTACTGGACGATATCCTCTTTGATGTGCTATTAGGTTCGGTCGCCGACGATTCTTTGACGCTCGGCATGATTGGTCAGTATTCCATTATGATGTTCGATAAGGATTTGCCTTTTCCTTTTGAACTCATGATAGTCAAACTTCCTAAAACGGATGGCAAAGCTGACCAGGACCTCATAAGCAAAGTTAAAAAATTATGCGCGAATAACCTCAATCAATACAAACGCACTATGCAGGATTATTTCAGCCAGTATATCCCCTATGCGGAAAAAGCGAACGTGAAAGTGACAGATAATTTTGTTTATTATTGTATGTCTGAAAATCCGTCAAAAGTTATGACGGTAATCTATAATTTTCTCGCAGGAAGATAATTAATATTTCACCCTCGGTTTCCCTTTGTCACTTGCGGTTTCCTACTCAATACGCATCTTCGAAAAACTTTGGTTTCGAGAATAATATAAAATCTTCCTTTATATGCAGCTATATGTAGCGTTTTGTTTATGAAATAGCCCAAATTAAATATTTTACATCAAAAGTAAAATCGCAGGCCTTGGATTATACACAGTTACGTATCAAAGAACTCCTGGAGCAAATTCCCCGCGCAACAGGATATATTCTTTGCTCAGATTCTTTTAACTACGCAAATGACTCGCTCCACGTTGACTGCTGTAAAAAAAAACTTGTTTTTAATGTTTATGGCAATTTCGTGGATAAATTCTTTCTGGATGATAGATTCGGGTTTCTTACCGGTTGTATTTGTTGATCCATATACCAGCGTATTCATCAGCCGTAATCTTTTTTGTTTCCCTTTGTGAGTTGTCCATGTTGCGCCGCTGTTGGTGGAGTAGCTACTCCCGCCTTTTATCGTTAGAGGCTTGTCATCTTTCGGCTTTTTATAGCCGGTACTTTGCCCAACCGCTGGGGATACCTTTTGGTTTGCTGGCGGGATAGTATTTGCCTCTGTCCTCATGCCGCCTTGCGTACAAGGTATATTTCCTTGTTTTTTATCTTCCACTATCGGCGTTCCTGTCACGGGTATTAGTGCATAGCAGTCCTTGGGCGTTTTGTCGCCCTTGGTCAGCCGCGTTTGAATCACCTTTCGCTGACTGTTCCACCGTTGATGATGAAGGTGCCACCACCGCCCTCGCTTCCACCGCCAATGCCGGCACTCCAGCCGCCGCCTGTTATCTACTGTGCCACTGTTTACAACAAGTGCGCTTGTTTGTGTTGATTCCAACGCCGTCTATGTTTACAACGGTAAGCTTACCGCCAGTGCTGGTGTCGGTTATCGTGAGGGTAACCCCTGCCCATATCTTTATGCCGGAATCAGCGGCGACATTGATCGTCAGATTTTTACCGTTCAAATCAAGGGTCAAATTGTTCATTATATCAAATTGTGAAGTGAAGGTCCAGTTGCTTTGTAATCGGTAAGTGCCTCCTTCAATTAAAGCCTTGCAATGCCCTACTTGCCAAAATGATTCCGACTTTTTTAAAATTTTAATCTGTTTCATTTTTAAATTGTTTTTATTTATAAATTTCAGGCGAAATCAATAAAGCTGTCGATTTCTTCAAAATTGTCAATAACATTATCGTTTATAGACGTATTACAGTAATTCATAGATTTGTTATGGGCTTTCTTGAAAAAATCGTCGATATTAAAACTTGATACTTTACCAGGGACACCAAGCTTTTCTTTCTGAGAAATATAATGAACGAGGAAATCCCATATGGAGCGTTTGACATATGGATAGGGTTGAATAATATTTTCGCTAACTTCACGTCTCCGAACGGATTTATCAAAACTCTTTTCAAAGTCTTCAAGCCAGGAGTCAAAAAATACAGTATTGTCGTAAGAGAAAGTTTTGATGTGAGTATTAATCATATTAGCCACTTTAACGGGGTTATATTTTTGATTCTCAGAATTGCCGCTATTGTAGAGCATTTGGGAGAGGCAAGACAAAATCATTTTATGCCAGTAGTCAGAGGTGTATGCCTTTGTACCCGCGCTTAGAATATCGACGACAATTCTTGCAGTTGACTTGTCTTTCAGAAACTCCGGGTTTATAGCGTTTCTATCAAACAGGTCTTGCCGTATAAAATTTTTATTTTTTTGGTGGTCAATCAATCCGGTCGCTTTTTTATTTTTTGCAGACTTTGGATTAAGAGCAAGCTCTGATTGATTAACCGACGTAGAAAATTTATTTTTATTTTTTTTGTTTTGGTTGATAAATTCAGGGATGGATATGGGGGCTGTAGGGATGTTAGTATTAACTTTGTTAGTTTTTTTACTGTTAGTATTAGTGTCCTTATCCTTGGGGGGTGGTGACTTGGTGGACGGTGGTTTAACGGGCGGTGAGGTGAGGGTTGTTGCGGCGTGTTTAATGCCTGCGGTATTACGGTCTTTTGGGGCGGGTGTAGCAGACGATTTTATCGTTTTTTTGTCAGGGTCGAACATTTGGACTATGGTATCATTTTTGGGGGGTGGTGCGTATAAATTCAGTGGAACTGAATTTTGTGAAGCCTCGTTTCTCAGCGCCATATTTGCATTGTAGTTCGACTTTACTTTGGCGTTCGGGTGTCCTATCAATACATATTCGCTCTGACTAAACTTGCCGCCGTCTCTGTGGCGTATGACCATAACATATCCAGTAGTTACAAGCTCTCTGAAATATTTACGATATGTATTTTCACTCATTTTCAGATGATAACATATAGCTTTTTCTGTCGGGTAAGCCGTGTTTGTATTGCCTGCATATGCACACAGGTACGCATATATTGATTTTGCCTTTATGTTTAGTTTAGAATCAGTCATGGCGAACTGCGGAACTATGCCATAGCAGTAGGATTGAATACCGCCGTTTCTTATTTTTTCATAAGCATAAGCGTCTTTACTGTCTTCAGGCTTACTTTCATACTTGGGGGGACAAGCGACTATCTCATATATATTCCGTTCAAAGTTGCCGTAAGATTTCATCTTACCCTTTTTTATGTATCCCTGGTTAATTAATTCCCACATGGCAGTATGTAGTTTCGACTTGCCTGTACCCAAATTCTGAACGAGTGTTTTTAATGTTGGGTAGGCAGAATTTCCTTTCCCGGCATAATTAATCAAAAGCGAATACAATACTTTCGCCTCGTATGATAGTGTTATATCACACATTACAAATTTAGAGATTCTGCCGAATCCTTGCCGATTATTTGCACTTCCTTTTACCTCGTTAGCTTTTTTTAACATAAAAAACTCCCTTTCGCCTTCTATATTCGAGACGGGGTTCAACCACCTTGTCTATTTTTTAATTTTCTTTTTCAAGAATTTTCGTTTTGTACTTGACAATTTTGTTATATTGTTATATAATAGAGTTTAGAGTTGCTTTGTAGCAATCATTCTTTACTTAGTTAAAGAATGTGGTTAGGGGTTTATTCCACACAAGAACTTTGGTCGGTTTCGGTGGGTGAACCCTTCTGTCTATCTATGAGAACTTTATTTAATTTTCTTAGCGATATATATTTTACCTTATTTTACTTAAAAAGTCAATAAGATTAAAGAAAAAAGAAAATTTTTTTAAAAATACCCCTGTTTCAAATAAGACAGGGATATTACTTTTTCCAAAATTGTCAGAAGGGGCGTTTCCCCTGTGAATGCGGGCAATAGAAGAGTAGATTTGTCTTGTTCCTGTTTCAACAGCACCTGACTATTGCGGGTAAGTTCTGCAAGTTTTTCAGATATATCTGCAAATCGTTCTGCTTGTTGTCTGTTGGTCTCGTTCTATTTCAAGTTTGGCTTGTAAGTCTTTTATTTGAGATTTATTATATTCTTTTGATTCTTCTATCTGTTTTTGTAGATTGATTTTATCAGTTACCAAATTAGCAATTTGCTCTTTTAAACTGCTTATGTATTCTTCTGTTATATCGTCAATGTTAATGTTTTTTTATTCATATACATATAACCATGCCTTTCTGCGAAAGGCACAAAGCGGGAATGAAACCCAAGTACCCAACGCTTAATTTTGAAATAAAATAATGATATACTGTTGCTCTGGGGAAAAGGCACACTACAGAGCACGCGGAGGTGAGTGGCGGCAACTGGTCAAACGGTTTACCCCGCATTCATATATGTGCCGACGGCTCTTTCAAGTACAAATAAATAGGACAAAAAGAGCCTGAATACTTATCTTTATAAAAACATTACTCGTTTTTAAACTGAGCCGTCAGTCCCTGCCTGACTCCCCAAATATAATCAGGAGGGCTTATGCTCAGAATTGTATACCCAATTTGCTGTGGACTTGACGTCCACAAATCTACCGTTTCCGCCTGTATTGCGGCTACTGACGGAAATGGTGTCACCACTTACCAAGAGCGAAAATTTCTCACTTTCACTACGGATTTGAAATCGTTGGAACAATGGCTGACTGACAACAACTGCAAAGACGTTTGCATGGAACCTGCGGGGAAGTATTGGTATCCCGTGTGGAATATTCTCGAGCCGACCTGCAATTTGGTTATCGCGCACCCGAAATACGTTAAAGCTATTCGCGGTAAAAAGACAGATAAAAAAGACGCTAAATGGATTGCCGATATTTTCAAGCACGATTTGGTAAACGGCAGTTTTATCCCGCCAAACGATATCGCCATCGCGAGGATGTTGTTGACTGCCATCTACCATATCCTCAGGAAAAACGAACCCTACAACGCTGACCTTTACCGCAAGTCCGACAAACCGCCTGCTAATCGTCAAGTTTCTGTCGATGAAGCGATTTTTATCTTACAACGCCAAGGTTATATCATCTCACAGCCGCAATCCGTGATTGATTAATTTTGCCTTATATTCCCTTTTTTTGGCTGTTATTTCGACAGTCTGCTTTGCTATCCCCTTTTGCCAACCCCGTGCGCTCACTTGGGTTTCATACTTTTATCCTCCTGTCTGTCTATGTTTTTATATTATTATATTATAAGTGTTCGTTAAAATCAAGCGATATTGTTCGTAATATAATGGCAATGTGCTGAATATACGGTGATACCGCAAAAAAAAGTACGTAAAATATTATTAATACGAACCATCGGTGTAATGAATTCTAAAACTGCGGGACAGCAAAAAAAGGGACGCAAAGTCCTTTTTTCCGTTTTCTTAAGTTTTTATAATTCATCTAATTCAATGATTACAATATCGTTATAGTTCAACGGCTATTACAGCACAGTACAATGAAATATTAACTTCTTTTCCCAAGCTCCGTGCAACTTTGGTATTGCCGTTATTATCACAAGCGCAAAGTTTAGCGAATAATGCACAAACTTTTATGTGTAGACAACGACAGCGCGGGACAAGAGTTTATAAAAGAAATTGAAAACGCGAAAATAAATTATAGTCTTAGATTTCCCGACACAAATTCTTTTTTAAGAATAGCTTTTTTTTATTTGATTTTTTATAAAATATAAGCAGAGTAAATCGACCGTACATTAACTCTTATCATACATCAGCTTGCCCGGCCCGATTTGGTGGGAAAATACATCGGTACTATACAGGAATAACGCTTCATCATAATCAGAGATATGTAATAATTGGTCAAATTCCAATTTATTGATAAACCGCAAATCCACAAGACGGATCTCACTGTAATCGTCCAGCAGCATGGGGATAAGGCAATGAGCATACGAATCCTTGAAGATGATCAGCTTTTTACACGAATCGGATGCCGTATAAACCGTAACATAAGGCTGTATTTGCCCTAAAAAGTAGGAATATTTGTCCTTTTTATTCAGGTAATCCTCAAAGTATATGGAAGGATAACGTGTCTCCTCTGTACCGCCGAACACCTTATAATCAGTGACACGACCGACAGAGTACACCTCTATATTATCGGGGTCGACGAGAGAGAATCCGGTCTTGGAGTGATGGGTCCCATAAAATTCGGTACTGACTGTGGAAATTGCAAAATCTTCTTGCTGACGCTCCGGCAAGCCCATAACCGGCGCAAGCTGTTTATAAGCAAGATATGCTCCGTAGCTTGTCCAGTGATGGTCGGTTCTGTAATAAATGTACTCCTGCCGATGGTCCCGCAGGACACCATAAATCGGTACAGGTGTTACTTCATTGCAGAATAGGACATTGGCTTGTGCGATGTAGGATTCTTCATCCCAGCCTTGCGCAAAGACAGGCAGTTTCTCCCGCTGCACCGAAGTGGAGCCGGGTATAATCATGACGTATGTAGGCAGTCCGTACCGCGCCGCAAAGGCATTTATTCCGTTGATGTTGGCTTCGGTCCGGTCCATATCGGCGGGAGGCATATCGCTAAACAATGCTTTATTGCCGAGATACACCCCATTAACCTCACGCTTACCCAAACCGTACTCCATTAGGGTCTGACCGCTTACCCAATATTCCCTGCCCGCGAATTGGTCGTTTAAAAAGGTATTTACGTCATCTATATATTTTCCGTCCAGCAGGGTATCAACGGAAAATTCGGGAAAGGATTGAAGAACGCGGTTTTCCGACTCGGAAAATTCCTTGACCGGAGTGAATACATTCCACACTGCCAACGAACCCCAAACCACTACGAATACCCAGAAAAAGATTTTATTTTTCGTTTTATCATCCATTTTATCCATAATTTAATCCCCCTCAGAAACGGAAATAAAGAAACGGTTTGTAACTGCTGTTGACAATAAAAGCAACACAAGCCGCAAAGACAATCAAATAGACCGCGGTGGTAACATCCCACAAGAGCCTGCTGTTGGTGGCTTCTGTACGAGATAGTACTTTTTGAAAATGGGGTGTTGAAAAATATGCGGCTAAAATGAAAATCAAGGCGTATTGTAATAGATAAAATATATCCCTACTATCCCATAACGGCAGTTTACCCAAGCCGAAGAGGGCGGATAAGTATTGCCCCCCCGTAATGCCAATCAACCCATCTGCGGAAAAGATAACCCAACTGATTATCACAAAAAACATGGTATAAACATGCTGGAAAACTCGGGGCACCCGTTCCCAAAAGCGGGATAAAATAAGTTTTTCTATTATAATCAGTGCTGCGAAATAAAGACCCCAGATAATAAAATTCCAAGAGGCGCCGTGCCAAAAACCAGTGAGCAGCCATACTGCCAGCGATGCTGTCAGATAAGCCGGCGTTAAGCCCCACTTTTTCTTTGCCAGACTGCCGCTTATCGGGAAAAAAACATAATCACGGAACCATAATCCTAAGGATATATGCCACCTCCGCCAAAACTCGGTAATACTTCGGGATATATACGGCGAGTCAAAGTTTTCCTTGAAAGTAAACCCAAATACCCGGGCAATGCCGATGGCCATATCGGAATATCCGGAGAAATCAAAATAAATTTTGAAAGTAAAAGCGATAATACCAAGCCAATAAAGCAGCACCGTGGGCTGACCGGCCTGTCCGCTGGATATTTGTTCCCATAGCAAGCCTACATTATTGGCTATCAACACCTTTTCGCCAAGCCCGATCAAAAAGCGCCGCATCCCCAGCGAGAAGCCGTCTCTGGTGAGCTGGTGATCCTCTAAGTCTTTTTTTACTGTGACATACCGTACAATCGGGCCCAAAATAATTTTGGGGAACAGGGTGATATAGCATAGATAATTATAATATTTTTTCTCCGCATTGGTCGTACCGCGGTATACATCGATGGCATAAGATATGGATTGGAATGAGATAAAGGAAACACCCATTGGCAGAATGATTTTGGGATCTGGAATGGACGTGCCAAACAGAAAATTTATATTTCCAACAAAAAAATTAGTATATTTAAAAAACATCAGAACAGCCAGATTCGTACAAACGCCAATCAGCATAAATAACAGCCGGCGTTTTTTATTGCCGCGGTACCTTTCCATAAATCGGCCGCAAACAAAGTCAACAACGGAAAGACCCAGCATAACAGGAATGAACCGTATTTCTCCCCATGCAAAAAAAATCAAACTGGCAATTATCATAATGCTATTTTTCAGCTTTTTCGGGACTATGTAGTAAACAATTACCAAAACAGGTAAAAAGTAAAACAAAAACGGAATACTGCTGAATACCATGTAATCCTCCATAGCGTAAAAATTTATTAATTATAGAAAACACCTGTAGGGAATGGTCAAGACCGGTCCCTACAGGCGGAAAACCTGCAAAAATAATCTTGGTGAAAACAATATCCATATTTTCCCGCATCAACAGACTGAGCTATGCTCAGTCTGTTGCAGACGTTGAACCATGTTCCTGCACGCCGCGGGTTAAATCAGTGCACAAATATCACCAACCGTACCGCATGTATGAAGGTCGTCAAATTGCAAGTCCGGCTTGAATACGGTGAGTTCGATCTGCAAATTGAGAATGTTCAGAGAATCCCATGATCTTAGCTTACTAAGATTTGTGTCCTCGGTTAGAGAGTTTGCCTTTTCGCGCAGGGTTTTTTCGATCAGTTTTATTTTTTCTTCTGTTGTCATTTTATATTCTCCTTTTTAACTGTTTTGTAACGTTTGTTCGTAGGGGCAGATCCACACGAACGAAGTTCACGATATCTGCCCTACAGGGCTAAATATTGTGCCTTGAGTAAGGGTCTATCTTTCTTGTGGTTTGCGTTGAACGGCATTTCGTCCAATCGTACAAACCGAGTGGGAACCATGTAAACCGGCAGATCCTCCATAAGCGCGTGACGGTAGACTGCCTCGTTGATTTCTCCGTTCGCTTCATAAAACAGCACTATCTGCCGCTTTTCCCCATCGTATAACACGCACACGTTTTTTATCATAGGAAATTTTTCGGCGATTGCCTCGATTTCTCCGGCCTCAATACGGTAGCCTAAATGCTTGAACTGGTGATCTCTTCGTCCGTGGAAATAGATCAGTCCATTTCTCAATTCGCCAAGATCGCCGGTTTTGTAAATTATATCAGTATAATCGCTGTGAAACGGACTTTGGATAAAGGCCGCCCGCGTTTTATCATTGTCTTTATAATATCCCAAAGCAAGACAGGAACCGCGGATGCAGATTTCGCCAATTTCGCCTGGTCCCACAGCGGTTAAGTCGTCCTTTATCACAAGAACTTCAGTGTTGGCGCAAGCCTGTCCAAGCGGCACGCCGTCAGCAAGCGGACTTTTGGGCATACGCTGGCAAATGGTCATATCGGTTTCGGTCGAGCCGTAAAGATTTGTGAACTCCACATCGGGCAACTGCCCCATCCAGTATGTAAGACTGGACGCCGACATCGGCTC
>Ga0209628_10004002_pt1 | contig 10516 bp, 12 predicted proteins | sample TergutCu122P4_FD_187285 | JGI IMG/M metagenome (GOLD analysis project Ga0209628, IMG submission 187285) | Cubitermes ugandensis P4 segment gut microbial communities from Kakamega Forest, Kenya - Cu122 P4 (SPAdes) (version 2) | ecosystem: Host-associated > Arthropoda: Insects > Digestive system... | reverse complement strand
ATTTTCTCGGAATGCATGTCAATGGCCAGGCAGCCATTGACCTTGTTCCTGACATAAACCTCGGAGGCCGGGTCCGCGCCGACCAGAATCACCGCCAGACCGGGCTTCTTCCCCTTGGCGGCAAGCGCCGCCACGCGCGCCTTGAAGCCCTGGCGCAGTTCCTCGGCCAGGGCCTTGCCGTCGATCATTCGTGCCGTCATCGTCGTATCCCAAAAAGAAACGGGAAAGGCGACAACCTTTCCCTCGAACGGCGGGCATTTTACCAGATCATGCCGCCATTTTTCCCGGAAAGCGGTGGCGGAAAACGGAAGGGCAATCGCATGAACGTATTTGTCATTGCCTGAGCGTCGGCAGGTGAGACTCCCTCTCCCCGCTCGGCGGGGCGAGGGAGCGGGCGTTGTGCCTTCGCACAACCTTCGCCATGACAACCGGATTCATGCAATCGCCCTGGGTGGCGGAAAACGGCGGTGAAATCGGGAAGTCATTGCCGCCATGCTATTCTCGGCGGCGAAATTTCACCCGCCGACAAGCCCATGAGTTCTCTCGTTCATTCCCAACCGCCCACGGTCGATACGCCGCCGCCGTTCTGGGGCCGCATTCCGCGTTTTTTCCTCTTGCCCCTGCATCCGTCGATTCTGTTTCGCGTTGGCCTGTACGCGGCCCTGCCGGTCATCTGCATTTTCACCACCGGCATCAAGGCGGGGATGGTCGTTTTCTTCGGGCTGTCACTGCTGGCCTGGATTTTCTACCTGCGCCTGGGCAGCCGAATTTTCTCCGAAACCTCGCGCGGCCGCCTGTCGCCCGAGGAATACGACCAAGAGAAGGACGAGAGCCTGGCCTACATCCCCTACGCCATCTTCGCGCTGGGTTTCATCGGCTCCCTGGCTATTGGTCTGGTCGAGAACCTGTTCGGCAGCGGGCCGGCGGTCGCCGCCAATTTCATCGTCACCCTGCTGATGCCGGCGGCGCTGATGGTGCTCATCCATACCCGCAGCCTGACCGCCAGCTTGAGTCCGGGGCCGGTCTGGGAACTCATCACCACCATCGGCAAGCCTTACCTGCTGCTGTGCCTGTTTCTCTTCTGTTTATCCAGCGCCCAGATGTTCATCGGGTTCAAATGCTTCGAATGGGGCATCAGCGCCATTGCCGAGAAATGGGTGGCGCTTCAGCAAATGCTGGCGGATCTCGAAGTTCGATCTGCGGAGGATCTTGCGATCGTGCAGGGCGCCTTTGCCGAATTCGACAGCTTTCTGCGCCGGCAGCGGCCGCGCGTCGGCTTCGCCCTGTTCGGCTTCAATGCGGCGGCCATGTATTTCACCAGCGTCGCCTTCAACATGATGGGCTACGCGCTCTATCAGTACCATCAGGCGCTCGGTCTCGATGTCGATGAACCGCGAGCGGGACGCGACGAGCCGCATGACCCCGCCGGCGAGCAGATCGCCGCCCTGCTGGCCGAGGGCCAGATGAACAAGGCGCTCGACATCGCCTATGAGGAACAGCGGATCGAGCCGGACAGCGTGGCAGCGCAGGAGCGTTACCACAAACTCCTGCATCTGGCCGGCAAGACCGACCGCCTGCTTGCCCACGCCAACCGCTTCATCGCCCTGCTGCTGCGTCAGCAGATGGCCGGCAAGGCGCTCGAAGTGCTGCGCCGCTGCCGCGAGCAGTCGCCCGATTTCCGCCCGGAAGACCCGGCCACGCTATTGGCGCTGGCCGAGGCGGCGCGCGGCCTGCGCGACCCGAAACAGGCGCTCGACATCATGCGCGCCTTCGACAAGAAGCATCCGCGCCACCCGCTGATTCCCGAGGTCTATTCCCTGAGCGCCCGCATCCTGTGCGAAGACCTGCGCCAGGACGCCATGGCCGAGCGCCTGTTCGCCGCCATCATCGAGCGCTACCCGGAACACCCCTGCGCCGTTCAGGCCAAGGAATACCAGAGCGCCCTGGCACGGATGCGCGCGTCGGATAGCGAGACCGCCGCCTGAACCCGAAAACGCCCCATGAACGCCGTAGAAATCGAACAAGCCGTCTCCGAACCGACCGGGCAACCCTTCGATGTCGCCGAATTTCCGTTTGCCTTTCTGGCGGCCTTCGGCAACAAGGACACCCCCCTCAAGCGTTTGCGCACGGGCAACAGCAACGCCTCCGATATTCCCGGCGCCGCACTCCTGCACAACAACATCCACATCGCCGCGTGCCAACCCGGCAGCGTGGGCGAAACCCTCCGGCGGCTTCGCGCCAGCCCCGCCACCGTCAAGGCCAAGGCCAAATTCATCCTCGCCACCGACGGACAAATCCCAAGGAAACTCTGCACAAGCCCCCGACATGTGATACATTTTGCCAGAATATCGCCGTTGTCATTGTTGGGATTGAACGGATGGAACTGATGAAGCAACAGAGCCTGGCGGAGAGTGGGTTTCAGCCGAAGGCGGGGAAGCAAACGCGCAAAACGGTATTTCTGTCGGAGATGGAAATCGTGGTTCCGTGGCCTCGACTGGAAGCGCTGATCTAGTTACCCACATCGCGGATGTGAATCCGCATCTCAACAACGGTAGTCCGAGAAAACGCTTCATGAACCATCCGCTGCAAGCCACTCTCGACGAACTGCAGCGCCCAAAGGCCCCGCCATGATCCTCGACAAATTGTTCCAACTGATGTCGGAAAAGCAGGCGTCGGATATTTTCATCTCCGCCGGCGCGCCGATTCACATCAAGATTCAGGGCAGCGCCATGCCGGTAAACCAGCAGGTGATGCTGCCCGAGATGATCGACAAGATCGCCTACGAGCTGATGTCGCCGGAGCAGATCAAGATTTTCGAGACGACCTGGGAAATGAACCTCTCCTTCGGCGTTCCCCAGGTCGGCAACTTTCGCGTCAACATCTTCCGCCAGCGTAACTCGACTGGCATCGTGATCCGCTTCATTCTCGGCAATATCCCGCCGCTGACCGAGCTTGGCCTGCCCACGCTGCTCGCCGAACTCATCATGGAAAAGCGCGGCCTGATCCTGATCGTCGGCGCCACCGGCTCGGGCAAATCGACGACCATCGCCTCGATGCTCGATCACCGCAACTCCTTCCGTTCCGGCCATATCCTGACGGTCGAGGACCCGATCGAGTTCCTGTTCAAGCACAAGAAGTCGATCGTCAACCAGCGCGAAATCGGCATGGACACCGCGGATTGGCAATCGGCGCTGAAAAATGCCATGCGCCAGGCGCCGGACTGCATCCTGATCGGCGAGATCCGCGACAAGGACACCATGCAGGCGGCCATCGCCTATGCCCAGACCGGCCACCTGTGTCTGGCCACGCTGCACGCCAACAACTCCTACCACGCGCTCAATCGCATCATCAGCTTCTTCCCGCTGGAAAACCGGCCGGCGCTCTTCCTTGACCTGTCGGTGGCCTTGCGCGCCATCGTTTCGCAGCGCCTGGTCAAGAAAACGGACGGCAAACTGGCGCCGACTTGCGAAATCATGCTCAACACCCGCCACATCAGCGAACTGATCGAACGCGGCGAAGTCCAGTCGATCAAGGATGCGATGGAGCAGACGCTGGCTCCCGGATCGCAGACCTTCGAGCAGGATCTGTTCAAGCTCTACCGCGAAGGCGCCATCACGCTCGACGAGGCGCTGGCCAATGCCGATTCGCCGACCAACCTGTCGTGGCTGATCAACAACTCCGATCTGCTGGCCGGACACGACAAGGAAGACAAAAAACTCGACACGATGCTGGATTTCGACAGCACCAGCGCCGGCGGCGCATCGTTCAAGGAATTCACGCTGACACTGTCCGACCCCCATGGCACCAGCACGCGGATGCCCTGACCCGACCCCGAACATCCGACAAGCAATGACCCCCGCCCAGACCGAGCTGCACACCCTCCGCGATTACATCCGCTACGCGGTCAGCCGCTTCACCGCCGCCGGCCTGTTTTTTGGCCACGGCAGCGACAATGCCTGGGACGAGGCGGTGTACCTGACGCTGCACACCCTGCATCTGCCGCTCGACCGCCTCGACCCTTTTCTCGACGCCCGCCTCCTGGCGCATGAACGCGAGGCCCTGCTCGACATCTACCAGCGGCGCTGTCAGGAACGCCTGCCGGCCGCCTATCTGACCCACGAGGCCTGGCTCGGCGCCCACCGTTTTCATGTCGATGAGCGTGTCATCGTGCCGCGCTCCTTCATCGCCGAATTGCTCGACGAGCAACTGGCGCCGTGGATCGACCCGCCCGATGAAGTCGTTTCCGTCCTCGATCTATGCACTGGTTCCGGCTGCCTGGCCATCCTCGCCGCCCTGGCCTTTCCCGAAGCCGAAGTCGACGCCGTCGACCTGTCGCCGGAGGCGCTGGCCGTCGCCGAGCGCAACGTCGCCGACTACCGCCTCGACGAGCGCATCCGCTTGATCCAGTCCGACGCTTTCGCCCAACTCCAGGGCCGGCGCTACGACCTGATTCTCTCCAACCCGCCCTACGTCGACGCCGCATCGGTCGCTGCATTGCCGCCGGAATACCGGCACGAGCCGGACATGGCGCTCGGCTCCGGCGCGGACGGCCTCGATTTCACCCGCGTGATTTTGCGCGAGGCGAAGCAGCATCTACATCCGCACGGGCTGCTGCTGGTCGAGATCGGCCACAACCGGGCGGCGCTGGAAGACGCCTTCCCCGACCTGCCTTTCACCTGGCTGGAAACAAGCGCCGGCGGCGACTACGTGTTTCTGCTGCACGCCGCCGATTTGCCGGAATAATTCCATTTCCAGATCAAACGATTACTTTGTCGACTTCGCTTGCCGTACAACCGTACTGTCTGCGCTTCGTCTTCGCGTACTCGCTTGGTCTGAAAATGGAAAACCCTGCGCCTACTCGTTCCCGGCCTGGTCGGCGCGCTGCTGCGTCCGCTGCGTGGCGGCCTCCAACTGTTGCCGCACCTGTGCCTCGGTCTGCCGCGCCTGTTCCAGTTCCTGCTTCTTCAGCGCCGCGGCCGTTGCCGCGGTGCCAGCGGTTTCAACGCCGCAAGCTGCCAGCGCCAGCAGCAATGGAATGCAGAAAATCGTTTTCATGCCGCTCTCCTGTTGTCTCGCTTGCCTGCCGCATCAAAACCCGATCCGGGCGGCGCGCGTCGTGAAGAAAATGCCGGAGGGGCTGTCGATGGCAAGCTCGCCGATCCGGGCGAAACTGGCGGTATCGTAAATCAGAACCTTGTTGTCGTCGCGCGCCGAAAGCCAGATGTGTTCGCCGCGCGGCGTGAATTCCATGTGCAGGATGCCCTTGCCCGGCTCGAAGGCATGCACCACCTGGCCGGCCAGGGTGTCGATGACATCCATCTTGGCGTTGTCGGGAAAAGCGAAATTGACCCACACCTGGCGGCCATCCGGCTGCGCCATCACGAACACCGGCTGGCCGCGCACCGGGATGCGCCCGACCTCCTGCCATGTGCCGACGTCGACCACCAGCACTTCATGACGCCCAACCGCCGGCAGGTAGGCCCGGCCCTGCGCCACCGACCAGCCGCGCAGGTGCGGCATCTTGAATACCGGCAATTTCTCCTCGCCACGGCCGTAATTTTCGAGAATCTTGCGCGAGCCTTTCTCCGGCTGCCAGAGGTCGAGCAGGGCCACGCCGTCCTCGCCGAACAGGCCGGTCAGAAAATAGCGGCCATCCGGCGTCACCAGCCCGTCGTAGGGCTGCTTGCCGGCCGGGTAGCGCTGCGTGCTCGGCCGGCGCGGGTCGGATAAGTCGGTGACCCAGATTTCACCGGCGTCGAACAACGCGTAGACGAATTTGTTGCCGGCCGTATCGGCCAGGCCGACGACCTTGGAAAACTGACCGGGCGCGTATTCGGCCGGCACGTCGGCGAGCAGTTCGAGCGTTTCGGCATCGAACACCTTGATGCCGCCCGGCGCATAGTTCTGGGCGACGACCAGACGGCCATCCTGCGAGATCGAGCCGCCGATGGAATTGCCCGCCTGGATCACGCGCTTGACGATGCGCGCTTCCAGCAGATCGACCTTGGTCAGCCCGCCATCGCGGCCAAAGACGTAGGCATGACGCCCGTCGCGGCTATAGACGGCGGAAGCGTGCGAAAGATCGCCAAGACCGTCGATGCGCGCATAGGGCTGGCGCGCGCTGGTGTCGATCAGGGTCGCGTGGCCGTTGGCGCGCTCGATAATCAGGCCGAGATCGCCGGTGCCGCGCAGTTGCGGGGCGGCGCAGGCGCTCAACAAGGCGGCGAGAAACAGGCTCAGAATCCGTTTCATGGGGGACATCAGGGTCATTGGGGAAACTCGCTCATCAGTTTTTCGACGATCCACAGGGCTTCGGCTTCGCTGAGAAATTGCTTCCACGGCGGCATCGGCGTACCCGGCCGGCCATTGTAAATCGTTGCCGCCAGACCCTCAGCCGATTTGTCGCGCAGATCGGCCGGCAGTAACGGCGGCCCGAGGCCGCCGCGCAAGGTCATGCCATGGCAGGAACCGCAATCCTGGCGCACCAGATGCACCAGTTCCTTCTGCCGGGCTGGACTGGGTTCCGCCTCGCCGGCCAGAACCGGCAAGGCGGCCAGCCACAGCAGCGGCAGAAATCTATTCGCCGACAAGCACTTCTCCCTTCATTTCCGGGTGCGGGCCGCATTGGTAGGCGTAGCGGCCCGGCCGGTCGAAACGGCGCTCCCAGTGTTCATCGGGAAACAGGCGCTCGGATTCGAGGCCGTTTTCGTCAGGAAACACCACCGAATGGCTGGTGCGCTTTTCGCCGTTGATCCAGCGCACGCTGTCGCCGGCCTTGATACTGACCGTCGGCGGCTCGAAACGGTAGTTGACGATGTGCACTTCGACGACGGTCTGCGCCGTCGCCGCCAGCGAAAAGAGCGCCAGCAGAAGCGGCGCTCCTTTTACGGGCCACCATCGGCGAAGCGCGATGACCGCGGATGACATGGCAATCGCTACTGTTTTACGGCCTTGATGTCGCCGTCCGTCCCCAGGCCGATGGTCTGGTTGAACGAAACGTGGTGGAAACGCCCGCCGGCATGATCGGCGTGGATGGCGACGCCAAAGGTGACGGCCTTGCCGGCGGCGAGCACGGCGTTGCCGGCCAGTTTGCGGGTGAAGGTCACGGTATAGGTATCGCCGGATTTGCTGCCCTCGGCCGTGGCGCCGGCCTTGCCGCCTTCCATGTTGCGCTTGTCGGTGACGCTGCCATCGAAGGATTTGCCGCTGCTGCGCCATTGCATCAGGTCCATGGCGCCCTCCTTGACGTACTTGGTTTTCTTGTCGTCAGCGCCGGGCATGGTGCGGGCATCCTGGTGGCAGGTCGCCCAGCAGCCGATCTGCTCGCCCATCGGCACCTTGTCATTGGGGAACATGATGCTGGCCTTGACTTCGTTGTCCTTGTCCGACTTGTCGGCGCTGCCGGCCGGGGCCTTGAAGGTCAGGCGAACGTACAGATTGGCAGCATCGTAGGCGGCCTGGACGCCGACCGTATAGGTCCCCACCTTGGGCGCGGCCTTGGGTTCCAGTTCTTTGCTCAACAGGCGCTTGACATCGAGGCTCAGCTTGCCGTCCTCGACATGGCAGCCGGCACAGGTTTCGCCTTTTTTCAGGCCGCTGGAGCCGCTGTGTTCGCTCTTGCCCTGAACCCATTCGAGCGGCGCGACGCCGGGGTGGAAGACATGAATATCGGTTTTCGGCACCTTGCTCCAGTCCGGCGCAGCCAGGGCGGAAGAAGCGCCAGCAGCGATCAGGGCGCCGAACACGGCCAAGGATACGAGATTTTTTTTCATTGCGATCATTCTCCACAGGAGTTACGGGTTCCGGCGACAGACGACGCCGGCGAATACGTTAATGCTGCATAAACTACGGGGGCTTGCGCCCCCGTAGCCTTACGTCAGATCAAGAGCACGGGCGCATCAGTAGATGTCGTGCTGCGTATTGTAGACGTTGAACTTGCCGGTCGGCGTAATCATCTTCGGATCGGTGATGACCTTCTTCACGGCCAAGGTCTTGTCGTCATACACCACGATGGCCGACTGATCGGTCTTGCCACCCCACAAGGAGACCCAGACCTCGGAGCCATCGGCGCTGTATTCAGGATGCACGGCGCGCTTGACCGCCTTGGTTTCCGGCAGGCCGGCATCCTTGGCAACGTTGATGACCTTCTTCGGCTTGGACAGATCGGCCATGTCCCACACCGTCACCGACTCGGCAATCGCCTTTTCCGGGTTCTGCGGCGAATCGGCCCACAGGTGCTTGGAAACCGGGTGGGTCTTGACGAACAGATTGCCCGGCACGTGCTTGATCTCCTGCACGACCTTCCAGTTGTGCGGCTTGTACTGGGCAAACTTCGGATCGTCGGACGGCGTCGAGATCAAGGTCACGACATCCGCGCCGAGGTGGCCGGTGGCCCAGACGGGGCCGAACTGGGGATGGACGAAGTTGGCGCCGCGGCCTGGGTGCGGAATCTTGGCGACATCGATCAGGGCGGCCAGCTTGCCTTCCTTGGTATCGACCGCGGCGATCTTGTTCGAGGCATTGGCCGCGACCAGGAAGTAGCGCTTGGTGGCATCCCAACCGCCGTCATGCAGGAACTTGGCGGAAGCGATGGTGGTCGTCTTCAGGTTCTCGATGTCGGAATAATCGACCAGCAGAATCTGGCCGGTTTCCTTGACGTTGACCACCCACTCCGGCTTGATTTCGGAGGAGACGATCGAGGCCACGCGCGGCTCGGGGTGGTATTCGCCATCGACCGTCATGCCGCGGGTCGAGACGACCTTCAGCGGCTTCAGGGTTTCGCCTTCCATGATGACGTACTGGGGCGGCCAGTAGGAGCCGGCGATGGCGTATTTGTCCTCATAGCCCTTGAATTTGGAGGTATCGACCGAGCGGGCGTCGAAGCCGATCTTGACCTCGGCGACGACCGCCGGTTTTTCCATCCACAGGTCGATCAGGCTCAAGCGACCATCGCGCCCGATCACATACACATAGCGGCCGGATTTGGAGAGGCGGGAGATATGAACGGCATAACCGGTCTTGACGATGTTGACGATCTGCTTGGTGTCGCCATCGATCAGGGCCACTTCGCCAGAGTCGCGCAGGGTGACCGAGAAGAGATTCTTCAGGTTGAGGTTGTTCATTTGCTTGGTCGGACGCTTGTCGACCGGCACGATGACCTTCCAGGAATCCATCGTCTCCTTGAAGCTGTACTCCGGCGGCACATCCGGGGTGTTCTGGATGTACTTGGCCATCAGGGCGATTTCCTGCTTGCTCAGGATGTCGTCGAAATTGACCATGCCGCCGTCGGTGCCGTAACCGATGATCTTTTCCAGGCGATTCTGGCCGAGATTGAGCGTGCCGCCTTCGGTGGTCTTGCCTTCCTTGTCCGTCTTCGTCCAGTGCGGTTCAAGATTCTTGCCGGTGGCGCCCTTGCGCAGCACGCCGTGACAGCCGGCGCAGCGCTCGAAGTAAATCTTCTTGGCCTGCTCCTTCTCAGCCGCAGCCAGCGTCGGCGCCGCCGTCTGAGCAAAGGCCGACCCCATGGCTACCGTCATGGCCGACAAGGCCAGCATCCCCACTATGTTTTGTTTCATCTTTCCTCTCCTAGAACAAACAAAAATGCGTTCGGCCACCCAACGCGATGGTCGCCAGATTGGACTGGCACAGATCATTGATCCTTGATCCCAATCAAGCTTTTGAGCGATTGAAAATTGAGTTTTCCTCCGAAAATTCGTCTGCCAAGGCGAGCCTATTGACCCCGCAATTAAGCATTGAACATTCCCGCTGCGTCATGCTGCGCGCAGTCGCAGCATCCATGCAGCTTGTGGATTCTGCGACTACGCTTCGCTCCGCGCAGAATGACAACACTTAAACCATCAAGGAAATCCCCCGGCTTTGCCGGGGAGGCAGTAGGAGTTTGACATTTACGGGAGTCGTCCATGCGAGACACTTCTTCTTGTGAGCCGCCAAGCACACCTGAAGGAGAAATCAAGATGGACGACTTTGAAAGCCTAAGTCACAGTCGCTGGGACTGTAAATATCATGTGGTGTTCATACCGAAGTGCCGCCGGAAAGCGTTGTACGGAGAGTTGAGAAGGCATCTGGGAGAGGTATTCCGCAGATTGGCGCAGCAGAAGGAGAGCAGTGTGGAGGAAGGGCACCTGATGGTAGATCATGTGCACATGCTGCTGTCGATACCGCCGAAGTACGCGGTATCAAGTGTGGTGGGATACATCAAGGGCAAGAGTGCGATTCACCTGGCGCGGGTCTATGCGGAGCGTCGGCGGAATTTTGTGGGACAGCACTTTTGGGCGAGAGGCTACTTTGTCTCGACGGTAGGACGAGACGAGCAGATGATACGAGAGTACATCCAGAAGCAGGAGCAAGAGGACGCGAGGCTGGATCAGCTTCGTCTCTGGTCGTAAGAGCTTGCCACCGATAGGTGGCGTATAGGTCGGGGCGCGTTAGCGCCACCGTTTCGCCGCTTTGAGCGGCTCACATCATAAAGCCCCCGGCTTTGCCGGGGGATATTTAC
>Ga0209628_10003999_pt1 | contig 10519 bp, 4 predicted proteins | sample TergutCu122P4_FD_187285 | JGI IMG/M metagenome (GOLD analysis project Ga0209628, IMG submission 187285) | Cubitermes ugandensis P4 segment gut microbial communities from Kakamega Forest, Kenya - Cu122 P4 (SPAdes) (version 2) | ecosystem: Host-associated > Arthropoda: Insects > Digestive system >... | reverse complement strand
AAGATGGTTTATATGCAGCGCGTATCTGAACATGGGGGATATATATGAGGCGGCTTCTTAGTTTAATAATCATTTTCTTGTTGGTTTTTTCGTGGACCGGGTGCGCTTTGGTTTCTGAGGAAGAAATTCCAAATAGATAAATAGAAATTAACTTCACCAGCATGTTCAGATTTTTTTAGTATTACATGTTTTGTGCTTGTTTTCATACCACTGCCTTTGTAGATATTTAAATTCTATAATGGAGTCATAAACAAGTCTTTGGTAATATTCTAGTGATACTACATATTGAATATCTGTTGCAAATTTTTCAATACTAAGTTCCATTATGCCCAACTTAAAATGTGATTGCAAGCCATGTTAGAATCCCCCATTCCCAGTTCATAATCTATTACCCCAAGTTAGGGCAGTTGCCATTATTGTATATTACTACCAGGACTTATGCACTCCTCTGTTCACGGATGTTGAAGATGAATAAACCTGTAGAAATAACTCCATAGTTGTATTTGATAATTGTGATTATTGTACAAAGTGTTTTGTGTGTTGTGTTGACAGGTGACTACTTGATTGTGCACCCCATCACTGGTTATGAGTGTGACATGAGTGTGTCTTATAGTCGAATATGGAAGAAAACATGGCAAGGGCTTGATGTGGGACACCGTGGCCTTGGAACATCCTTTAAGCTGGAAGTAGCAGAGTAAGTATTAACTTTCATTTGTATTGGTCAGAATAAAGGTATGAAGTGTGAAGGAAACATCTGTTGAGTTACAACTGTCAAGGTTATTTCTATAACTTTTGTCCATACTGCTTGGATGCAGTGCTCATGTAAGAGTTAACACCCAGGAATATCTTTCTGCAAAATGCCATTCTAATTTTTACTTTTTATGACAAATGGCATCTTTGTACTTGATCTAGCAAACTGTTTTACTGTGTTGAGATTTAATGACAGTAATCATTGAATTTCTTAGTTCTCAGTGATTTTAATGTTTTCCAGCCAGTAACTTTACTTATGCCAGGATATATAATTAATTCACAGGATATATAATTAATTCACAGTCCATTAAAATTACATCTTGAAATACCATGTTTATTCGATTGCAGGAGGGCTGTAATCTAAGATGACCCCCCAAATAAAACATGTCTGCCAAGGAAAAATGTATATTTCCAAATTTGAGGCAAACCCCTGAAAATAAAACATCTGCTCTTATGAACCAAAATATTTTACTGTTAATTTCATACACTTGATACACAAAGCGTGTCAAATTCTTTGTACCTTTACCAATTAGTGTCACCATCTCAATCTTGAAAATCGGTGCCTTCATCTTCCTCACACTCACTCCTAACATTCCCATCCTCTTCATTCTTATTCCACAACATATCATCGTCAGTCTCACCTACTGCACTGGATATACAGCACTTCTTAATACCCTTCACAGTCACTTCTGGTGATATGCACTGCCATGCTGTTATGATTCACTTTGACTAAATACATTTATATTTCTTGGTTCATAAACTTACTTTAACCCATGAAGATTCACAATTATCTCTACAGATGGCATGAGTGGTGTTAAGAATTTTAAATACATGTGTTCAGGAATTTTGTGTTGTATCTGTAGTATGATCAGTCTGAGTTCTTAGCTCTTTTTATGATTTTTAATTTACTGATTGGTTTAGGTTTTATTTTTTAGTTTGGTAGTTAATTTTTAATTTTTCAGTGGCCATTTTCCTGTTACTGCCTTTGGACTAGATCTGTTCTGAGGCACCTATTTTAGCAAGTAACTTTTTGTATGGTGCCCAGTGACTGAGAATAAGCTGGTTTATGGGCTACTTCTTTGCTTGAAGACTGAAACAGAGCTGGCTTCTGAAACATCATGCTTCTTTAAAAAGTACACAATGGACAAAGTCCCCCAAAAAGAGGATTGTGTCAGATAACTCTGTTCATTCCTTTGTTACACATGATGATCTGGTGATGCAAGCCTTGGTTGGGCTGCACATGGTTTGGTTCAGAGTGAACCAGTTTGGCACTTCATACATAAATTTAAGATGACCCTGCACATTTAAGAGCCAAATGTAAGGGAAAACCCTCATTTTGCATTCAAGTAAATATGGTATTATCATTCCTAATATTAATTTGCTTCAGAGTAGAGTATTTTGTTTTCCTGTCTGATGTTTAAAAACATAAACTTAAAGATAGTAATTTTTTTAATTTTCTTTATTGTACGGGTATGAGTCTTATGTCTCACATAAGAGAAGAACATGAAGTGAGGGAAAGCCAGAATATTGTAGGTGAGATAGTGACTAGGCTGTGGGCTGGATTACCAGGGAATTGTGGTTCAATTCCTGCAGGGGAAAGGGATTTTTTCTACCATCTAATTCATCCAGGCCAGATGTAGGGCCCACCTGAATGCTTAGCAGGGGCTCTTTTCTCAGGAGTAAAGCAGCCAGGGCATCACACTTTCATCTTATGCCCATGTTAGATATGAGTGGACCTCTACCTCCACTCCCCTGTATGCTTCTCATGATGTGTTCAGGGCAAACTCTACTAAACATGTGTTGTAGATGTTAGGGGACAAGGTGCTAAGGAGAATATTTGGACCAAAGAGTGCTAGAATGCTGATAAAATTGCATAATGAGATCATTATTTGTATTCCTGTGGAAAACACAGGGTGAAGAAATGAAATGTAGATTATTTGATTGTAATGTTGCTCAGGAATGGAAAATAACAGGAATGAAATTTTTACAAATTCATATTCTAAAGAAATGATGTTATACACAATAATGTTTTATTAACAAAAATGAGATCTTGTTGTAAAATAATGACTTAATCTTACATGATATTATACATTGTATAGTTTCCTCGATAAAGAATTTCACGACCTGATGATGGCCTAATTGAGTAAAGGCCGAAACATGTAGTCACTTAACAAAGCTACACTATACAATAAATAAAAATATTATAGTTGTGTTTGACTTATTTATTTATTTATTACTTATAATTGGAAACACAACAGGGATGGCCCACTTAAAGATAACAGGAAAGAAATCTTATGAACATACTTAGGTGGGTAACAGGATCGAGTTTTTAAATTGCCCAAGGCAAGGAAGTTTGTTAAACATTTTTCTCTGACTTTAAAAATTTTAACGTTTCACTGTGCATTTTTTCAGTTCACTGAATGGTAAACACCAACCATTGCACTTCACATTCAACAGTATATTAGTGTAGAATGCCGATTGCAATGTTAAAATACATAAAAATACATAAAAACACTCTGACATGTTTTGATCTCAACAGATCATCATCAGGAAGTATGTCTGTACCTCGTTAAAGTTACTGAATTACTTAAAAAAACACTGAATTTAAAATCCTGAAGATCATTCCTGGTGTTGTGGCAGCAAAACCTGTAGCAGGTATACGTGGTGACCTGTGTGGTGCTGTGCGTCTAACGCACAGCACCACACGGGTCACCACATATACCTGTTACACATTTTGCTGCCACAACACCGGGAATGATCTTCAGGATCTTTTTGCTACCACAACAGCAGGAATGATCTTCAGGATTTTAAATTCAGTGTTTTTTAAATAATTCAGTAACTTTAACGAGGTACAGACATACTCCCTGATGATGATCTGTTGAGATCGAAACATGTTGGAGTGTTTTTATGTATTTTAACATTGAAATCGGCATTCTAGGCTAACATATTGTTGAATGTGAAGTGCATTGGTTGGTGTTTATCATTCAGTGAATTTTTCTCTGACATTCTCTCAATGTCTGGGCATGTTGACCGGCATCATGTTTGAATTCTGGGGACTAACAATCCACATGTGTGGTGGAAGGTACAAGAGACAGTCCCAGTTTTAGTGCCTTTTTTGTGTTATGCCCAAACAAAAAGCATTGCAGACCTTTCTTCCTCTTGAATACACAATGATTGAGTTGTGTACCTCATTTTGTTTCTGTAAGAAGAGAGTCCTACTATTGCAACAAGACAGAGTACCTCCACATTTGCATTTTGTTTGGGTGGGTCTTCATTTTAGAAATGGGCATGGAAGTGGATTGGTAGAGGCAACCTTGTCACTTGGCCACTTCATTTCTCTGATCTTTTACAAGAGGTTTTCTTATTTTGGGGTGCGTAGGCTAGAATACAGTACAGTACAAGTAGGGTGGGCAGTGTGGTGACTTATGCACCTTGGCCTTAATTGATCTTTTGTGCTGCCCCTATATTCGTGTGTTTAGCAGCACCATGCTTTGAACAATGTGCAATATCCCACTGACAGAGATGTCCTCATAGTCCCCTAGTTTCATGAAAAGTTGACCAAGCTGCCTGAGTTTTAGTGTGGCGAAAGCTTCACAGTTACAAAGAATGTCTGAGGCCATTTCTGGTGCCCATTTGCATCTGTTGTACTTGGGGCTGTTTACTGGCCCCAGTTTAAATAGATGTTCATTTAAATGACAGTGTCCTGTAGACAACCCTGTAATTATACGTGACTGGTTTCTGCTCAAGATGAATAACTAATTCTCCAGCTCCGTTAGCAGAGGGTCTTGTGGGAAAGTCCTTAGCTTGCCTTTGTCCACAAGTGTATAATTTACATTTCCTTTGATATTGAAATATACATCTTTGTGGTTTTGATCTTTTATTCTGATAATTTAGATAGCTATACTATGACTTTGTCGTTTTGTATCCGAGTCATACCAGAAGGTCTGGTTTTGTAATGGATTTTACTTTCTCCCAAAATGTTTTCTGTGGCTATGGAAAAACATCAGTGAGCTGCTTGGGCACGTAGTTCAAAACTTGTTCTGCTTTTAAATCGGTTATTGATGTTGCTGGAAAGCCATATCTTTCATCATATTTATAGCATTTTCCCTTTCTTCTTTAAATGTCTGAAACCAAAAATAAAGTCTTTGTGTGACACAGTATTTCACCTCTATAAACTCATTACAGCATTCTGTATGTGACTGTGGTATTTGTCACCAGTTTTGCTAAACACACAGTGTGCGAAATGTTTTATCTTCAGTTTTATCATGGCATATTTTTTGACAGAGGGTTGGAATACTGCTGGTGTATAAGAAACAAGTCAAGAAGATGCCATTTTACAATAGATTATTGCTTATTGTCATACATCTTATGTCTTACTACATTTTTTTCTGCATTGAAGGTGTGCGGATGTACGTGAAAATACAATAGCATCGCTAAAGAAAGCAGCATCAGCAGGAGCTGATCTTGTAGAATTTGATGTTCAGCTTTCAAAGGACCTTGTACCAGTTTTGTATCATGACTTTCATGTATGCATTGCAATGAAGCACAAGAAACATTTGGGAGAACATGACATGCTGGAGTTGCCAGTGAAGGATCTTACATTAGAACAGTTGCAGCTTCTTAAGGTGTGGTATATTGTAGGTGTTAAATGTAGGGTCACTTACAAATACAGGGTTGAGGTCTCCTGGGATATGATGCTCTGTCATTGGGTGAGAGGTTACTGATGTTTCAAACACACTCTCTTCATCCAAGATGTTACGGAAGTGGTCACCAAATGACACAGCAGCATATCCCATAAGACCTGAATCCTCAAGAAGCACCACTGTGAGAACATGAGATCTTGCATAAATACAGTACTTTAAAAAGTTCACCCTATAACCTGCCTTGCAGACACAGGATAAGTAGAGGTATAGCTCTACGTTTTCTCTAACTTTTGCTCTAGATTGGGGTGGTTGGTTAATGCCACACCCCGGTCATTTTGTGCCCCAGAAGACCCAGTACAGGGGGCTGGGTGGGCCCAGGGGCTGGTCAGGATGAGTACAGAAAATCACCCTCACCAGGATTCGATCCCTGGACCGACCAGCCCATAGCAAGTCACTATACCAACTCCACTGTCCCAGCCCACAGTAATTCAATAATTTATCTGATTTTAATTCCATGTATCTCCATGGTGGGAAATGTTATAATTGTAATGTTTTTAGTTCATAATCACCATGAAAAGTTTTTAATCTTCACTGTAATTGTATTTGTTGATTCACTTGTTCTTGGACATGTGACTGCCTGTTCTGTACAGGCATTTTTAAATGTGCTCATAGATTTGGCTACTATTGTGTTATGTTATCAACAGATGGCAGCATTATGCTCCTGTGGTTAGTGCTGTGACTAAAGATTGCATTTTGTTTATTATACACCAAAGAATATCTGAAGATTAGGTATGCAACAGCATGGACTAACCTTTTAAGTCTAAGTGCAAGAATAACATTTAAGGAAGTCTTCAAAGGATGGCCTTACTTCTTTTGCTATTTTCCCATTCTTTGTGGCACAAGCTGCTAGAATCCCTTCACCAAGAATGGGGAGCTATCGTGTGTTAAGGTGGGTGACCCATTTCATCTCCACTGGGGCAGGCCATTACCAAACTTGTCAGGTAACAAGAAGCAGAGTTTTTAAAAAAAAATGTGTGTCAAAGTTATGCCACAGACACTTAATGTGATATGAAATTTTTGGGCATTACTTTCTGTCACTTACTTGACTCTAAGTGCAGAGCAATGAGTATACTCATAGTGTTATGTATATCATATACTGCGGAGTGATGAGTTTACTCATTATGCACAGTGTTGTATTCATTTGCTTATAACATGAATGATTTTGGGGATATTGTCTTCATCGTCGGTTGCTTTGTAGGTACTGGAATGATCTGCACATGCAGATAAATACTTTTACAGTGTCATCATTACTTCAATTATTATGCAACACCTATTTTTGCTAAGAGTTTTTCAGAACTTCACGTGATTTCATTCTAGATAGCCTATAGCCTACTGCTCTTCTGTGTTCTCATGAGAGAAATGCATAATACTAATACTGAGATTATTGATATATGGATTGGTTTATTTTCTATGGTCAGATTTGTCTTCATTCATGTATATTACAGTTTTACCTTCCTATACTACCACAGGTTGGTCTCTAAAATGTCTCTGTCATTTTGAATGCTAAGCCGCATTGCATCGTTTGAAGATGGTAAAAGCAGACAGAGAAATGGTGTGCTTTACACTAAGCAGCTAGCCTTCAAAGGATTGGTGGAAGCCAAAATTGTTGTTTTCTTGACTTGCAGTGCAGCAGGAAGAAGGTCATAATATCTGTCCTGTAGGGCCCAGACTGTAGAACCAGGAATGCAGACTTGTAATTATTTTCTGGCACATTTCAAATGCAACAAATAATATCTCTCTAGACAGACTGCAGGGGTAGAAAAACAGAAGACATCAAGAAAAGATGCATTGTAACGAAGACTGATACAAACTGAATGATGACAATATTCATATGCATCTAAATATATTCATTCTTTACCAGTTAGTTTTTGTTGTACCAAATCCACTTTATAGAATTTCTTTCTAAAGCACTGAATTTCAAAAATTTAAATGCCCAGATAAAGAAAAATTTTGGCTGCCATGAGATGTGCTTGGAATTTCAACCCGTCTCCATATACAAGAATTTTGTAAGGTGCTTGCATACAATGCGTGATTTGTGCTACTGTCTTATGATTGGACTGTACTGTTGGTTACAACAGTGAAAACAGGGGTGTGGGTGATACTGCTTATGTGATTGACAGTAATTTTCTGTGGGAGGACATGGACAATTACATTAGATGAGAAACGCTTAGTGAAATTAGTGGACCACGAGACGGTGCTAAGAGTCTCACTAATGCTGCAGATGTATTTGAAAAAATTTTTTAAAAAGATTTTGTTCAGAAAAGTGTGACTGAGACCAATTGCTATGCTGAGAAGTTCAAAAATTCAAGGGGCAATATTTTCTCCAAGCTGTCGAGGGTAAATGAGTGGCAGCCTGTGACAACAGAAGGAATATATGTTGTACTGGCATTTTTCATACTAATTGGTATGTACAGAAGCCCAGTCTGAGATTGCATTTCTCACTATATTGACTTGGTGATCACCTAAAATTTAGGATAGACTTGGTTGAAGGCTTGTTGGTGAAATATAAATTTTAGAAAGAAAAAAAAAGTGTCACAAACTTTTATTATGTCCACCAGGTGTACCATTTGGCAGAAGGAAAGGACAGCAGTCAGCGCTTCTTTGATGAAGAATTGGAGGAACACCAACCATTTCCCACTTTACGTCAGGCGTTAGACTCTCTTGACCCTCACGTAGGATTCAACGTAGAGATTAAATGGACCATGCAACGAAAGGTGTGTCTTGCATACTGCACTGAGAGCAGATCAGATCATTGGTATGGCAACAGAGACAAAGGTTACCATTCTGGGCTGATTTGTGGATAGAAACTCCTCAAAATTTTCGAGGAGGAGAAGATTAAGTTTTCTGGTATGTTGTAGTGTGAAGGATTGAAGTCCTCTGGGTTCCTGGACCTTGACCCCTCACAGATGAAGGTGACATATTCGTTTGAAATGTCAAGACCCAATGACCTAGCAATACAGTCACATCCCAGAAGACCAGACAGAACCTTTGATTACAACACTGTGAAAATCTCGTAATCCATGTTAGCCATATTGACTGGTAAATTTCTTTCTGGGATCTTATGCTGTGTCAGCTGATACCAGTAGATAACTACCAGTTGACATGGTGTAATATCCCAGAACAGATAACTGTTTACCAGTCAACATTATGTAACATCCCAGAAAACTTGAATCTGTGCCAGTAGTTCCTTGAAAACCTCAGATCTTATACTGAAAAACTTTGTATGAAAATGATTATGGTACTCTTCAGAATGCATTAATTAGTGAAGAGTGAAAGTTTTTACATGGTCAAACAAGGTATTTCAGCAGTCCAGCTTATTCTTTGAAAAAGACTGCTGTGTCCCCTGTCTTGAACACCAGAAATACTCAGCTAGGTATCAAGCTATTATTTTAGTGTTTATGTCATGCTTACAGGATGGTACGTATGAGCTGAACCACCCGTTTGACCTGAACATGTATCTGGATATCGTCCTTAAGGTGGTTCTCCACTCTGCAGGCAGCCGTAAGATTATCTTCTCGTGCTTCCATCCAGACATCTGCACGATGTTAGTTATCAAATGTGACCATAATTTTTATACATAATTTATCTGTATTTAATTCATAGATGCAAGGTCACCTTAGTCTACACATCCACCCCCCCATGTTTCATCTCCATTACTACTTTGTGGTTTTTTGTGTATCATAATAGTGTTCATTGCTAAAAGTTGACTTAGACCTCTTTATGGTCCTTTTCAATTTTGTCTGTCAGTCCAGTGTAACCCTTACTTCACACGAAGCTCAAATCTGACTTATAAACTTTTTAAGAAAAGTTCATTGTGTAAGGAAGTAGCACATACAGGATGGCGCACAAATAGTTGACGTATGGAAATTTATCTGCTACAATCTTCAAACATTTTGCTCATGCATCTGTATTTGTGTGTGTGTGTGTGTGTGTGTGTGTGTGTGTGTGTGTGTGTGTGTGTGTGTGTGTGTGTGTGTGTGTGTGTGTGTTTTGGTGTATGCTTTATTCAGCTACCATTTCTTCAAGTTACATCTTTAAGTCGATGATACAAGTTCAAAATGACACTGTGACACATTTCTTCCTGAATTCCTCTGCATAGCGTAACAAGCATTCCTCTCACCTCAAATTAATTGGATGATTCATGTGGGAACAGGTTTTACTTCAAGAAACCCCACAAGAAGAAGTTGCAAGGATTCAGTTTAGGGCTGAGAGGTGGCCAGAAGTTGCCACAATTGTGATGATCCAGAAGCAGTTTGAATTGATGCAAGGGCCAAAAACAGTGTTCAAGAAATCCAGCATGACATTTGCAGTATGTGGCATGGCACCATCTTGATAAACCACTGTGTCTGCGGAAGCAAGCCATTTGTGATAAGTTGCGGCAAGAAGTTGTTCTGGAACATAAGCAAATTGAACGCAGTTTAATATTTCATTTAAAAAATTTTGGGCTGATTAAGCCATGGTTGGTCATGGTAAACCAAACGGTGACTTTTCCTCTGTGACTGCTCTTTTCGTGGGAGTTCTCAGGAGATTCCGTCTCCCAAAACCACTTGCTTAGTTTGTTCACAGTCCTGTCCAAATAAAAATAAGCCTCATCCAGAAACCATGTGTTGAAAAGAATTACATCTTTTCCGTCTGCCCAGTCTGTGAAATGAAGTCACCTTTCTTTGTTGTTAGAAAGTTTATGCACCACAGAAATTCTTGTGTAGGAACATTTTCAAATCCATTTGAAGTATTCTTTCCACTGAGCACTGAGACATTCCATACTCATGAGCTGCCTTCCTTGTTGATTTGCTAGGGCTGTGCTCAGTTTGCCACACAGAATGCTTTCACAGCTTGAGGAGACCTCACATTCCAGAATGTGCAGATGATTCTCTTTCTCTTCAGATGTTTTGAACAAGCTAAGTATAGTGTTTCTAGCTGGTTGAAATCTTCTGTGCATGGCGGTAACGCTCTTTGTTTCAGTCAACAAAACGACAACTTTGGCTCTGCCCAACCATAAGCCAAGTGTGATCTGCCATTTTAATGAACTGTGCAGTGCGGCTTGTTTACATACAAATCAGTCCCGG
>Ga0209628_10003998_pt1 | contig 10519 bp, 8 predicted proteins | sample TergutCu122P4_FD_187285 | JGI IMG/M metagenome (GOLD analysis project Ga0209628, IMG submission 187285) | Cubitermes ugandensis P4 segment gut microbial communities from Kakamega Forest, Kenya - Cu122 P4 (SPAdes) (version 2) | ecosystem: Host-associated > Arthropoda: Insects > Digestive system >... | reverse complement strand
CCAGGGGGGGGGGGCAGTATTAAACACATCACTCCATATCCATGTACCTGGTCTGATTATATAAAATTGAAATACATTTTAAATTTTGAAGTTATAAAATATGGGCCTTTACATATTATAAATCATAAAAAAGTAATTAGAGGTTTAATAATTAATTGTTTACTTGAACCACATAAGTACTAATTATTATAATGGCATCTGCTTCCAGATCAAACCACTTAGCGGGCCTATTGAAGGCGGTACGCTTGTCACTATTGAAGGAAGCAATTTGGGCTTAAAGGAGGAAGATGTCAGAGGGAAAATCAGCATAGGGGACACACCATGTGAACTGATACAGTACGAAGTGTCGGTCAGAATTGTGTGTCGTACTGGGAGATCAGATGGAGAGACTGTTGCTCCTGTATTTGTTGGTAATGAAGCTGGTACCACCGAGTCTGCTGTGCACTTCACATACAAGGTAAGATGAGAGGTGGATTTTCAGTAAGATGCAGTGCACAGAATATTGCTGCGGACTGATCTGTGGTACACAGCACTGGCAGAATGTGTTGGAAGAATAGTTATTATATTCCACTACATATTGAGTACAAGTGAAAGGACTTCTGATGTATTCCAGTTCAGTCATTGCACACTGACAGCAGATACACTTCTTTTCCATTGATGACTTTGTAGAATGTAATATATATTTGTTGGTAAAGTTCCAATGGAATGTGTGACTGATACTGGGAAAAAAGTGTGAGTAAGACATGATTGTGTGGAAAAATGTCTGGAATGAATATTTTTAATCTGCTTTTCTTGACAAAGTTTCTTTCAAGCAAGATGCTGTCTTCTGGGTTGTAGCAGTGTGTAGTTCCAGTAGAAATTTACCAAAGTGTCAGATCAACCTGCTGCCTCCATCTGCTATGTCCAATGTGGAGGCAGCTGGTTGCTCCAAAATGTTGCTAAATTTTCCCCGCCAAAAATGGCAGCACTGCTCACAACAAGTTTTCTTTGTAGTTAGCATCATGAGAACCTCAAGTCTCAATAGTTCAATCCAGTTCAACAGTGTTTTTAGATTGAAATGATGGATATAAGATTTTATGTTCTCACAGGAGTGTTGAAAATGTTATAAGTCTTCTGGGATGTAACTCTGTGTTGATTCGTGAATAATTACTGGCTCATTGGAGGAAGCAGTGACCCCATCTTCAGAGACAGCTAGTTTAAAGTGCTAATTACTTGGTTTAAGAGAGTCTCTTGTATTGCAGAGGATGTCTGTGGAGACAGTGTTTTGTGTTGTGTTTACTTTGTTTTGTTTGTTTCTTTGTTTGTTTGTTTCTTTCTTTCTTTGTAAGTCAGTTCATGTGCACCTGCACATATGTGCATATACAAGGAGGAGAATGTGTGGGAGGGGGGAGAGAAAATATTTCCTATACTGTTATTTATCATTGTTTCTTCTTCAAGATTGCTAGGAATTTATCTCAGTTATTCTTCTAGCCTCTTGCACTGTGTGTAGGATTTACATATTAAGATTACTATTCCTTGAGTATGTGTTTCTTCTTACAAAACTTGTGTGTTGTTTGTAGCTGTTAATTTTGAAACATTAGTTATCTATTAGTTGTGTCTTTTATTTATATAAGTATAAAGGAATAACCACTGCAGTTAAGTACTCAATATCCACCTGCCCCTCACTCTCAAGTTTTTGATATATGCAAGATTAATATGTGAAGTGATATTGTGACCCATTGTTAAAAACAAAAATGAATCTGATAACAGTTTCTGATGCTAGGTTAATTAACAAAATGCTTTTTTGCTATGAAAATCTCATGATCTTCTCCACAGTATCAGGGGATAAAGCAGGTGGTGGTGATACTGATCACTTACCTGGATCTAGAGCTGAGGTTAAAAATGCCTAGCAGTGTACCTCCATTTACTTGTGCATGTTAATTAAGCACAGGAATGTCTTTACATTTTTCCCACTCTGATTTATTGTAATGCTGCAAGTTTTTATAATTATGTACGTAACCTGATGCATAACTATATTTTAGACATTCTGTGAATAATTCTAACGCATTATTTCTCACATATGAAACCAGGGTCGCCAATCTTTATAGTACTAAGTGTGCATTTGAAGTTTCAGAACTTCTTCATAGGTGCTTGTAGGTGTGTAATAATTTTTATTTCATGAAAAATTAATAATCAAATCCCAGCATACAGTAAACTTCTTGTTTATTTAAACTGTGACCTACAAAAGTAGTTTAATGCTACGTACTAAGAGAACTCAGAGCAGTGACATTGCCTCAAATTGATGCAAATAAAATATCTTTAATTTTTTATGAGATTATATAGGAAGAGAAATCTTGGTGCATAACAAAGTGTAAACGGGCACATGTGTGCTCACAGGAACTGGTTTGGTGACCCCTTTATTAAATAATTATTACGTAATATATTTAGCGGCATTTTATTTTTTGCCTTCAAATAAAGTAAAAAGTAGGTTGGTATAGTGGTATTTATGTATTCTTGTATTAAAAAGTTACCCACTTTTAAATTTGGCTGGGCTGCTAGCTGTTCTGACAGGCTCTCCTGGTGTTCCTTATACTTTTGCAATAAATGCTAGGACAGTGCCTTTGAGTAAGTTATGTTCAGAATTGCTTCCTACCAATTCCTTATTCATTCATCATTTTATGACCATGTTACATTGTTTAATGTTATATAGCCAACAGACTACAAGAACATCATCAGGGGACATAAGAATAGCTCCTTTGTGTACACTGTTACACTGTTACATTACCAGTGTGATGTATCATGTCAATTTTATTCTTTAAAAGGTTAAAAAATTAAAGTTTGTAATATCTGCATGATAAATATCTTATCTTTTGTACTATACACCACCATATGTAAAGTATAATATCAACCCATGAAGCAGTGCACATTGAACTGAAGAATATTTGTTTTTGTAGGACATCTTACTAGAGGGTGTATTTCCTCCCATGGGGCCCCAGAGTGGGGGCACTCAGCTGGCAATTACGGGACAGTACCTGAACATTGGCAGCACAATTTCTGCCTTCCTAGATGACCTACCATGCCAAGTGAACTCAACGCAAGCTTCCAGCAGTCGCATCACTTGCATCACGTCACGATCTAATGGTCCTCACCAAATCAGCCGACTTACACTTAGCATTGATGGTGCCAACAGGACGCTAGAAGGCAACCCTTTCAACTACACCAGCGATCCTACAATCAGGGAGATTAAGCCCTTAATAAGTTTTGCTTCAGGGGGCCGAATGATAACTGTCCATGGCACTAACTTGGACACCATTCTGAAACCAGAAATGGTGGTTTATATTGATGAAGAGCCTAATCCAATAAACAAAACAGTAAGCACATGTATTTACAACTTAAAAGTAGCTTGCACTATAAATTTTTGGATGATTAACATTTTTGTGCTAAGTAGAACAGTACTAATTTCATACGCCATGAATAAGTCAATTTCTGCATCTTTTTACATTTCAGTCAAATCTTAAAAGTTTAAGAGATTCTGTCTTAAAGCACAAATAAAGCACAGATTTCAGGATCATTATTCACAGTGATTTCTTTTAGTGTGTCAGCTGTGTAGCTCTTAACAGAAAGTAAAGAGTTGTGATTTTGTTGCTGAATTTTTGGTTGCTTATTCATGCAAGTTTTTTTGGGGGGGGGAGTAGAGTGTAATTTGAACCCTCAAATCTGGATTGCTGGTAAGAGTTTTCAAGTTTTTTTTTTCATCCCTTCTATCTTCTGTTGTGTCACTTCTCTTTTCTCTTTATTTATGGCCTACCTGTGTATGTCATAAACTAATGTCAGTCTTAACATTACCACTTTGCATCACGTGTTGCTTTGCAATGATCGCTCTTCTGTTCTAGAATTATCAATGTTACTGGTTTTTAATACCATATTCATTCCTCTTCATTGGTTTATAACTCTTGTTGTCATATTCATCATACAAACACACTGCTACAGATCATACATGATCTAATCTTAGCCATGAACTGTGTACATATATCAGCCTTCAAACAGTGAGCAAGTGCATTTCATATCCATAATACCCGGTAATTAAATTTCTTTCATATAGAATTAAAGGTAGATCCAATTCTAAAACTGTTTGGTTTGATTATATTATGCAATCAAAGCAATCCCTGTACATGCCTGGAAAGGCCGTGAGGGTTCCAGAAGGTTGAGGCTCCCAGATTTCAAGACAATCAGCACCTGCTGGTGATAAGGTTGTCATCCCTACGCACTGGCCATCTTTACCCCCAGGAAGGATTACTGGCACTTATTTCTGTTAGAGGCCATAGTGCAGCCAGAAGGATTATGTCAATGAAAAATTCCAGTGACACCATTGGGTATCAAACCCTTGATCTTTTGGCTTATATTCTGCAATTAGAAAATCAAATTATTTAAAAGTTAGAATAAAACTTACGTAAAATTAATAAAATTAATATGAAAGTAAGTGTGATGCATTTTATACCACAGGTATGCACAGTCCTGAATAGTAATCAGATGGAATGCCCATCACCACCAGTTAACAGCAAGTTTAGTGCCATGCGCCGACGAAAACGGCATTCAACACAGAAATACAGAGATATGCAGCTACGACTTCGCATTGGTTTTATTATGGACAATGTAGAAGCTGTGAAAGATCTTGAGAAACACTTTCATACCATGAGATCAGAGCTTGTATACGTGGATGATCCAAAGTTCTTCCAGTTCCCCAACCAGATCAAACTGTACAAGGGAGACACATTGGTTATTGAGGTATGTAATAAAATTTGAAATGTTACCAAGATATCTGTAAGTGTAAATTTAGATATTCTAGATAATTTACTTCCCAGTAAAATTTTGTAGGCTCTCATTTACAGTCAGCTTGTTGTCGAATTTTAAAGGTTTAGGCCTGTGGTAAAAAGGGGGCTGGCATGGTGGTCTTTGCTCTATGCCCCTGAAATTAAGGTCCCAGCTCCCTTTATCCATAAATTGAAACTTCTCCTCTTCCTCCTCCTACCCCACCTTCCATACTTCTTCACTTTCTGGAAAATAGCACTCTGACATAATGTTGTACCTAATTTGAACAAAACACAGAACTGAAAGTGGAGACAGACTTTGACATGTTACCACATGCCTTGAAGCTTCATTGGCAACAGAATTCAACAAAATCTTCTCAGGCTGACAGCTGTGTCAGATGGTTCAAATACACCAACGTTTTGGAGATTACCCATCTTCTTCTGTCGCAGTGTAAACTACTACAATCTCCAGTGAGATGCAGTCCATTCTGCTACCATTCCTTGACTTTGTCGTATAAAGCATTATCTGTGAGCACTCCTTTGACATGTAAAATTTGTAATATGCCTGTTCATGTTAAAACTTCTGTCCTACAACATTTTGGCATGAGCGACTGTTATGACAGGAAATATGGTGAAATATTATGCTTCAGTACAGCAAGGTAGTACTTTGTTCATACAAATTCTTGCTCAAGAACACAGATGTAATTTTGTATTCTTGTAGACATTCTGCAGTGTGCATATCCATAACAGGTAACTCAATTTTATTTTCCAGGGTGAGAACTTGAATCTTGCAAGTGATGAGTCTGATGTAAATGTGACAATTGCAACTCGTCCTTGCAACGTGACATCTCTGGCCATGACTCAGTTGGTGTGCACCCCACCTGAAGTGCAGCCCACTGGCACAGATGAAATTGGAATAAAAACTGACACGGGTTTGCCTTTGGTTGTAGTCCGTGTAGGCCGAAGTCTCCGCTTTCCAATTGGATACCTGCGTTATGAAGTCATCAAATCTTATTCATTCCCTCCAGAAGCAATAGCTGGAATTGCTGCTGGGATATTTTTCCTTGTCTTGCTGTTTGTCATTGTGCTGGTGGTGTACCGCCGCAAGTCTACACAGGCAGAGCGTGAATACAAGCGCATCCAGATCCAGATGGACACCTTAGAAAGCAATGTTAGATCAGAATGCAAGCAAGGTATGTCTTTGCCAGCTTGCATGGTACGCAATATTCTTTAAGGCACAGTTCTGTCTTTTGGTTGCAATTTGCTGTTTTAACATGCACTTGTAGTAGATGGTTGTGTTAGATATGTGGTGGGAGACATGACAGCACGAACTAGATATGCAGCCCATTATATTCAGTTGCTGTTGTCATATTATTTTAAGGTCAGACTTTACTTACAGAGTAATTGGTTTTTTATTCCGCTTTTTTGATTCTAAACTTGTATAATGAGCATCAGACATTTAAAAAATAAATCATCTATACTTCTCAGTGACCTGTTTATGTACATCTAGTTATAATACAAGTAGTGGTAAAGGGGTCTTTGTTTTCCATTTCTTTCAGCTTTCGCTCAGATGTGCACCTGGGACCCACGGCGCAATGGTGGTTCACGCCTTCTGCATGGTACTGCCACTGTGCTAATATTGTAGCTTCTTGTGTCCACACAGTGCATTTGTTTCATCTTTGAAACTCATTTTACTAACAGAGTACCTCAGATTGTTTTGTTTACAGCCTGAACTAATCCTGTGAACAGTGCCTTTTTTCTAGGAGGAATGCCAAAAGAATGATGCTGTTGCATGTCATGACTTAATTGGCTCCTGACAGCCAAGGGTTATTGTTGCACTTTTCCTCATGGGCATGTAGAAATGCACCCATATCCTGTTTTCTAGCTTTGTATCATTACTTACAACTACTGGCTGCTTGTCAGGGAATTTAACTAACGAGAGAAGCAACGTAAATTTCTGACAGTATGTATTGCCATTCTTACAGCATAGCACAATTCAGAACTCCTTTTGGATACACCATATCCATTACCTTTGTATCTTGTTCCTGTAGTGAGTTTTTTCTGAGATCAGGTCAGGTGCTGAATTTATTCACTGTTGAGATAACATCATGTTGGAAATGTCTTCAGCAGGTTCAGCCCACTTTTATTTAACACATTCATAAATATGCTTTTGAATAAAGTCTGTTAGGTAATTTGATTAATATCTCTTGTTGTTTATTGATTCAGATGTTAAAAAACTGTTGTAACTACATTTTTGGTTCTGAACAGAACTGCTCTTCAAATGACCTGAATCTATATTTGTTGATGCTGAATCCTGACATTGAAGTTCATGCTGTTTGATGTGACTCTTGTAGTAATGGCATGAAAAGAACAAACGGTATCTTCTTTCTTCACGTTTCAATATCAGTATTTATTTTGAGGGGGGAGACATGAGGGGATGTACAGAATTGTAGTTAATTCATACTTAACTTTTTGTAATTTGCATTGAGTTACATATTTAGTAAAATGAAGTACTGGCAGTAAACAGACATCTTATTCTGTGAACATATCAGTGGGACTTTCTCAGCTCTGGCATGTTATTTCATGTCTGCTATTCTTTTATATCAACTAGTACAAACTGAGACTTGTTTTATGAAATTCCTTGAACTTTCCTGATATAAAAAATACTTGCAATGAAGGCATATGGGGGGAGTGACAGTATGGCTCCATTCATCGTTAGCCTCAGCATGAGATGGTGATGAGTGATCAGCTTTATGCTTTGGCTGTTTTATCCCTGGTGAAAGAGCCCCTTGTACCCAATGAAGAGGAGCCTGGGTGGGCCCTAGAGCCATTGTGGGTGCTTTGGATATCTCATGCACTTGACAGGGGTTGAACAATGATTTCTCATATGTCCAGCCTGTAGCCAATTCACTATACTTAACAAACACAATCAAGGTTAAAAAAAAAGTTATTCAGGCCTGCAAGTAAAATTTTGAATGGATTCATATATAGCATCTTACCATGACACAAGCACCCTATACAAATTGATGCCTATATTTTGGGACTTTACTCAGACATGCTGACCAACAAGTGTACCATTCAGTAGCATTTGATAGTGCTTATGTTAAAGCTTGGAGAGATGGAAACATAGTTGCTGCATTGCACCATGTAAATTATACAACAACAGTGCAGAAACTGCAGAAAATTTGAAATACTCATAATAAAATTGGAACACAAGCAGGTCTCATTAAGTGCTATGGATATGTTTCTGAAAACCATTGTGCAACTGGAAATCACACGGAGAACGTCCTGCCACCATTGTATGGGAGCAGCAATGTTCACCATAACATTGGTACCTGGCTACCTGACTTCACATCTCAGAAAACAGGAACTTATAAGTTTTTATTGATGCAAAATCACTTGTTTGAATTTGAAGTGCTTTTTTGAGAGTTTTTCTTGTATGGTTGCACTTGATAATATCCACATGCCTCTCACTATTTTCCTTGTATAAGCCAAACCAGCAGTTCAGGGTGGAGGGGAAAATTTGTGCTCTGCTGTCAGGATGGTGTGCAGTAATACAAATGTGAAAGTCTTCCCATCTCCCTAAGAGGTCCTGCAATGTCCATTGCCATTGTCCGTTATTTCATCAAGATAACTTGGGACTTCAAATGTAGGAACAGTCACTGCCATGAAATAACATAGAAGGGTAGATAATGAACAATTATCGTCATTTTCATCATCGTGGTTGCAGGGATGCACAAATTCTCTGAGTACTAGGAGCCACCTCAGAATTTTAGGCACCAGAAGAGTGACATGTAGTAAGACCATTGAAGACCCTCAAATATTGCAACCCTACAAATGTTATTTCCACAGGTGACCTGATGCCCAGGATTTGTGCACCCTTGATACTGGAACTGAAAACCTATATGTTTGTAACATACTTGAAACCCTTTAAGATGTAGAAATACAGTGGGTATTAACATAGAGTGCAGTTGATTTGGAAGATTAAATGGCGCCATGTTTAATGCACAGGTTGCTTCTTATGTAACTCCCATTAGTGGTAGTGTATCTTTGTGAGTGTAGGGATGAGAGTGTAGTTTCTTTTTAGTGTAATGAACCTCAGTTAACCAGTGTTAAAAAAGAGAAAGACCTAAGACAAAACACCATGGTAATAATTTCACACCATTGATGTTTCACATTACAAACAAGTATGCGTCCCTGTTATTTTCATGATGTATGCCATTGTACTCTGAGCATCTGTGGTTTATGGAGTCATATCTGCTTGGGGACAGATCGGTTTGCTAGTAACTTCACACTTGACTTCCTATACTTACTGTTTACATTAAAGTGGAAACTGAAGGCTTTGACTCACATTCTTATTAGCAAGCTCATACAGGCATTGAGAAACTTTCAGTGTGGCACAGGGTTTATTATGTGTTCCTTTGGTTCATGTCATATTTGGTCATTGGTTTTTCATGATATTTGTTTGTTGCTGATAGGCCATAGTTAGCCACTACACACAAATATCCCATTGAAATGCCTGTTTTTAAAATGTGTGCAAAATTTCTCTTTTTGGAATGTATTGTTTGTACTCTGCTCATTGGTATTAGTCCTGAATAGTGGGACTTTGAAGAATGTGAGGCTGTCTGTGTACACGTTGCATACTGTTGTCATTTGAGGTTCTCTTGGCACTGGGTGTCAAGATTACAGTCTTCATGGATATGATGCCAAGTAATTTTGAAGGGGAACTGGTTTACCCAGGACATGAAGGTGGCAAGTTCCACCAAAGAACTGGTACCCATCTACCTTGCTACAGAATCCTCATTTTATATAACCCATATCATTGGTCCTTTCTTGTCGGCCCACTTACCATTTCAACCGTAGCTGACTTAGTGGCCACCCACATGCACCAACTTCCTGCTGCTATTGTGATATGTGTGTGTGGTTGCCTGCTGAGTCAGATGGTTTATGTGATAGGTGAGATAATAAGAAGTGTCCAACAATATGGGTCATAAATATTATGACCCTGTGCATGGTATCAGATCCCAGAAGCCAGTAATCCTATGTAACTCTTATTGTTCACACAATTTTCTTTTATTGAAGCAACCAAACACATGCACATTGCACATATTGACACTGATATACCAAAACATGTCAACAGTGTCACTAACACTGTAACTTTATGTATATTGTGTGTGCATTTGGCTGGTTTAATAAAATAAAATAAGTTGGATAAAAAATACACAGAATGAATAACTTTAAAAATTCTTATTTTTCAGTTTGTGGTTAGGGTCTGAAATTTTCTTTCTGGCAGAGAGTATTGTAAGATATAAATTGTAACATTTGCAGCAAGGAAAGGTAGCCACATAAGATGTTTCATATTTACACAGTTCCTAATTTATCTCAGATGTTACCAAAAATGAATCAAAAAGTAAACCTAACTAAATATTAAAATGGCTTAGAATGTGTCGGAGTTGTTCTCCTCACATAAGTGCCTCCGGAAATGGTGTTTTTAATTTGTGCATTCATGATGAAAGTGTAAAGATTACCATATATACAGGGTGTCCCAGGAGGAATGGACAAAACTTCGGGAGAGTGTTCCTTATGTTAAAATATACCGATATAACCCAAAAACACCCATGTCCAAAGTTGAACGGTTACGGAGATAAAGGCCAGAGAAAAGTGTGGTCTTTTTGCGGTTCCACGTACTGTACCTGGTTCACATGACGTAATACCCATACACTGCACATTGT
>Ga0209628_10003997_pt1 | contig 10520 bp, 14 predicted proteins | sample TergutCu122P4_FD_187285 | JGI IMG/M metagenome (GOLD analysis project Ga0209628, IMG submission 187285) | Cubitermes ugandensis P4 segment gut microbial communities from Kakamega Forest, Kenya - Cu122 P4 (SPAdes) (version 2) | ecosystem: Host-associated > Arthropoda: Insects > Digestive system... | reverse complement strand
TGGCTATTTTCCAGACTTGCCTGTAGGTAAATACAATTTGATATAGATAATCTTTATAAAAGTTTACTCCATATTTATGCTTTTAATCTGGTTGGTCCATCAGGACTACTGTGAATGTGCACTTGTAATTTTAATTTATCTGAGTGCTGGTGTCTGTTTTATTAATCATGATTATATTTTTGAACGCAAGGATCTTTGCATTGTAATTTGAATCCTTGTGTGTACTGGGTGTAGATACTCAAAGCTTGCAAACTGAACCATACGTGTTATTGGACCAGGTGTACACAAATCCTGGGTGCCAGGTCAGTGAGGCAATTGCATTTGTATGATGACGTTTAAAATTTGTGGGTCCTCAGTATGGAACTCACTTAATGTTACCTTCCTGTGTCTAATTTTGGGATAGCCTGTACATTTTTTAAATCTTTGTTATCGAGCACTAGACATATTTCAGAATGAATGGTTTGAAATATTATTAGTATCAGTGCCTCCCCCAGCCCCCATAAAGAGGTGTTATTTCAGCATATTGACAAATGCAGTGTAGTCTGTAAAGCTATATGGCCCAAAAAGGGCAACATTCTGCTAAAGATTGTTTTATTTAATTGGCTGCCCAACAAAGTAGATTACCCAATTTATGTTTTTAGGACAGGGATGGAGACAGATGGTTTAGAATGCTGTATTTTAACGAAGAAATTAATAAAATTCACCTGGACTCCCACAATAACAACAGTAAAATGTCACTGTCATCACATTTCAGAATAAAATTTTATGGATGATGTATACACTCAGATTATGTACCTCATGAATGCATTTCTTTTTTCAGTGATCATGCCATGAAACAATTCCTTTTGCATCTGGATGAAACAATGGCATTGGGAAGGAAATTTATTCTCCAAGATTTAGATGAGACCCATCTGTTCATTTCAGCTGATATCCTGGAAACCTTACAATCTCGTGTTGACGACTTAATGGACCAGATTAGTTTTCCTTTGGCTGACAGAGGACTGTAAACTGAGGTGCAAGTGTAAAGAATTATATTTAACAAAATGGCAACATCTAGAGAATCTGGACGTTTGAAAGATGCAAATCAGAAGAGGATTCTTGATGAAGCAGCCCGCCGAAGAAGAACAAGAAAGGCGCTGGAAGCATTGGAGCAAGACAATTTCCACGATGATCCTCATGCTGATTTAGGTATGTTTAATAAGATTTTGAGACATGTTTCACTTGTGACTGGGATATCACTGCTTTCATAGACCTTCTACTAAATGTTTTGTGTTGATTTCTTTTTAAATTACAGTGATGAGTAAAAAGGTTCCAAAATTTCAGGAGACACTTGAATCTAGAGGTGGAAGAAGGAAGAAAACACGTAGTGCAGAATACTATAAACAGAGGTAATATTCTTTTTATGTATAGTTCTAGGCTTTAATAGTGATGTAACTGTAGTAGTTGTACAGTCAAAAGAATAACAAGAGGTTAGTGTTCCTGGAAACTGCATGGTGTAACAGAGGAATACCATGAAGCTTGGATGTTATGTTTCTGAAGAAACAATGTAAAATGAATGTACAGTCAAAGAAACAAAAATGTGCATAGCTATTGAAATTAAATACAGTACATTAATACTATCGGGTCTGGGGTAGCGTAGTGGTTAAGGCACTGTGCTACTAGTCGGGAGGTCCCGGGATCGATTCCCGGTGGTGTCACTGGGGATTTTTTCTGTGGCTCCCCCTGATGGAACCATGTGCCCTAGGGTCGACACAGCCCCTGAAAAACCAGGGATTTATCCTGGGGTAAAGGCGGCTGGTGTGTATGGCTGATGACCTACCACCCTCGTAGTGCCGAACGTCAAGAAAATCCGGGGTCTTAACCTACCCGGAACCCCTTGGGCCACCTCGGCCTGTTGCAGGATGACCTTTACCTTACATTAATACTATATGGCAATAGAAAGTAATACAGTTGAATGTATGTTATTAAGAATGTTACCTAATTCACTTCCTCCACATGTCCATGAAAGTAAGTTGGTGCTTCGTCATTTTCCGGTGAGCTCAGTTCACTTCTTTCTCAGTACTGCTGAGGTCAGCGTCAAACTTCATGAGGTATTTCCTCACTGTGCCATTTTAACCCAACAACTGCTGACCAAATGTCACTTTAGTGTCACTTCTGATGAAGCAGAATTCTTTGGTGGAGAGAGAAATGTTTCCTCTGATCCTTACATACATGCTTACCTGCTCTGGATTTCAAATGATGCCGTGTGATGTTTGATTCAGCGCATTCTGTACTTTATATTTTATCACATCTTATGTAATCTCTACTCCAGTGTTTTTTCTAAGTACACAGACTCAACAGTTCCTTGTTCTAGTTCATCGAAATGGCCATACTTGGGTCCACTGCAACATTGTTGAGTATTCACATTTAGCAACTTCTCCTTTAGTTGCCTCCACAATTGAAAATGCTCTTCTGAAACCTTGAAGCTTCTTGCTGCATTACAATTATTTGTCTTCTCGCCATGGTTAATCAGCTGATATCATGACTCTGTGTGATCCAGTTTAGACTTTTTTTTAGCAGTGCAATGAATGAACTATAACTGCTACAGGTACTGTGTTTTCCTTTTTTGGCTACACTCATTACAGTTTGGCAACTTACACCTTGGTTTGGCCCAGCACTGCCCAGTTTGGCTCTTTGTACGTAGCACAATGATCCCACATATTTAATTATGACATTTAAGGAAGAAAATTTGTCATTGCATTTGGGTAAATGGTGTACTTAAAATAACAGCATAAGGCCAATTTACACCTAATTTGAACATATAACTGAGGAACTGGATAGAAAGTACAAATGTGTGTTACAAGAAAATAAACATTGTTCTTGTGGAAGTTCTGGCAGGACTGGTAGAAATGTGTGTAAAATCGAGGAAAGTATAGGTTCAAAGAACATGAAATCTATTTTCAGTGTACCACAAAACTAGTCGGGGGAGTTTATCTGCTGGCTGGGGTTTATCCAGCTATCTTCTGAATGTGTTACAGAAATTCTGTTACAAAGTTCACTACATAGAAGAATAAAAAGAACAGAGTACATGCATAAGTAATGAATATACATAGTGTACATATAATATATAATTTGAATATATTGTAACATCATTCCCCTTTACAGGTTTCGCAAGACATTTGCACAATTAGTAGAAGAAGATCAAAATTACAGTACACAGCCACCTAATTACATGTCTGCTCAAGCTCCACCATCTAAAATCCCTGAAAGACATTTCTGTGCTGTATGTGGTTTCATAAGCAACTACAAGTGTATTCCATGTGGAGCCAGATACTGTAGTGTAAAATGTCTTGGAACTCATCTGGATACCAGATGCCTGAAATGGACTGCATAAATGAGCTGCAATATGAATGTGGAAGCATTAATTGATAATGTAATCCAAAATAAACTTTTGATATATAAGGTATCATCATTACTCATACACAGACATTTCCACTTTCTGAATTTATTTTCAGTAACTGCTTAAGGTTATCAGAGGGGATCATCTTATCAGTATAAAATAGGTTAGTAGAACTTAAAAGCAGCGAAGTTTCATTTCCGCATTTACTGTTGCTGATCGAGTGTGTGCCATGGGCAATTTACATGATATACTACACATAGTATGGCTAGCAGTAATCATTATGTGACACAGTGGTGAGAGTAACAGAGAATGTGTTTCTTTCCATATTGAGGTAAACCCAGGAGAGAGAAATGAGAACTTATTGTTATGATTAGTTTGAGAACATCTCATGTTTACGGAGTAAAATCAGAATGAAACACTGATAAGTGATAAACATAAAACTTGTTTATTCTGTTGCACATCATACAACTTTCAGACAACACATATGTAATCTTGGAATAGTGATAAATGCCATAGTACTATACATTGTAAGACTTTTTTATGTTCTGTTTGTTTATTTGGAGTAGTGTTGCTCATAATAGTTTTAGTAAACCATGAATGTAGAGGTAGTGAACAATCTCTACTTTTCTGTTGCTGAAATAAAGGTGAACCCCAATGGATTTATGAATTATGGTTGTTGTACTTTAATGGCAGTTGGTGTCCTACATCAGAAAATAGCCAGGCAGTTTTCACATTACTAAACTCTTGGATAATTCAGCAACAGAGAGAGTTGAAATGACTAAGTTTGTAACACTATTTGTACTTAACACTTCAGCATATCTAGCAGCAGCCTCCTAGTTCTGTTAGTTACACATGCTGTTACTGCTAAGTGCTTGTATCACTTAATATAATTACTTTTAAAATCAATCCCCCAAATGACTGTTTTACTCAGACACACAACTTGGCCAGTAGACACTTCTGTATATTGGTATTGTAAGAGTGAGGCCTGACAAGTAAAAATAGCTGATTAAGGCCCCAGTCAAACTAATAATGAATGTGCAGTTTTAAAGGAAGTTGGCTGGGCAACAGGATGAGGACCAGTGCCATGAATTTTAAATAATAAACATGGTCAAAAAGGACAATTTGGTAAGAAGGCTGGTGACATCAAAATAGAAATATGCCAAAGCATTTTATAATTTACACCAGTGCTCTAGAGTAATAAATAGATATGCAAATGGTACAATAAAAAATCTTCTGATAAATTTGGATGCTGAATTGAGGTTGAAAAAGCCAAGAACTTCGGCACTAAAAGGTGTGTTAATGTAGAATAGGGATGTGGTTAATTCTTCCTATAGAAAGTAATGGATTACAATTCTTTATTCACTAACACTTCAGAGCTCCACTTCAGAATACTATTACTGCTCTTCTACAACAGAACAGCATATGTGATCAGTATACATGCGTTCACATGTGCCTTACATACCATGACTTGCACAGTTCTTGCCATGTTATGTCAGGGTCCCAAAAGCTCCAGTCATAGTTGCCAGTATACATTCACAAAACAGCACAAATAATCCAGTATGATATGTTTGTATGGTGTTTAATGATGCTATGAAATACTTAGATTATATAGTGTTGGTCCAGTAAGGTGTGTATGGGTATAAACTAATAGTGAGCTTTGGGTATTTTGTGTGTAAACCAAGGTTTCTGTGCGAACAAAGGTTAGGTTTTGGATTTCTCTGCAAAAAAGGTGTAGGCTATAGCTTTGTATGTGCATTAACCAGTGTTGTACAAGACATAAATAGCAGGGTGGTATGAGTATACCTGCTATGCATTGTCATACTTAAATATTACTTTTACATGCAGCTCCCATTTAGTTGTTTGTGTGTAAAAGATTGCAAATGGTTCGGTATTACTAAGGAAGTAATTTGTGCCCTCACTACACCTTATATCTCTAAAAGAAAAAATGGGATGGCGTGGGAGAAGATCCGTGTGTACAACAACGAATTTTTGCCCTGTCACACTCCCTCAGTGTCTGCTAAATCCTGCTTACACTGACAGATTTGGGGAAAAGAAGTGAAGGCTACAATTCCTATGAAGATCCAGATGATATACTGTATTTTAAAAACTACTGTCATTTGAGAGCAATTAGTACAGACTGGAAAGTGTATATTTTGGACGTGACTTCAAATACTCTGTAGCAACAGTAATTTCTACAAATCCAAAATGATACGTTCTTGATAAAGTCATGAAACTTACGTGTTCTGAAGTTAAAGCGAATGAAATACAAATCACAAGTAATACCTCCTAGGGAATCAAAAAAGAAACGTTCTTACTGGAACTTGAAAACAAGCGGCATGAAAACTAATAGATTATTCCCGAACTGGCGCGAAACGAACACATCAGGGGTACCAATTGTTAGGGACCGGTGGGACCAAGTCGAGAACGACATTCCGTGCACAGATCATCTAGTGTTTCATTGAGACACGCTGGCACCGGCATGAAAATCTGGCGCTTAATTCGTCTACTCGACTGTTTAATAGAATGGTCTCGGTAACGAAGTGGCGGAGTGGTAATATTGGTTGAAGTGTGTTTACACAGGATTTCAGCCATAGGTGCTCGTTTATTGTGTATGTGAGGAACAATGAGAATTATAAGCGAATACCGTTCGAAATCAGTGCTGGGTTTTCCAGTTGTGTTAATTAAAAGACATATAATTACATTTCGCAAGTTTCGTGAGTTATATAGGGAATTTTGGTATCCATCCTCGTCTCCTCCACCTTACAGTCATATTTGCCAAATTGGAGATCCTATTCTTCGGCATAACGCGGAGGAAATAAATCCAGGAGATATTAAGAAGAGTGAAATAAAAAGAGTAAGGAAGAGAACGTGTGTTGATTATTACTTTTGATTTTAGTGATAGTATTGAACCATCAAGAGGCATTTGTTGGTTTGGAATGTTCTTATATTGAATATTGTTTTGTGATTTTTGTAGATCATGAAATCCTACCGCACATTGAACCTAGCCTAGCATTACTTTACCTAACCTCTCTTATCCAAGAGGAGGTTCCGTTAGTTGTGATTTTAAAGAGGTTGTGCATGTTGGACATGGCGTAGGTTCCTCCCCATTATTCTTCAGACATGTGTAGACAAGGTTCCAAGTCCAAGGCATTATGTAACATGGTTAGTCAGTCCTTGGTGTGGAGTCTTCGTTCTGAAACATTACGTAGTTTTTACAGAACACTTTGATGGTAGGATGGTTTTGTCCTGTGTCAGAAGTCTCGGCCTTTGTCAAATGTACACGCTTTTGATAGTCTGTACTTACAGGCACATACGCTTACGTGCCCATACTAAGTGTGCCCACAGTCACTGTCCTGTACAGTGGTGATTCTTTTCACTTGTGTGAAGTGTGTATTTGCAGCAGTGGCAACACTTTGTTACACTAGCACTTTTTTCAGTCTGTTCTTTTGTCATTGGTGTGTGTGTGTGTGTGTGTGTGTGTGTGTGTGTGTGTGTGTGTGTGTACATTGAAATATGAATAGAAAACTAACAAAAGAGCAGATAGTTTTGCTGGTGTTAAAGTGACAAAAGGTAAAGGTAAAATTGTCCCTTTACATCCCAGGAAGGTATGTAAGGGGCATAGAAGTGTAGCTACACCCATTCTTAATGGTGGAAGAAAAATGAAAAGACACAAGGCGTAACTGTAGCATTTCTGCAAAACATAGTGATGGTGAATGCTGAACAGCACCATCGCCTAGGAAGTGTGGTCTCATAGTGGGATGGAGGTTGACTCCATCTTGGGTGCAGTGTGTGTACTCTTCCCGATGAGAAATTTCCAATATGGATTAGGGCTGTGGATCAGTTCAGTGGCCCCAGAAATCCCCTAATCTTAAACCTTGTGATTTTTCCATATGGACTATAACCAGACAAAGCGTGTAAAAAGAAGTCCCCTTATGTTTTCAAAAGAAAGAACAAACCCTGTGGAATTTAACAGTTGAAATGCAGATGAGAAACTTTGTGCAGAAATTTTTGAATTGGTGCTTAGAAGACAAGTAATGTGTCTTGAACGTGGTGGGCAACAATTGCTGTAGCTCCTAATTGTCACTTTCTGGTGGAGATTGGTTGTACGTAAAGTAGTGTTTTCTTGGAACTGAGCATAATCTCAGAAAAGTGACTTTTAGGGGACTCTTTATATCTGTACATAAATTAAACATTTTTGTATTGATATTTGCAATTAGAGAGTGCCAAACAATTTGACATGGACATGTGATTAGAATGCATCAGGATCATCTGTTAAAGAAAGAAGGGTATTTCACTTCTAGGGTACAGCAGTTCAAAATGCAGTAGAACTCCACTTAACTGCATGCTGGTTGTCTGGATCAACTTGGCCCTTGGGGTAAATTTGTGGAGAATCGTAATGATAATGGTGTTAGATTAGTAAACTTAGCCACATCAAAAAACCTAGTCATTAAGAGCACAATGTTCCCCCACTGAAACATTCATAAGTACACCTGGACCTCTCCTGAATGGAAGACTCACAACCAGATTGATCATATATTGATAGACAGGAGACGGCACTCAAGCATACTAGATGTGCGAAGTTTCAGGGTAGCTGATTGTGATACTGATCACTATCTGGTGGTTGCAAAATTGAGGGAAAGATTAGCTGTAAGTAAACAAGCCGCACAGAAGTTTGATGGGGAAAGATTTAATCTGAGGAAGCTAAATGAGCTGGAGGTTAAGTAAAAGTATCAGATTGAGATTACAAACTGGTTTGCAGCTTTGGAGAACTTAAATGTTGACTAGGATGTAAATAGGGCTTGGGAAAACATTAAAGAGAATAACAAAACTTCAGTTAAAGAGAGCCTAGGTCTGCATGAATTGAAGCAGCAAAAATCATGGTTTGATATAGAATGTTTAGGTTTCTTAGATCAGAGGAAGCAGGCTAAAATGCAGTGGATACAGGATCTAAGCCGAAGCAATGTAAATAACCTGAACAGTGTAAGATGTGATGCTAGCAGACATTTCAGGAACAAACAGAAGGCATATCTGAAAGCTAAAATTGAGGAACTTGAAACTAACAGTAAGATCAGCAATATCAGGGACTTGTATAGGGGCATTAATGACTTCAAGAAGGGGTACCAGCCTAGAACATTTATACTGAAGGACGAGAAAGGTTGCAGACAGTATTATGACGAGGTGGAGGAACTATTTCTCCCAGCTACTGAATGTACATTGGGTTAAGGATGTTAGGCAGGCAGAAATACACACAGCAGAACCACTAGTGCCTGAACCAAGTGCCTTTGAGGTTGAGTTGGCTATTGAAAAGCTAAAAAGCCACAAATCACCAGGTATTGATCAAATCCCAGCAGAATTAATTAAAGCAGAGGGTAGGACAATTCGCTGTGCGATCCATAAACTTATTATTTCTATCTGGAATAAGGAGGAATTGCCTGAAGAATGGAAGGAGTTGATCATAGTACCTATCCATAAGAAGGGGGATAAAACAGATTGTAATAACTATAGGGGCATATTGCTTTTGCCAGCTACGTACGAAATTTTGTCCAACATTCTGCTGTCAAGGTTAATTCCATATGCAGAGGAAGTTACTGGGGATCATCAATGTGGATTCCAACACAACAGGTCAACTACTGATCATATATTCTGCATTCATCATATACTTGAGAAAAAGTGGGAATACAATGCAGCAGTGCATCAGCTCTTTTATAGACTTCAAAAAAGCTTGTGATTCAGTTATGAGGGAGGTCTTATATAATATTCTCATTGAGTGTGAGATCCCCAAGAAACTGGTAAGGCTAATAAAGATGTGTCTGACTGAAACGTATGGCAGAGTCCAGGTAGGCAAGAATTTGTCTGACGTGTTTCCTATTAGGAATGGTTTGAAACAGGGAGATGCTCTATCGCCATTGCTTTTCAACGTTGCTTTAGAGTATGCCATTAGGTAGTTAAGTTGAGGGGTAGTTTTCTTGTTTATGTGTTGCTTTCCAAAGTACAATGTACGTTTAGTACCAAGATAATGTTCGGTTTATGTTTTAATTAATGCAAGTTGTCATGTTTTATTGTTGTTGCCTGTAAGTAATATTCAGGAGTGTCATGTGACAAAGGTGGCAGTTAATTGATATGACTAAAAGTATGTGGGAATCACATTCCTTTCTTTTGGTACACAATTCTGGTAGCTGGTGTGTCTTAGCAAAGTTGTCTGTTTTCAACCAAAAGTAAATATTAAACCGAATATTTGCAAGCTCAAGGGATAAAACCCTTTTACTGGGCTGTGGGTCTTCTTTCCATATAGCAGTTTGTACAGAAAGATTTTTTTTTTTGTTTCCAGTATTATTATGACAGTTTGATGCAGATTTGGAACTTACTAGTAAATCTAGCATCATGTTATCATATACATTCATTTTCTTGTCTCATTTTTGTTCAGTAGGTAGACCTTAGGTAAAGGCAAGGGTAACAATGTGTGGTTTTGTATTTTCCAAACTAGGTTAGGCTAAGCTGGGTTCATTGTGTGGTGGGCTTAGATCAGTTTTGTGTTTTCTGCAGGTTTTAAAGAAGATGCATGATGTAATGCACAGCTATGAATCGGTTGGTTTGGCAGCACCACAGATTGGAGTTCCCCTCAGAATATTTATGATTGAATTTTCAGAAAAAATGAGTGAGAAATTCAGTCCAGATATCCAAAAATCACGTGAAATGGCCATAATTCCATTGAAGGTGAGTTGGTGTGGTGACATCATGTCCAGTTTTTATCACAGTAATATTTGCTCTATTTTGTTGTGCTTGTATGAAGGACACATGTCTTTTACCACAAGGGTAATAATTATGTTTAAACATAATGATGAAATCTTTGCTGCACAGTGTTAAATTTTCATTTCCTTGTATTCAGAATGATTGTATTTACATTGTCTATTCTCAAAAGGGGCATCTATTCTCAGAAGTTGATGTTTCTTGTGTACTTTGATTCTAATACAGTAAAACCTGCCTAAAATGGACCCCCTATATACCGGAAACCTGGACAAACGGAAAATAAATTTTGGAATGGAGTTATTTCCCACGTAAAATAATACTTTAAACCGGAAAACTACCTAACGCGGAAACGGAATAATTTTCGGGAACCGTTTGCGCAAATAACCTGACTAAG
>Ga0209628_10003995_pt1 | contig 10522 bp, 9 predicted proteins | sample TergutCu122P4_FD_187285 | JGI IMG/M metagenome (GOLD analysis project Ga0209628, IMG submission 187285) | Cubitermes ugandensis P4 segment gut microbial communities from Kakamega Forest, Kenya - Cu122 P4 (SPAdes) (version 2) | ecosystem: Host-associated > Arthropoda: Insects > Digestive system >... | reverse complement strand
TATTTAATGAAGTTACATCATTCTGTACATCTTGTTTTAAAATCGTTTTTAACTCGTGATTTTCGATTCTCCTTTTTAAAAACTAGCATCCGAATTACCCATGGAAGGCGGAAGTACCAGTAATTCCCAGAGAAAATCATACACAGCTAGAAATACCAAAAGAGATCTTAAACATGATTGATTCTTTCAATGTAGAGTCCGATGAAGAATTAATTGGATTTGAATAGTGTTATGTTTAATAACGCAACGGAATGGATAGAACAAACAAGCTTCAATTGAAAGTTATGTTTAATACATAATACCGTATTTTCCGATACCTTTTTTTGTACAGATAACGCGCGCGTTATCGGTCGGAAATCTTTCTAACGTATACTGTGCATGTTCATTTTTTACGATTTCAGATCCTTTTTGTATAGATAACACGCACGTTATAGGCCAGAAAATATGGTAATTAATCAGCTAGTCAAAGAAATTCCCCATGTTATATGTAACCAGGAAGTTAATTAGTGTTCAGAAGAGTGTATCCCTAGCCCTTGTTCTGAGCCAGAAGGTTAATTAGTGTACAGATGAACCGGTCCCTGGTCCTTGTTCTGAGCTCAAAGGTTAATTAGTGTTCAGAAGAGCCTGTCCCTAATCCATGTCATGAGCCAGAAGATTAATTAGTGTTTAGAAGAGGCGGTCTCTAGTCCATGTTCTGAGCCAGAAGGTTAATTGGTGTTCAGAAGAGCATGTCCCTGCTTTGTGTCATAAGCCAGAATGCAATTAGTGTTCAGGAGAGCCTGTCCCTAGTCCTTGTCCTGAGCTAGAAGGTTAATTAGTGTTCAGAAGAGCATGTCCTTACTCCATGTACTGAGCCGGAAGGCTAATTAGTGTTTAGAAGAGCATGTCCTTACTCCATGTATTGAGTCAGAAGGCTAATTAAGTGTTCAGAAGAACATGTCCCTACTCCATGTACTGAGCCAGAAGGCTAATTACTGTTCAGAAGAGCCTGTCCCTGGTCCTTGTCCTGAGCCAGGAGGTTAATTAATGTTCAGAAGAGCTTGTTCTTTGTCCTGAACCAGATAAATCCAGTCTGTACCCTTCTATCTGTTGTGCTGTATCATTTTCAGTATTTCACAGTGAAGAAATGAGTAGTAAACAGTCTACATATGTCAGAGGATTCACATAATATGGCTACATGTACCACTTAGTGAAAGAAATAACCGTGTTTTAAACATGTATTCTGAGAGATAAATTTTTGTCATGGTGTTTTAACTGACTGATCTTGAATATTCCAGTGTTCTGGGATTTGACACTGTTTTACTGGATGAGTAATTTCTTAATGTTTTGAGGGATCATAGTGCCTTCATCTTTAGCATTAACAGTCCAAGTATAAAATGAAGGCACTACAGCCCTTTCAAATATCAGTAACATCAATAGAGTGTCACATCCCAGAGGAATGGAATCTACATCAGCACCACTGTGAGAACATTAACTCTTACATGTCTGGCCTTTGTGACATAAGACAGGCAAGGTAAAGCACCAGAAAGCAAACAGACACAGGTACAAATCTGTTTATAGGTCTTGATGTTACAGATTTAAAACAGAATATATTGTGTGTAGTTAACACTCCGTCATTTCAGACACTGCCGTAAGTGAGGCATCTAGTTTCCGGAATGGCTCATTCTCTGTCCATTGGTCATGGGGTGGACACCTGCAAAGTCAGGCTGTGGCACGACATCCACTACTGGAGCTAAGCTTGCCTGTGGAGGCAGAGATGCTGCCAATGTGGAGTGAACAGACTCTTACACTTGGTGACGGACTGAGCAACCACATGCACTGGACATACAGCCTGGTCGGGGATGTCCGAGCCCCAGAGCAGACATTACACAGGGAGCTGTGGGTAAGAGTAGCAGCTGTTATCATCACTATCACTCCAAACGAATGTGGTGTGAGTGTATATTGTAAAATGGTTCAATTGACAGTCACTATGCTGCAGGCTGGACAAATTAACTAAGTAATTAACTACCATATTGCACCCTGAAGTATATTTCTCTGTACATTACACTCATTTTAAATGAACTTTAACCTTGTACCAGTGTGTTTTGGTATGACTATACCATCATCATGTGTGTGTGTGTGTGTGTGTGTGTGTGACAAATTACTTCCTGCATCGTGCATCCATTGTTAAAATCACTGATTACTGTAAGGGTGGAATGCAGTTCCATTTTAATAATAAAGTAATCAGTGATGGAATAAGAATGGGAGAGTATTTGTTGTGATATGACTTTGTGTAGTTCAGTAGAAACTGATCGACATTTTGGAGGAATGTGCTGCCTTCATTTTTAGGGCACATGTTATCACTGCCATTGAAACCTCACATTTCACTTAGGAAAGTAACTGATCATGGCTGTTGTTTTTTCGAATGTACCATCCAGTGGTTTGAATGTGAGGACAGAGTAATACCACAAATATATGCATATTGTATTGTCTGGGTTATGGCATTATTGGAAAGGCTGGTACCATATTTCTGAAGAATGTACTGACTAAATGTTGATGGTTGGAGTGAATCATTATGTAGAAGAGGTGAGCAGAAATGGGTAGCAAAAACGGTGTGCAGTAACTTGATGATAATATTGATTGACCAACATAAAATGAAAGTGCTCTTTTGTAACTAATTTGGACATGACTTAATATCTTATCAAACAGTTTTTAGGGAAGGTGGAACATATGGACCCTTAAGTTCCTCTTTTAAAAATATTCTATATTGAGGAGGAGTTTTTTTTTTTCTTTCTTCACAGGTGAACCAGTCACGTGTACTAGGGGTTGAGTTTGACCAGGCTAATGGACGCGAGACATTTTATGACCGAGATCGACAGGCCCTGCTTACTGTAACCTTCAATCCAGATGGTCTTCCACAGTGTTGGGTTCCTGCTAATGGTGGACAGCCTGTAAATATCACGTATGACAGGTGTGAAAATTTTGAAATAATTTATAGTATTGCTGTCACAGGATATGAGTATATGCAGTCTCTACTTATGCATTTCAAATACGTACATCAGAGATATTTTTGGTGAATATAGAGATTATTTTCTCTTGAATAAGCTGATTGAAGTAAACTGAAACTTGAATAAACTGTATGATCTATCTATATATATATATATATATACATAATTTTTAGCTCAATTAATGTGGTGATGGGACAGTAGTCTGAATGACTGGAATTCATTTCCTGAGGGAAAAAATTTTTCCTTTTGCCATAGCATTCAGACTGGCTGAGAGGCGCTTCCTACCTCCTATCCAGTGGGTACCAGGTTCTGTTTACCTGGTGGTAAAATGGTATAAATGTCAAATCGAGCATGACACAGTATTGTACAAAGCACAGGAAAAACTTTACCTAGTCTTTTGCAGTTATATTTAACTAGTGGAATACTAATAAAAAATTAAAATAAAAAATTTGACAAATTCCATTGCTAGCTAAAGCTTCCAAAGATAATTGTGTGATTAACCTACATTATGTATGTAATAGCTCTTGCGCGACACTAATATTATGATTTTACTAAATGTGTGCACTGTAACTCTGAGACAGCTTGATTTATTGAATAAGCGCAACAACAATAGTCCAAGAAACAAAGAAGTGCCCTGCTCAGACTGATTATACTTCGGAATTAAATGGCTCAGACAATAGAATTTACAGTATTGTATAAATAATGGAGTACAAATGACGAAGTGTTTATTCAATGCTGAACAAACAAACTCTCTGAATAATGAAGGTTATCCAAGTAATATTTAAAAATTTCCTACCCCACAAAAAACACACTGCATCTACATTATAATGACCAGTTGATTAATGCTGTTTCTAGAAAAAGTAGATATTTATTTTGAGAGTCATATGTGCTCTGTGGTTAAATTGCATGCTGTCTTTTAATAAGAAATCAGTTTGTGAAGGTAGTATTCACTGGACTTCAAAAGATTAAGACTTAAAACATTTAAGTGTGATAAATGAAAGGTTTGATGTTCATGTGGTGAATTGTGGATTCAGGTTCAACCGTGTGGATGGGTGGCACTGGGGATCCCAGAGCGAGCGTTACAGCTATGAGAGTCACGGACTGCTGGCCGAGATCAGCTCACCACAAGATGGTTCTACCCAGTTCACGTACAATGAACTCAATATGGTATAAACAAGCGCAAGTGCAAATATGTAATATTTTAATTTATAATGTGGTAATTTGCAGAAGTGATTTATTAAGTACTAGTAATACATATACAAGTAACCTCAAAAAGCATAAGGTTATTGAAGTTTATTTGAATGAAATACAAATTCCAAGTAAAAAGAGTACAGTACACTATTGAAGGAGATTCTCAATTCATTAAGCCTGAAAGCTGTCAATCTCACATTGTGAAAGACAGAGCTTGACTTGCTGAGAGTGTGGGAGAAGCTGACTCTCCAGGCATGTGGTCTCATCCCTAGTCATTGGAACCAGTCACAGAAGGCTGAAACAGTGGTACTGAAATGGGTGATAAAGAAAGGTCAAAATTTTTAATGTTGAGGTTTATAAACTCCAAGTATTTGGTGTGAAGATGAAAGCAGAGACAACTTATGAATGATCTGTTCTTTTAACAGATGTGCACTGGTGGAAAATGCTACATTTGTGTGTCACCTTTGTGTACTAGTTTCCCTATCATAAACCATGTGGAAGAACTGCACTTGCACTCATACAAAGGCATAGAGTGTATTTGTCTCTTGTAAGTGATGTCTCACTGATAAATACCGATTTCAGCTGTCCCACATCACACTTCCGAGTGGACGTCGATTTAGTCTTCAGTATGATGAAGATGGTGGCTTGCGCCATGTGATTCTCCCCAGCAATACGAGGCATTCCTTCTCATGCCAGCCATCCCTTGGTTTCCTCCGTGTCACTTATACTCCACCAGGTTCATTACGCTCCTACATTCAACATTATTCGCACTCTGGGGCCATTCTGCAGACAGTCTTTCCTGTAGATGGTGCGAGGGTTATATATCGCTACCATGGTTCAGGTCAGCTTGCAGAGGTAAATAAAGAGAATTGTGTTTATTGTGTGATACATTATAATGTGTTTGGTTAGCTTATGAGATGAGCTTGTTTTCTGATATCATAACACTATGGATGATTTATTTTCTTCAAGCTCACAGCAGGGGTATCACATTCAATTTGTCAACACACAGCGCCATGTAAAATGATGTAATTCACTCATCATTTTTGGGTCCCATATTATCACTAATTGTACATGTGGATGAGGGACACATGATATTAGTCTGCAAAAATGGCATTGATCAACATCAATGTCCATGATAAAATGTGAAAATTCTGGGTTAGTTTGAACCTGATGCATAGATTACAGAGATGTTCGACCCTCAGAAATACACTGAGGAGCTGAAGTTACACATAGATTTTAAAACATTAGTAGTTTTATGGTGCGACCGTATATATTTGTACATATATTTTTGTATGTATGTTTGTATGTGTATGTGTGTGTGTATGTACTTTAGAAATGTCAAATTTGGTGGTAAAAATATTTTATGAGGCATGTTTAATAATTTCCTTAGGTAATGTGGATATTCTGAAAATGACTGAAAAGTACCTCAAATGTGTGTGGTGGACATATAATGAGTTCATTTTCAACAAGAGAGGTGATGCACATAGAAACGAAACACTGACGCATGTTCGTGTAACCATTGTTGCAGTGGAAAGTAACAAGTATTACATATTACAAGTGTGTGTCTGCAGCGTTGTTTATCCAGCATGCAATGTACATGCACCATATTGTAATCTGTGGCATTTCCGGCGTTACAGTGTTTTTCCACATAATTTCATAAAGGCACTATTTTTGGGAAAAAAGTTGTTGAACATAAAATGTGTCTTTGACTTTCTCAACAATTTTTTTCTAAAACAGTTGTCGTTCTAACAAGAATTGAGCGAGATGTTATCATAAATGTACATAGTTTTTCATGTAAAGTACCTGTTATTTGTGTCAGATTTTAATGAAACTTGAAATTTCTGGACAAATTTTAGAAAAATACTCAAATACAAAATTTCATAAAAACCCATCCAGTGGGAGCCAAGTTGTTCCACGTGGATGGACGGACAGACAGACGGATATACGCGCACATGCACACATGATCACACACACATACACACACACACACACACACACACTCGCGCACGTACATGATGAAGCTAACAGTCCATTTTTGCAATTTTGAGAAAGTGCCTAAAAACACATATTTCCACTGTAGCAAGATTGACTATCTGTAGGAAGGTATGCAGGGCATGGTCCTTTAGTCCCAGATACACTATTGCAGTCTACAAATAGTCCTGGCACTGTAGGTTGCATGATTTCTACCTTTGCTTGTACATCTGCATATTCCTCAGTCTTGTGTAATCAAAATTCATTTCCTGTAAACAATGGACATATCATTTTTGAAAATAAGCTTGTCTTGTATAGTTGAAGGGTTTGTTTTATATTATTAATTGCTCCACATCCTTTACCATTTCAGGTAAGTAACTTCAGGAGAATGTCCTCAGATAAATAATCATAATTTTTATTAATATACCTTGCCTGTGGCTAATTAAAAAGTATTTTAACCCGTCTCTGGAAATTACCCATGTGTGCAAGGTATTGTATGTTCAGTGTAATGCAGTGTCAATGGATATCAATATCAAAATTGTATGTATACAGTTATTTATGTAGCAGTATATGTTATATGGCACAACAGTCTCTTTTACTAATAAATATAGATATAATAATTGTACAAATATTAGCAGATTGTCTCTACAACAACATGTTTTGGCCTGAGTAGGTCACCTTCAAGTTTTTCTCTAATGTAGCGAGGTCACATTTATGATTTACTCTTGATAAGTCATGGAACTGATAAAATAACAGAAGAAATTTTATATTCACGTTGTTGTGACCATTCTTTGAAGGTAATTACTCTGTTTTGTTTTCAGGTTCTCCACGGAGATGGACGCAGCCAAATAAACTACTCTGCTCTGACAGGCTTTCCTAGTGAGCTGCTCCATTCTGAGAGAGAGTTTGAATATCGGTGGGATTTCCAGTATGTGGCAGGTCTGCTGATGGAAGAAAGGCTTGACTTTGGAGCCAAGACTGGGTTGAGCAATGCCAAGTTTACATACGAATATGACAGTAATTTTCGTCTTACTGGAGTCCAAGGCAGGATTGGTGGACAGAACTTACCAGAGCACGCACTAGGCTATAACATACGTACAGGAGCCTTGGAACAGTTCGGCCAGTTTAAGGTATGATGATGTGTGAATACTGAGTTTGATGGGATTTGCTAGGAAGGGCTGTTGAAAAACATGAAAACCCTAAGTCATATTAGACAGTCCACTTGCCTGTACTTGCAATCAGGATCTCCTGAATATGAAGCACAAACACTGCTTGCTCAACCAATAAGTAGTATTATCGTATTAATTATCTTCTACACCTCATGAGCTAAAGTGCCTGTTACAGCAATTTATGTGTGTTATCATCTATCTTAAACTTAAAAATCAGCACTGAATGTTCATTGTCTGTCAGCTAGCTTCAAGTCAGTAGTACTTATTGAGACACATAAGACATATCAGTTGCTGCTTGTGCCACTTTCATTACTCTTGACATTTCTTTTTTCAGGTCTCCCAACCTCGGCCCAATGAAACATCCACATTCGATGGTACTGCAATATTCTCAAGATGGCACGATGCTCAATATCACGAAACTCAAGTTGCTGTCACAATTCACCGAATGGAAGTATTCCGTATGGAGTTCACGTACGACTCTCGAAGGTTTGTTCCATTATACAAGGTGGGCCAAAAATAGATATACAGTATGCAGTATATGGTATATAGTATAGTATTGATGGTTCTTCTCACAATACCTGTAAAGAAAAAAATAATTACTGTATACCTACTTTTGGCCCACTCTGTATGTTTTGCATTTCTGTAGTTTTTGATTAAAGTTACTGTCATAGCCCTTAATAAAATGTATGTTCTAAATTCAATGCTGATCAAAATGTAGTATCTCCAAACTTAAGCCGAAGAAGCATACACCATTTATTTACCAACTAAATGCACATTCTTAAATTAGTGCAAACAGTAAATGAGATTCTCCGACATGTTTCTGTACATGCGGACCATCTTAAAGGCTTTTAAGAATTGACATTATGTTCTCCCTGAAGGTGGTAAACATGCACTGCAACATGTTGGAGAGTCTCATTTATTGTTTATGCTAATTTAAGAATGTGCATTTAGTAGGTAAATAAATGGTGTATGCTGATAAAAAAAATTCACGAAAGGGACAACTTTAAAATAATTAAGCCTGAGCACTTTCTCGTACATATTTCAGCAAATTTCCCAGTTCAAATTTCAGTAATCTTTGTGCTAGTGTATTTATAAAAATGTTATTTTGTTTCAGTCGTATCAGTCAGACGCGAACGTACACCCGAAATGTTGGCGTCAACACTTACACAAATGTGAAGAATTATACGTGGGACTCTGACGGACAGCTGTCGGGAGTCGAAGCACAAGAACCGTGGGGGTTTCGGTATGATGCCAACGGGAACTTGCTGTCCCTTACATACAAGTAAATATGACATTAATCATAATATGTTTTGAGGTTTTGAAATTAGATCATTGAAATTCTTACTATCTTAGACAATTAGAATGCAGAGGAATTGATTTTATTTTCAGGGGTAACACAATACCAATGGAATACAATGTGATGGATCGTATTGTAAAGGTTGGGGAAGGCTTGTATCGCTATGACAATCGTGGCCTTGTTGTTCAAAATGCAAGAGAAGAACGCTTCCACTACAATGCCAAAGGCCTATTGGTAACTTATTTTTGTAAATAGTAGGACATAGGATAAAGTGAGTGCACGTGTATTTATTTAGTAATGAGAGCATTAATTAGGACCAGAATGAAATGTATGTAAGGCTGGATGAAGAGTATAGAAGAGAGAAGATGCAGACAGCAGGATCCTCCAAAATTTGGTAAATTTGTACAAGACTATATGGCATCACCTCCAACAAGACAGTATTCTTAACATTAAATTAATTCGAGCATGGTAATGTGATGAGAGGTTTCAGAGTGTTAAAAAGTTGTTCTGTACATGACTTTTCTGTCTTCTTAAGGTGCGTGCTACTAGGCGTGGCAGGTTCGATGTGCGCTACTATTACGATCACCTAGATCGCCTTGCCACTCGCAAAGACAACTATGGAAATGTGACACAGTTTTTCTACACTAATCATCAGCGTCCAAATGAGGTATGCCCTTAATTACATATTTCTGAAGGTAGTACATTCAGTATTTTGTTGATGCCAGAGTTGTATTCAGTCTTGTGTACTTTGTGTACAAAGTGTGTGTGTGTGTGTGTGTGTGTGTGTGCGTGTGATTGTTTCTGTGTGCATGTGTGTGTGTACCTGTATAAAACTTTCATATATCTGGCCAGTAACCCATGACACACTATAAAATTGGCCATCTTTCAATACCTATTAACAGAAATGTAAACCTCCTAGTGATCTGTGAAATTTTTCTTGATTTGTTGTTTATCAGTTCCCTTGATTATCAGCATGTGAAGCATTCTGTCATAATTGCCTTGCCGTTTAAAGAAATAAAACTCTCATTTTGTGTGTTAATTTAGGTGAGCCAAATATACAGTCCACGTGATGGGAAGCTTATGTCACTGGTGTATGATGACCGTGGACACCTCATTTTTGCGCAATTGTATCGCCACAAGTACTACATAGCTACAGATCAGTGTGGTACCCCTGTTATGGTGTTTAATCAGTATGGGGAGGGAATCCGTGAAATTATGAGGTCACCGTATGGACACATTGTCTACGATTCCAACCCATACCTGTACTTGCCAATTGACTTCTGTGGAGGACTTCTAGATCAGGTTTGTTACTGAATGGAAGTCATACAGTATTTTGCAAGGCAGTGATCCACTGGAGTTGGCTGGTTGGCTCACTGACTTCCATAACACTCTTCACTAGACTCGGTATACTCATGTATTAAACTGAGCTGGGATTTCTGAGTGATGTTCTGGAGGAGGAACAGGTTCCTTCATGGCACTGATACAGGGCTGCATCACAGGGGGCCATTGTGTTGATTTTATTCCTGTCATGATCTTTTGAAGCAGTACAAATAGCATTGGACACCAAAGTATTATCAGGTCACATAGGTATCAGAATAAAATAATCCACTGTTGTCCAGCTTTTTTGCTGGCATACCACTAACTTAAATTTGAGAATTTCAGCATACCATCCATATTTATTCTGTATTTAAATAAATAGCTGAAATTGGAACGACTGGCTGATAGCGGCAATGAGTTACGCAATGTATTAATAAAGATGTATGGTTCATGTTTTATTTATTTTTTAAGTTTTTATCCTTCTTATATTTTGCTTTTAGGCGCGTCTGCAAAATTTCAAAAAGCAACTATTAGCTTTGTCATGTCTGTCTGTCCATCTGTCCATCCGTCTACGTGGAACAACTCAGCTT
>Ga0209628_10003994_pt1 | contig 10523 bp, 7 predicted proteins | sample TergutCu122P4_FD_187285 | JGI IMG/M metagenome (GOLD analysis project Ga0209628, IMG submission 187285) | Cubitermes ugandensis P4 segment gut microbial communities from Kakamega Forest, Kenya - Cu122 P4 (SPAdes) (version 2) | ecosystem: Host-associated > Arthropoda: Insects > Digestive system >... | reverse complement strand
CTTGCTGTACGACGGCTTCTATATGCTCATCCTCCTGCACAACCGCTGCATGCCGAAGGATGCCGAATCATTCTCGGCCGATATCCGCCGCTTTCTCGATCAGTTCGAAAATGCGGCCAAAAAAAGCCACTTCAACGGCGAGGATATTTTCGATGCCAAGTATGCTTTCTGCGCCGCAGTCGACGAAGCCGTGCTGTCCTCGCAGATGAACATCCGGGAACAGTGGGAGCGCCGTCCCTTGCAACTGGCGCTGTTCGGAGACCAACTGGCCGGCGAGCATTTTTTCGACAGGCTCGAAACAGCCCGCAATGGCGGCGCGGGGCGCCTGAACGCGCTTGAAGTCTTCCATATGTGCTTGCTGATCGGCTTCAAGGGACGGTACATGCTGGAAGGGCCGGAAAAACTGAAATACCTGACCACCCAGCTTGGCGAGCAAATCGCCCACATCAAGGGCCGCAGCGCCCCCTTCGCCCCTCACTGGGAAGCGCCGGACAAGATCGCCAACGCGCTCAAACGCAACGTTCCTGTCTGGGTCATCGCATCCATACTGTCACTGTGCGCCCTGCTGGCCTACATCGGACTCGACTGGCACGGCGCCCGCGCGGTTGAACAAACCCTGGCCCAGTACCAGAACATCGTCCAGTTGGCGCCGCGCGCGCCGACGCTGACCATCACGCTACCCTGAATGGATTTCCTCATGGAACTGGATGCCCTCCTGCAACCCGTCACAACCGGTCCCGAACGCTGCGGCAGCGACCTGATCTTCTCTCCCGAATTCGATGCGATCCGCGAAGCGCGGCGCTTTGACGATCCCTCCTTGTCCCAAGGTGAATGGGTTGCCCCGATCAAGGAAGCGGAATGGGACAAGGTGACGCAGATTTGCCAAGACATCCTGACCAAAAAGTCCAAGGACTTGCGCGTCGCCGCCTGGCTCGCCGAAGCCAGCGCCAGGATAGACGGACTGAGCGGGCTGGCGCGCGGCTATCGTTTGCTGACCCGCTTATGCGAAACCTATTGGGAAGACATCCATCCGCAACTCGATGACGGCGACCCGGAGCAGCGCATCGGCGCCCTCGACTGGCTGCTCAGCCAAAGCGCCCAGTGGATTCGGGAAATGCCGCTGACGCAATCGACCCGCGGCGCATTTTCCCTGATTGACCAGGAAGTCGCCCGGAACAATGCCCGCAACAACGAGCGCCATCCCGAACAAACCGGCGATAACCCGCCCGCCGCGCTGACCATCGAAACATTCGACGCCGCCGCAACGGAAACGCCGGGCAGCCATTTCTCGGCCAGTTTGCAGGCCGCGCTTGATTTACAGCAAGCCGTAACCGCCTTGCGAACGGTGCTTGAGGGCCATCTGGCGGAGCAGACCCCCTCCTTCGCGCCGGCGGTCGATGCGCTTGACAACATGATCCGTTTTCTCCGCCGCTATGCGGTGGAAGACGCCGCCGTCCTCCCGGAAGCCGCCGCCGCTGTTTCCTCCGCGCTGCCCGCCATGCAGGGAACGCCCTTGTCCAGAGAGCAGGCCATTCGCCAGCTTCACGACATTGCCGCTTTTTTCCGCCGCAGCGAACCGCACAGCCCGGTCGCCTATCTAGCCGACAAGGCGGCGCGCTGGGGCAGCATGCCCCTGCATGAATGGCTGCGCAACGTCGTCCGGGACGAGGCCGCGCTGTCGCACGTCGAAGAACTGCTGGGCGTCGAAGATCGCTTGCCGAAACCCGGCGGCGCGACTTGATACAGGCCGCCGATGCCTTGCGCAGAACACTCCCATAAAGGACAACAACATGCAAAAGTCTGGCCCCACAGAACGGCAAGCTGGCAGCGCGCCAAAGAGGCCATTTGCATGCGCGGCTGCCCTGATGGAACGTTCGCTATGAATAACTTACGGTTTGCGGTTTTTTTGTGATCCAGGCAAGTCTTTTCGCATATTTCATCCTGATTGCGTTCACCGTCATCATGGTGATGTTTCCCGATTGGCGCGCGCGCGCGTTCACTGCCTGTGGACAATTTTTCACATTGCTGTTCGGGCCGTTGTCACGATCGCTGCACGGGGCGGCCGGGCGGCTGAATGGAACCCGGCGGCAAGCCCTGCGCGGCAGCGCCGGATGTTTGCGCTGGTTATTCGAGCACCGCGCGTTTGCCCTGGGCGCCATGCTGATTGTCCTGGCGCCCTCGTTATTCGTCGTCGCCACGCGCGGCCCGGCGCTGTTTGATTTTGTCGATCATCGCGGCGCGAGGGACGGCCAGATCGCGCGCCTGCTCGAAGGCGAGCAACTGACGCCGCCCTTGCCGTTGCCGCCGGAGGTATTTACGACCCGCGAAGCGGAACTGGTGCGGCCCGACATCGCCACCGCCAGCCGCGACTGGAATCTGCTTGATCCCGAATTCACCCAGCGCCTGCTGGTGGTCTTCAAATTGATGAAAGAGCGGCATGGCTACGAGATGGCGCTGATCGAAGGCTATCGCAGTCCGCAACGGCAAGAGCAGTTGCTTGCCCAGGGCGTGCGCGTCACCGGAGTGGGCGCCAACATGAGCTACCATCAATACGGACTGGCAGCCGATTGCGCCTTCTTCATCAATGGCCGGATCGCCATTTCCGAACGCGACCCTGAAGTGATGCGCGCGTATCAGTTGTATGGGGAACTTGCCGAGCAGGCCGGCCTGACGTGGGGCGGACGCTGGCAGTTGCAAGATTACGGCCATGTCGAGTTACGCCGCCCCGGCGTACTCAAAGATGCAGTTTCTCACGGGACCGCCGGCTGAAGACCGGCTTGCACAGGAGCACACAATGAGCAGACCATTCATTTTGTTGGGCGACTCAACCAGTCACGGCGGCGTCGTCATTTCGGCTTCGGAATTTTCCGATTGCAATGGCAAGGGCATTGCCCGCGTCGGCGATAAAGTGACGTGCCCAAGGAAAGGGCATGGCAGCGTGACGGTGATTGCCACGGGAGACTCCACCGCGATGATCGATGGCCGCCCGGCTGCGCGGCATGGCGACTTGACGGCTTGCGGGGCGACGCTGATCGCCAGCCAGTCGATGACGACCGACTGAGGCGACGCCACAGATGTTGTCGAAGGTATTGCGCATCGCGGGCGGCGTCATTCTGACGCTTGCCATTGTCTGGGCGCTGGTGTTCGGTTGGTGGCATTCCAACGACCATCATCCAGACACGGGAGAACTGGCCTTATATCTGGTCGCCCTGCCGCTGGCGCTGATTGGCGGTTATTGGCTGCTGCGGCTTTCCATTGACCAGATCAAGGCCAAGCCGCAAGCCGAAGCGGCTGCTCAGCCGGCGGCGAGCGAGGATCCGCTGGCCCTGGCGCGGGCAAAAACGGATGCCGCCGAGCGCGCCTATTCCCTGCGGGTGACCGATACCTTTATTGTTGCGGCAGGCGGCGCGAAGGCGGAGGAAATACTGGCTGCGGTCGAAGCCGACAAACAACCGCAGCCCGTGCCGGAACTGATCGACAAAAACGGCCGCCCGGTTTTTGCCGCTGTCGTCGCCGGCATTGACGCTACCGTTACCGACGCAATCACCGAGCGCCATCCCAACCTGAAAAAGCTCCTTCAGCGCGATGACGCGCCGCGCGCCCTGGAACTGCTCGACCGGGTATTGCAACAGGCTTGCGAGGCTATCAGGACGCGGCTTGCCGGGTTGCAGCCTCCCGGCAAATTGCGCTTGCAACTGCTTTGCCTGCTGCCAGCGGCGTGGGGGAACAGCGACTTCCCCCACTTGCAGTCCTGGCTGCGAGCATTCGACTGGCCGCCGAGCGAAGCGCTTGAACTGGACATTCAACTCGTGCCGGTTGCCAGCGATGTCGATGCCTTGCGACAGGTGGATCAGGCCATTCTGCACACGAACCGGGAAGCGGGGAATGATCGTCTTCTGATTCTGGTGGCTGGCGCAATGTCGGCGGCAACGCAGAGCGGCGTTGCCGAATATGAAACAACAACCGGCTTGTTCGCCTGGGAGCATCAAGACCGGCTGATCCCCGGGGAAGGCGCGGTCGCCATCCTGTTTGCCCCGGAGGCGGTCTGCACCCGATTGAAGTTGACCGATTGCGTTGCGGTAAGCCGGGTCAGCCATGCGGTGCGCGACAAATCGGTGCACGCCGGCGGCAGAGTCCGCGGCGTATTGATCGAAGAATTGCTTGCCGGTCTTCTCAGTGCGTCCGGCGTCGCCGCGCAGGACATTACGGCGGCGGTGCTCGACACCGATCGTCGGCCCATCCACGCCGCCGAAATCATGGAAGGGCTGGGCACGGCCTTCGCCCATCTGGAGCCGGTGAAGGACTTCCCGGCCACCGGTAGAGTCAACGGCTACCTGACGCCGCTGGGCGGGCTGATTGCCCTGGCGTGCGCGTGTCACCGGGCGCAGGCCAATCAGTCGCCGGTGCTGTGCATCAGCAATCAGCATGACCGGGAACGGGCCGCCCTGCTGGTGCGCCCGGCCAACTTTGATTCCTCATCCGAAACCCGCAGCACCACTTGATGGAAGTCGCCACAATGATGTACCGCATCCGATCCTTGTTGACCAACTCCCGCTTTCTGGCATTTCTCGGCGTCGCCGCCGTCATCGCGTTTTTCTTTCTGGGCGCCAAAACGCTCAAGATGGCGATGATGTGGGCGGCCATCGCCAGCGCCGTTATTCTCTTCATTTGGCTCATCGTATGGCTATGGCGCCGCCGCAAGGCGCGCCGGGCCGGAGAAGCCATCGGCTCGATGCTCGAACAGCAGGGCGACGCGGCGCAGAAAGGGGCCGATGCCACAACAGCGGCTGAGATCGAAACCCTCAAGAAGCGCATGCAGGAGGCGGTGAAAACCATCAAGACCTCCAAGCTGGGGCAGATTTCCGGCTCTGAAGCGCTGTACGAATTGCCCTGGTACATCACGATCGGCAATCCGGCCGCCGGCAAGAGCACCGCCATCGTCAATTCCGGCCTCAAGTTTCCATTTGACGACGGCGGCAATGCCGTCATCAAAGGCATTGGCGGGACGCGCAATTGCGACTGGTTTTTCACCACCGAAGGCATTTTGCTCGACACCGCCGGGCGCTATTCAGTGCATGAGGAAGATCGTGACGAGTGGCTCGGTTTTCTCGGTTTGCTGAAAAAGCACCGGCCACGGGCGCCGATCAACGGCGTCATCGTCACCGTCAGCATTGGCGAACTGATGGGGAATACGCCCGACTTTGCCATCTCGCTGGCCAAGAGCCTGCGCCAGCGGGTACAGGAACTGACCGAAAAGCTGGAGGTGTTCGCGCCGGTCTACGTGCTATTCACCAAGGCCGATCTGATTCCCGGCTTTCATGATTTCTTCCTTGATCTCGACTGGAACGAGCGCGACCGGGTCTGGGGCGCCACCATTCCCTACGAGCAAGCCAGCGGCGGCGAACTGATGGCCCTGTTCGATCGCCGTTTCGACGAACTGTACGAAGGGCTGCGCGCAATGAGCGTCGCCCAGTTGTCCCGGATACAAGGCGAAAACACCTTGCCCGGGCTGCTCACCTTTCCCTCCGAATTCGCCGCCATCAAGCCGGTGCTGCAAGCCTTCATTGCCACCCTGTTCGAGGACAACCCTTTCCAGTTCAAGCCGGTATTCCGCGGTTTCTATATCACGTCGGCAATCCAGACCAGCGATTTCAAACCGTTTTCAAACGAACGCATCCTGAAGAAATTCTCCTTGTCCGGCAACGGCAACCCGGCGGTCCGCACCGTGCTCGGTCATGGCTATTTTCTCAAGGACCTGTTTTCCCGGATCATCTTCGCCGATCGCAACCTGGTCCGCCAATACACCAGCCGGACCAAGGCGCGCCTGCACCAGGCGGCTGTGCTGGGCGCCCTCTGCCTTCTCGGCCTCACGCTGGGCGGGTGGAGCTGGTCTTACCTGAACAACCGCACCCTGCTCGACAACGTCGCTCAGGACGTCGCCAAGGCAGTCAAAATCCAGGAGGGGCGAATCGACCTGCAATCCCGCCTGGAGGCACTCGAAATCCTGCAAGACCGCCTGGCGCAACTGGACCGTTTCAATGCCGATCATCCTGTGTCCATCGGTCTTGGCCTGTATCAGGGAGGCCGCATGGCCGAGCGCCTGCGGAAAGAATATTTCACTGGCATCACCAACATCATGCTGACGCCGGTCAAGGAACGGCTTGAGCTATTCCTGATGGAAGTCAATGCCCAGGGGGACCAGCTCAAACCCGATGGCAACGAAGAAAAGCCATTGCGCACAGTCTCCCGCACCTATAAGGACGCGGCGCCGGACCGGGTTGAAGACGGCTACAACGCGCTGAAAACCTATCTCATGCTGGCCGATCACGACCATATCGACGCCGGTCATCTGTCCGATCAGATCACGCGCTTCTGGCGTGGCTGGCTCGAAGCCAACCGTGGCAGCATGTCGCGCGAACAGATGATCGGCTCCGCCGGGCGGATACTGTCCTTCCATCTGGGACAAGCCTCCCGGCGGGACTGGCCCACCATTCAGAACAACCTGGTGCTGGTCGACGATGTCCGCGACAAACTGCGCCGCGTCGTGCGCGGCATGCCGGCTGCCGAGCGGGTATACGGCGAGATCAAGGCGCGCGCTGCGACCCGCTTCGCGCCCGTGAGCGTCGCCGCCATCGTCGGCCCGGACAACGCCGCCCTGGTCACCGGCAGCCATGTCGTTTCCGGCGCCTTTACCGTTGATGCCTGGCGCGAGTATGTTCAGAATGCGATCAAGGAAGCGGCGACCGGCGAACAGACAGCGACCGACTGGGTCTTGCAGTCATCCAGCAAGAACGACCTGACGCTCGAAGGCAGCCCGGAGCAGATTCAGAAAACGCTGATCGCCATGTACAAGCACGATTACGCCGAAGAATGGAAAAACTTTGTCCAGGGGATCAGTGTGACCTCCTTCCAGGGGTTTCCAGAAGCGGTGACGGTCATGAACCGCCTTGGCGACGCGCAGAACTCCCCGATCGACACCGTCATCAAGGAAGTCGTCAACCAGACCGCCTGGGACAACCCGACAATGGCCAACGTCGGGCTGGAGCGGACGCAGAAAGGATTCATCGAATGGTTCAAACGTTCCGTGCTGCAAATGTCGCCCAGCCGGGTCCAGGTTGACATCAACATCTCTGGCAAGCCGGGGGGCGAAATACCGATGGGGCCGATCGGCCAGGAATTCGCCGGCTTCGCCCGCTTGGTTGCATCGCGCGACAAAAGCGATGCCATGCTCGACACCTACCTGCGGCAATTGTCCAAGGTGCGCACCCGCCTCAACAACCTGAAGAACCAGGGCGATCCCGGACCGGGGGCGCTCAAGCTGATGCGCGAAACAATCGAGGGCAACGGCTCCGAACTGTCCGAGACCCTGCATTTCGTCGACGAACAAATGCTCACCGGCATACCGGATAACCAGCGCGCCGTACTGCGCCCCTTGTTGCTGCGCCCCTTGCTACAAACCTATGCGGCAATTGTCAGGCCGACCGCCGGCGAACTGAACAAGACCTGGGTTGCCCAGGTGGTCGAGCCTTTCACGCGCAAGCTGGCGCTCAAATATCCCTTCGCGCCCAGCGCCAGCATCGAAGCAGCGCCAACCGAAATCGCCGAAATATTCGGCCCCGAAGGCGCCATCGCCAAATATACCGAAGGCGCCATGAACGGCCTCGTGGTTCGCCGGGGCAACACCATTACCCCGCGCACCTGGGGCGATATCGGGCTGGGTTTGCAGCCCGAGTTCATGAACAACTTCGCCCGCTGGGTCGCGCCGCTCGAAGGCGGGGCCGCTGCCGGAAACAGCGGCGGTTCCGGCGGGCAAGCGCAAACCGCATTCATGCTGCGCCCGCAACCGGCGCCGGGCACAACCAACTACGTCATCGAGATTGATGGCCAGAAACTCGCCTATCGCAACGACATTGCCCAATGGTCCAATTTTGTCTGGCCCAATGCCGCCGGTGCGCCGGGCGCGCGGATCGTGGCGACCACCTTCGAGGGACGGGTAGTCGAGGTCGTCAACTTCCCCGGCCGTTTCGGCCTGGAAAAAATGATCAATTCGGCAACCCGTTTGCGCCAGGCCGACGGCTCTTTCCGCTTGACTTGGCGGAGCGGCGGCCAGGAAATCAGCGTTGACCTGAAAGTCCTCAGCAGCGTCCAGGCCACTGCTTCCAACGAAGCGCGCGGCCTGAGCGGCATCATCCTGCCCAACAGCGTCGTCACCGATGCGGCGGTCACCGCCGAAGCTGCGCCCCCCCCCGCGACGCCCGCCGCTGGCGCGTCAGCACAACCTGGAGGCGCCCAATGAGCGCGTCGGCGACCTGCTTTGGCAAGATCCCCTCGCGCGGCGATTTCGTCAAGGGCGCGGGGCAGCATCAGTTGATCACCCTGCTTGATCGCTGGGCATCGCGGGCCATGGAAGCGATGTCGGAAGACTCGCGCTGGAAGATCGCCTACGACGACGCCAACGCGGTCGACTTTCTGTTCGTCGGCGCGCGCAGCCGAATCTCCATCGTTGGCCACTTGCGGCCCAGCAGGGATTCCTCCGGGCGGCGTTTTCCCCTGATTACCGCCGCCATGGTCGAACGCGACGACTCCCTCATGTTCCGCTGCGGACCGAGCGGCCTGCGACAATCGTTTGCCGTGCTGGCCGGGATCGCCGAGAACGGCACAACCGGGGCCGAAGCCAGCCAGTTGTTGAGCGAACTTGAATCAGTCGATTGCGCCGCCGATTTTGATCGCGTCATGGGCGCCGACCCGCTCGGCCATTTCGTGCGTGACACAACCCTCGATCACCTCACCGGCATGCTGGCGCTGGGCGGCGGCAGCGAGGCGCTGCGCCGCATCATTCTCGCGCTTGGCCTCTTGCTGCGACCGGTTATCGGGCATGAAGAGGTTGAAATCAACAAAGACCTCGTGCTGCCCCTGCCCGCCGATGAACGTTACCGTCATCACGTCGCCGGCCTGTGGCTGTATCTGATCTCGGCTTTTCTGCGCCGGACCACGGTCGAATTGCAACTGCTCATCGAGCGGCGGACGGAAAATCCCTATCTCATACTCGGATTCAACGGCGATTCCCCGTCGACGCTGCGCTCCGCGCTGACGCCGGAAGCCATGACCGAGCAGCGGATTCTGCTGATTGATCCCGACTGGATCGATCAGCAAGAAGAAATCATCCGCGATTTTGGCCTCTCCAAGCTCTCATCCTATCTTGCCCAGCCGGCGATAACGCTTGAGCAGGCCGTCACCACTTTCCGCGAAGTTTTTCTGGGGGAATGAGAATGAAATTGCGCATGCTGACCGCGGCTTTATCACTATCCTGTCTTTTTCACGCTGGCGCCGCGGCTGCCGGTAACGAACCTGTCGATGCCAACCCCGGCAAAGTCGTCGTCTCGGGAACGGTTCCCGACGAAGCATCGCGGGCCGCCCTGCTCGGGCGCTTGCGGGACATTTACGGCGCGGCCAACATCGTCGACCGGCTTGAAGTCGGCGGCGTCGTGCCGCCGCCGAACTGGACCGAATACATGGCCAAGATGCTGACGCCGGGCTTGAAGCAAGTCCACAAAGGGCAATTGCACATCAACGGCACCCAGGTCGCCATTCGCGGCAATGTCGAGAACGAAGCCGTGCGCCAGCAAGTCGCCAGCGACATGGCAACCGCGCTCAACCCCACCTACAGCATCGACAATGCGCTGGCGGTGGCCGTCGCCCCGCAGCGCCGGATTGACGACACCCTGTCCAATCGCACCATTGAATTCGAGCTAGGCTCCGCCGCCCTGACGCCGCGGGGCCAGGCGCTCCTCGACGAGATACTAGTCGTCATCAAGGATTTGGGATCGCCCCGTTTGCAAATCATTGGTCATACCGACAACAGCGGCAATCGTATGTCCAATGTCGGACTCAGCCTGGCGCGCGCGGGCAGCGTGCGCGATTACCTGATCAAGCACGGCGTTCCGGCGGACACCCTTTCCGCCCTCGGCTCGGGGCCGGACCACCCGATCGCCAGCAACAACACGGCCGAAGGCCGGGCGAAAAACCGGCGCATTCAGTTCCGGCTGGTCAACAACTGAAAATACGCGGTTTCCGCAGAAAAAAGTAGGTTGGGGTATGCAATTATTAAGACTATATTAAACCGAAAATCATGGGTAAAATAATTATTATTGAACAACATACAAAACTCGCCCCGGTATTCCGCGCGCATAGGATGCCGGCTGCGTTTTTCCACACCCTCCTGCAATCAGAGGAAAACGAGCATGAGTATCTTAAGCGACCTTAATCCGCAACACACGCGCCTCCCGGCCGAAAACGCCGCCGCCTTTCCTGTTCAGCGGCTAGGATGGCTGCTGCTTCTCCTGCTGCTGATCCTGGCGGGCGGCGCCTGGCTATATCAGGCAGCGCCGTGGCGCACTGACATCAGCCCCCCTCTGCTCGGATCCGCAGGGCCGTCCTCCGAAGCGGAGCTCAATGCCTCCGGCAGTCGCCTCTGCCCGCGTTGCGCTGACCTGGCGCGGTCGCCCGAACCGGCGGCCAATCCC
>Ga0209628_10003993_pt1 | contig 10523 bp, 8 predicted proteins | sample TergutCu122P4_FD_187285 | JGI IMG/M metagenome (GOLD analysis project Ga0209628, IMG submission 187285) | Cubitermes ugandensis P4 segment gut microbial communities from Kakamega Forest, Kenya - Cu122 P4 (SPAdes) (version 2) | ecosystem: Host-associated > Arthropoda: Insects > Digestive system >... | reverse complement strand
ATGGAGAAGAGGGAAAACGAAGATGAAGGAGAGGAAGAAATTGTAGCGGTGGCATCGGAAGTCCGGTGTCTTGTGTTGTGTAGAGGAGCTCCTGCCGAAGCATCATGCTAGGGCAGAAAGAATTAACCTTTATTAATGCAATGCAACTTTTGTCGGCCATTCTCAAAGAGCTGAGGACGGCTTTTTCTCGACGAAAGAAGAAGCCATTGGCGCCTGCAAGGATCCGCAGCACCACATCTGGATGTGGGGCCAGAGCCCCCCAACGATCATCGGAACAACTCACGGGCAAGCGTGAAGCCAACGAGCTGGCAAGCTCGGGCGAGTAAATGGAGCAGGCAAACCGGCGCCCAGCTTCTAGCGATAGGTACGCGCCTCTGCCCTCGAGTGCGTCGGAAATCACGGGCTAACAAGCTGCTGCCTGCAGCCGGCAACTCGTGTCCCCCTAGGGAGGTGTGACGTACGCGTCTGTTTTGGCCGGGCCCGTCGCCCCGCTTCAGCCAAGTGGGCCACTCAAGCCCACAACCATGGATTCAGGCCCTTTTGAATCCGCTGTTTCCTCCGAGACATTCAACAGGCGCATGTCTAGCGACATGTCCGGGCCTCTGAACGACAAGCCGGATGGCACCACTGCAAGCGCCCAGGTGACCAAAACCTGCCTAAAAGCAGGGGATGGTCCTAACCAGACTCCCATTTTTATTTCAGGTGTCCGTGACACCCGTGCCTTCCTGGCTTGATTGCGGGCGTCTTGCTCTGGCGGTCTGACGGCCCAAATTAAGGCTGAGAAGGTGATGGTTGTCCCGTCAACCGCCAACAATTTCAGAGCAGCGGTCAGTGCGCTGCGGTCCCTTGATCGGGGGAGGGTGTGAGTTTCCACACCTTAATTATCCCGGACGAACGCTGTGTGCGACTTCTGGTGAAGAATCTGGGTCGGGGCATGCCTGAGAGCGTCGTACGTGAGGAGCTCGAGTCCCTGGGCATTCTTGTCCAGGGGGTCACGCAGCTGCGTTCCGGTAGTCGTGACCAGGACTCCAACAAGGAATGCCCTCTCACCCCCTACTTCATTGTATCAGTGACACGAGGGCCTGAGGTGTCCATGGTGCTATCAATCACCTAACTTTGCGGCCTGCGAGTGTCGATGGAGTTGTTATTATCTCCAAAGGGCCCTTTGCAATGCAAGCGCTGCCAGCGCTTCGGACACACGCAGCGAAACAGCGGATACGCCCCTCGGTGCGTTGCGTGTGGGGGGGTGCTCCACCCGCCGGGAGCAGCACCAGTGATTTGGGTACGGGGGCAACCACACAGCAAACTCCTGGGGCTGTGAAAAGCTGAAAGAGGCGAGGGCGGCGCTTGCAAAGCAGGCGCCAGAGCGAGCCCCTAAGACTGATGCAGCCACAGGCCACCCTGCCGCTCCGAGAGCTCAGCGGGCCCGGCCCTCTGCCGAGTAGATGGACCTAGGCGCGGGGTGGAACCACGTCGTTCGAGGGGGCGTGTTGTCAAGGTCTCGCCCACCACTCCACACCCTAATCCAATTCCCTTTCCTCACCCGGTCACGGAGGCGCCCGAGCAGCCTAAAGTGACCGACACCAGAAAGACGGCCAGGCCTAAGAAGCCTGAGCCCAAATGCACAGCAGCCAATAAACCGGCTGCTGGAAAGTCGAAAAAGAAAACAGACGCGAGTGTCAAACCCCCGGCCGCGAAACCCACAACTCCCGAACTGGTGCTCCCCTAAGAAAGCCCCACCTCCCCACTCGAGGATATTTCTAACCTCCTCGATCACCTCCCCATCCAAGCATGTGTGGAGTTGACTCGTCGGATCCTCACGTCCATCTCCTCTCTCCCCACAAGAGCAGCATGCCCGCGGGCTGAGTTGAAGACCGTCATTCTCTTCGTGGCCGGTTATGTCAGCATGCCCTAGGAGGAAGGTATGGGGTAAAGGCCTGCGACTCGCCTGTTGGAATGCTGACGGAGAGCGCAGCAGAAAGCTTGAGCTGGAGTATTTTCTCATCCAGGACGGTTTCGATATTTGTCTTTAAGTGAGACATTCCTTAACCCTGGTCAAGCCTTCCGACTTTCCAATTATGTCTGCCACCCCACAGTCAGACCGACATCGGGGGGGGGGCGGTACAGTCATACTGGTCCGCCGTGGTATAGTCCGCCACTCAGTGCCCGTTCCGGGCATGACCCACTTGGGGGCTACTGCCATCCAAGTTATATTGGCCGGCAGACCGGTGAAAATCCTTGTGGCTTACCTCTCTCCTTCCCGCCCACTGATCGGAGCGGACCTGACTGCCTGTTTTGGCGGAGGATTGCTGGTCCTGATGGCCGGCGACCTCAACGCCAAATACGTGGATTGAAACTCGCGGCTAAACACCAGACGGGGGAAAGACCTACGTGATTATGCCGACGAGAACTCCTGCCTGATCCTTTTACCGGACAGGTGCAGGACCTCCCGTTCCTGGTGTATCTGACTTCGTGCTCTGCGCTCAGCCCGGAACACCTCCTGGTACTCATGGACACTGCATGTCGCTCATCCTTTCAACACCCATCGGAATGCTCTGATTTCAGGCGCATTGACTAGGCCACATTCCATACTCAGTTGGAAGATCAAATTCCGTTCGATCCGAAATTGCACAAGGGGATGGCAATCGACAGATGCGTTGGGAAATTCTCCGTCGCCGTTCTGAAGTCTCTGGCGCTATTTACTCCCAAGTGGCGCCTGCGTGACGACCCACGGCCCCCGGTAACTGCCGGCATTCTGGATGAAATACGCCTGAATAACCGGATGCGGAGGCAGTGGCAGGTCACCAGGGACCCCGCTTTGAAATCCACGGTTAACAGCCTGCAAAGGTCGGTGACTCGCAGGCTCAACGAGTGGTGGATCGACCAGTGGAGCGCGACGCTTGAATCCCTCGACCCCGAAGACCAAACACTATGCAGGATGACCAAACGTGTGATGAGAATTCCTACTCCGTCTCCCCGCTAGTTACCGCAAGGGGAATCGACCTCTCAGACCCTTAGAAAGCCGCAGCCCTTGCCGACAATCTGGAGTCTCAGTTTCAGCCGGTGATCGATCCTTCGGTCCCGGCAGGTATTGAGATGGTTGACGTGGCGCTGAGGTCTTATTTAACGACCCCTACCATCGAACCCAAGTTAACCAAATCTGAAGAGGTTCAGGAAACTATTAGGAGTCTCAGGGTCAGCAAGGCTTCGCGCCCGAACGGTATCCCTGACAGGCCCTTGAAACATCTCCCACAGCGAACGGTATCCCTCCTGGTCCTGATCTTCAATGCGATCCTCCTCACCTATCACTTTCCTACAGTTTGGAAGCAGGCCCGTGTGATCTGTATACTTAAAGCGAGGTAGGATCCAGCACTGCCCTCGTCCTTTCGGTCCATTATTCTTTTGGACACGATTGGTAAATTATTTGAAAATATGCTACTAGCTACGTTCTTACATAAAATAAACGTGCGCGGACTGATGCGGGATGAATTTCGTTGACATACATACTGAGAAGGACAGAGGTAATCAATGACTAGTTTTGAGAAATGTTGATGTATTTTAACGGGAAAATCTTTGGGTCGAAAATAGCCTAAGCCAATAGCAAGGAGGGTAAGTGCGGGTCCGAGTACAGAGACAAAGTGTGGATTCTACGACCCACATAGAGGCAATGGGCGTGTAATCGGAGGAGGTAGTAGCCGGGTCGGGACGAGAAATCGGATGGTAGAGATCAAACTATTGTGTTTTATGTGGCTGCATACTTTCTTTAAGCTTGTGTAGAAAATGTTTCTAAGATTAAAGTCAGGCCATCATCTCTGTTGATGTTATGTGGGTGCATTTCAAGTTAAATGGCTTCCCTGATGTGTTGATCCATATATCCGATTTTAGGAGAGATGATTTTCTTTGTCCTGTAATTTTATGATGTGGTCATGGTTAATGCTGTGTTCCGCTACTGCTGAATTGTCGGTTTATACCATTCTTATATATCATTTGTGCTCTTTGATTCAGCATTGTATGGATCGACCGCTTTGTCCAGTATAAACCCTGCCTCATTCACATGGGATGCTCTATATACTCGCGTTTCTTAATCCCGTATAAATACCAAAATATTTCTGGAACTTAGTGATTCTTGACACATACTTGCCATGAAGCTGGAACAGACGGAGTGTTCCGAAATTTTGCATAGGAGATTCAGACGCCGTTGAATTACTCAAAATAAAGCACACAACATTCAAAACATGGCGAAATTTTGAAACAAAGATAATTTGTAGGTAGATTATTTCGTTTCATTAATTCCAGCTATTTTGGAATTAGTTTCCTGCATTTCTTCCTCAGTTCGTAGTGATAAAATTATTAATTTTCCTCATTCTAATTCACTCTGTGATACCATGAATATACGTTATATCATTGAGAAACAAAAAAGATTCTTTTATACAAAAACATGGTTAATTTTGTTTCGGTCCTTCATTTTAATATAAAGTCTGAACCCATATACGTAAAACGTAACAAACACTCGGAAATACTACTTTAAAATTTCTCGTTACCAAAAGCTAACAACTGCACTATATACCAGAAGAAGTTCTTCACTCCAGTTATGACAGCTATTTGCATTAAACTTCTCCTATAGTAGTAGTAGTAGTAGATGAAACATATCCCAGAATGCACATGTCGGAGACACCTAATCATACATGAAGAATCACAAAATACAGTAATACTACTTACCCCAAACGGCCACAATTCATGATTTGAAAACACTAAAGAACATAAATCTAGGAATACTGTGGAATACCGAGAGGTGAAGCACGGGTTGGAATTATTTTTTACCCAAATAAAAAAAACCTAGGAAAAGTGAAATGCTTTACTGGCGATTACAGGCTCAAACTCATTACAACTGTAGTTATACAGTTCAACCCTCACATTCTGTACGTACGTGTGAATAAATGTGGGGTGAGGGCGCACTTGAAAAAAAAAAGGACTGAACACAGACTCTGAAAAAAATAGGGCTATGTTCCCACTGACATTTGAAATTTTGTCATATTTCGCATTATGTAGCTGTAAGACGAAGTGGCCTACAATACAAAGATAGGAAATTGTCCACAGACGTACGGACTACGCTACGAATTTCATAGCACAAAACCCGATATATACGTAAAAACCTTATGCAGAATGGGAGAGTTTACAGTAAAATTGTACAGGCTACAAAAGGCAAAGTCCAATACAGGCACAAAAATGTCTTAAGGATGCCTTTCAAATTCACGGCCAATCACAATACGTAACTACAAATGAAGCTTCACCTTATTAAAATAACTCATGATCGACTGGATAAACATTTAATAATAGCAGTTAATCGAATTCAATGAACTATGCTTATAATAAGAAGCGACAAATAAACAATTAACAAACAATTTTAAGTACTTATAAAGGTTTAGGTAGGATAAAACAACTCTCTTCTCATCAACGGGATCGCCATTGACAGTAGTTTTGCAGAGACACATCTCAAGGAAAAATCTGTATATGAACACGAAATGGGGCTGAACACCAAGAGAGACCGAATGACTTAACGACAGTTATAGGCTGACATCGACATAAACTTCGAGACATTATAAACTAGAAGGTGACGTGCATCTTCGGAATACCGTCCAACTGCACTAAATATTACTGATATGTTTACTGATTATTAATATAAGATTAGGTAATGCGAACTTCAAATACGAATTCCTGAATGGTGTCAAACACTAACGTGCAGACGCTTCTTTCTGTGAATTGTAGATGGCGTCCATTCACCTGAAGACACTGATCCCACTGGTGCTGACGGCGATATCAAATACCGTCGTTCCTGCAGCAGGAAATGTCCTTCTGACTGCCGAACAGCGACATATTGCTTTGTGTGTACAGAAGATCGCTCACCAATACTTCAATCATGGGCGATCCACCGTCGTCTCCATGCCACCAGACTTACGCAACAACAGTAGACGAACCCTCATTCAATTTCCATACAACGATGACGTACAGCTAGTGGACTTCGTGATCCAGCACGTTCACGAGGACACGTGCTGTTCCGTACAGATGCTGCCACCGAAAACAAAGCTGGACACTACAGCTGAGATCAATCACAGCTACATTATTTTCATCTGGCGAGAACAGGAAGACGAAGATATCATAGACATTCTTCGAACACAACTGAACCACCTGCAACATGACGAACTCTTGCAATGGAATCCTCGAGGAAGATTTGTTGTAGTCCTATCTAATCGAGACAACAGTTCCCTAATGTCCGAGGCTCTCAAGGTATATGAAACGATGTGGATGGATTACAAAGTCGTTAACACCCTTGTTCTTATGCCAGTTTCCACAGGAAATTACACCGGTTTGGGTCTGTACACTGGGTTCCCATACAAAGACGGAAATTGCGAGAAAGTAAAAGAAATTACTCTGGTGGATGAATGGGTCCTGGAAATCAAAGGTACATTCTCCAAAAAGAACAATTTATTTCCCTCAAAAATTCCAAATAATTTTCAGAAATGTGTTATTAAAGTAGCGACAGTTGGAATACCCCCCTATGTTATTTTGAATAGAAAAGAGACAGAAGAAGACGGCAACACAGTGTATGATATACGAGGATTGATGGTTGAGTATTTTCTGCTCTCCATGAAGAAGATAAACATGACGGTTTTGTTTCTTGAACCTTCACTTGACATTTCTTTTGAGGCAGCTATGAGAGAAGTTTCAAAATTAACGTCCGGTTCTGCTGACGTACTCGTGGGAATTGTTCCCCTCCTTGCAGTAACTATCTCAGGAGTGACTGAACCGTCTATAGGGTACAATTACGGCAATCTAAAATGGTTTGTACCTTGTCCCAAACCCATTTTAAGGGTTGACAGATTCTTGACAGTGTTCGATGCATCTGTCTGGCTAACGATGACAATAGTTTTCGTTTTAACATCAGCATTGTTCTGGTTTTCAGCCAACTTCGCAGAACGAATGGTTGAAATTGATTCTAAAAGTTTGCAAACAATACCAAAATGTATGTACAATGCGTGGAGTATATTTATTGGGGTGTCCGTTCCGGAGATGCCTAGATCGTGGAAACTGAGAATTTTCTTCCTTATTTATGTCTGTTATTGCTTTTCTATGAGCACAGTGTTTCAGGCCTTCTTCGTATCGTATCTTGTAGAACCGGGATATGGAGTAAAGTTTGAAACTTTCCAGGATATTTTAGGTTCCAGCGTCAATTATGGCTTCAATGTTGCTGGTGAGTTCTTTTTGAATTCAATGGAATTTTCGGACCACTTGCAGTTCCCCCTTACACGTCGAGTGGACTGCGCGAATCTGAAAATGTGCCTAATCCGAATGATGTCTGATGGCGACGTTGCTACTATTTCTTTGGAAGAATATTCTAATTACATCTTCAATGAATTAGAAAATCGGGGAGAAATGAGGCCTCCTTGTTCTTTAGACGAGAATTTATTTTACTTAAGTTTAGTTGCTCTGTTCTTTAAAGGAAATCCATTGCTGAACCAATTTAACAAACTCGTCAGGCGATGTCTTGACGGCGGACTCGGGTTACGTTATTTGGCACAATTGAACCACGAAGCTCTTTTAAGGGGCAGAACGAAATCTAACGAAGATGGCAGCAGTATGTATTTTGTATTCAAACTGTCTCACATGTTACCAGCATTCAGTGTGCTTGGTTTTGGATATTTGTTCAGCACAATAGTGTTGATCGCTGAATGCTTGCACAAACGCTTCAGTAAATGATGAGAGGCTGAGAGCCGAAATCATCTGCCTTGGAGCACAAGGTTAATTTGGTCCATCCTCACCGCTCAAAATCGCCCGTTGTTCCTTCCCAGCTGCTAGACATTCCTTTTGCATTTGACCACGATTCAACGAGTTTTACAGCTTTTAGCACTACAAATACCTGGAAATATATTGTACAACACAGGTATGGCAGCACGGTTCTTAACAAATAAGTTACACTGATGCCAATTCCAAAGAAACTTATACGACTTTAGGAACATGCACAATATGGAAGTCTATTTTTGTGAGTGGTATCACCAAATCACCGTGTCCGAACACAGACATTTCTAAAAAGACTGCCATATTAATGTGACACCCGATCTGATTGAAGTGTTCTGGATTAATAATCATCATGGCGTAACATCCTAGATGCTTTTAATTCCCTTGTAATGCTCTAGGTGTCAATGGCAGTCAGCTTCTTCTAGCTGTCTTTTGTGAGATATCCCTTTATAATTTGCAATAAAGTTTCGCAATTCCTTCAAAGGTCTGAATGACGTCAAGAGAAAAATAAACAAAAAATAAAATAAAATTAAAAAAAATTGTTTTTTTGTGAACCTGAATAGTTTTAATTTTTTTACTGTTACAGAACTTTATACATTTATCGAAACAGGCTTATGCAGTTTACAATTTAGTGTAATGGATGTTTCCAGAGTTTTCTGTGTGGCTGATTGTTGACATATTTTAAGCCATAAAAGTTTTATATTCCCCTGCACAAGTGTTAAGAGAAATGTATGAAATAAAATCGAAATCAAGATGTGCTGGGGAAAATTTTATTCTGGCAATTGTCTATAGTTGTACTGTGCATGCAGCTAAACCACGTCTTCTAAAGGCGTTGTTTGATGACATTGTACTTCAAATATTCACATGGTTTGCATGGAGATAAACGACACCCGACAAACAAATAATGCCGCACTTTAAGTTCTGATTAATTATTCAAGCGTTTATTTTTACTTCCCGAATAAACAACTGTATTGTAATGGCTAGTGTTTGTTATATCTGCCCTGGAGCGTGTGTGATTTGGTAGCGTGAGCGGTGGTGGCGAGGTGGTTGGCGGTTTTTCCTAGTTTGTGAATTAGAGGGAAGACTCGGGATTACAATGAGTGGACACGACGTAACTTGGCTCTAAATTTATATTCTAAAATATTAATTCTGATAAGAGGAATAATATCAATAACAACCGATGCCCGGTCGGTTAATACCAATATCGTACCGGCAAATCCTCGTTACCAATTTTCTTGCCTTGCCTCTATGAAGCTCAATGTATGCGTAGATTCCGACAGTAATTTGGTTGGCCAAAATTGACTCACTGTTTCTAACCAATTTTGGGTTCAGTCAGTTCGCTTACCTGCAGATAGTGGTGAGATTTTCCAAGACATCCCAGTGTCTAGCAATCTTGTACTGATTTCAGACGGTGACCCAGTAATTTGGGTTGACGTAGTTTCCAGAAGTGGAATAGCTAGGCGATCAATACAGAGCTTGTCAGCACGTGACAGTGAGTAACTTTTGCTGCCATAGTGCTAGGTTTTATAGAGGCTTTCTTGGTAACATCACATGTAAATACTAACAATCTTTACATAATCTGACAAGGATTCTGTACACTTTACCTTATAGCAATGGCTACGAGTAACCGGGGTTTGTATGTGCAAGTCAGCACTCTTGAAGTTTGCAACCGTTGCGTCCTGAGCCAGCACTGTTCGTGTTTTACTGTGGGACAAAAGTAAACAATTAAACAACAAGTCATGGTCAGGTGAAGCAAACGTGGCAAACTATTACATCAAGCTTACGGCTTCCAAATTTCTATGATTTTCCAAAACGCCGTGTAAATTACAGTATTGTTTTTTATACTGAATTTTGTTCAATACGACTACACGTTTCGGCTGCCTATTTCAGCCATCATCACTTACGCTACTAGTTTACAAAAGTAGAGTAAAAGAAGAGGAGCCTCTAAATACGAACATTTTGTAAAAGTTATTGTTAATTTTTAACTCTTATTCCGAAATCCGAATAAACACCAAACACAAAAACTAACTACCCCCTTGGTTCATACGCAGTCTGTCGCCTTTCATGTATACATAAACAATTCTCAACTGCTCTTGGAATCCCGCAACACTAGATCACGTAATAACTAATTTTTTACAGCATCATAACCATGATATTATTATATCTTACTCGATAAAACAAGTGGTTCAAAAGCAACAAGAGAAAGAATATCCTATTCAACAGAAAACAAAGCAAACACAGGATTGTGTGACTGCACAACAATCAATACCGTACTGATGAATAAAGTCTGTACAATATTTCCACATTTTCAATCTCTCTCTATTACATTATGATTTATGCAGAATTTGGTCCAAATATTCCCGGACTAAGGCAATAAAAACTAAAAAATGGCAGGTATTTTTTCTTTTTATTTATTTAAAATAGGTTCCATTAGATGTAATACACAGTTTAGCACGCGTTTCCAACTTCTTCATGGCGTTAGAAAATTCTTCTGCGGGAATCTTATTTAGCTGGTAGGTCACGGCTTTCTTTGTCTCTTAAATTGTGTCAAATCTTGCACCCTTCAGCTGCAACTTCACCTTCGGGAAAAGGAAGTAGTCGGAGGGGAGACAAATCTGGCGAGTATAGTGGGGTGGTTCCATGTTGCGAGTTGTTTTTGAGTCAGAAACTGTCGAAATTCTGCTGCCGAATGCGCCGGGGCGTTGTCGTGAAAGAGGAAAAAATCATGA